>Ga0255334_1001329_pt1 | contig 11559 bp, 8 predicted proteins | sample EtOH5_35cm_T3_12_FD_202080 | JGI IMG/M metagenome (GOLD analysis project Ga0255334, IMG submission 202080) | Sandy soil microbial communities from University of British Columbia, Vancouver, Canada - EtOH5_35cm_T3_129 | ecosystem: Engineered > Artificial ecosystem > Sand microcosm > Unclassified ...
TCACGTTCGCTCAACCCGAGGATTGCAGCGAGTTCCGTCGAGGTGGTCGGTCCGCTGTGCGCCATCCAGCCGGTCACCAGCGCCAGCAGGGCATCATCGCGCGAAGGAGCCGCGGCTTCGACCTCGGGCAGGGTATTCTCAAGCACGGCGTCGGGGAAGATGGCGGCGAAGGTCTTTGCTCTTTCTGCTGCGACCCAGTAGGTGGCCTCGCCGCGCGAGGCGCGGGTGGCGCGCTGCTCGGCGGCCAGGGCGTCGAAGTACACATCCCAATCCTTTGCACAGCCGAGGGCGGCTGTGCCACACGGATCTTGGCCTTCGCGGCCGGGGGCGGCCGCGCCACGCAGGCCTTGCTGACCCGGGCCGAGGGCGGCGGTGCCACACAGGCTTTGCGGCAAGGCAATGAGAGTCAGCAACGCGTCGTGCAACTCATCGGCATCACGGACCTCGGGCCAGGCGTCTTCAGTGACTTCGGCGATGGCCGCCGGGTCGAGCTTGCCGACTTCCTCGAGCACGGAGGCCGGCAGCGAACGCCGCAGCTCCACGGCGCGGGCGCGGCGCTCCTCGAGCGGCGCGTCGTCGAGGAAGGCGTAGGGATTGGCGTTCAGGATCTCGTGCGAGAAGGCCGAGGGAACAGGCGTATCCACGGCCACGGTGCGGATGGTCCCGCACGCGATGCCGCGCAGCACTTCCTTCAAGCCGTCGAGGTCGAGAGCTTCGTGCAGCACGTCCTTCATCACCTCGCGCACTAAGGGATGGTCGGGGATGTTCATGTCGCCGGTGATGTTCTCCTGGCAGGCGGCGACGTCGGGGAAGACCGAGGCCAGCAGGTCGTCGGCGCGCATGCGCTGGATCTGTGGCGGGACTTTCTTGCCGCCCATGAAGCGCAGCAGGGCAAGGGAGCGCCCGGCGTCCCAACGCCAGCGCGCGGTGAAGATGGGTGAGGCCAGCACCGCCTGCTCCAGCACCTCCTGGACCGTCTCGACACGCAGGAACTCGAAGACGTCGGCCAGCGGGAAGCTGTGCTGCTCGGCCAGCGCGATGTTCAGGCCGTTGTCGGTGGCCGCGGCCTGCAACTCGAAGTTGAAGGAGCGGCAGAAGCGCTTGCGCAGCGCCAGTCCCCAGGCCTTGTTGACGCGTCCGCCGAAGGGCGCGTGGATCACCAGTTGCATGCCCCCGCTCTCGTCGAAGAAGCGCTCAGCGACGACGGTGGTTTGCGAGGGCACGACGCCCAGCACGGTGCGTCCCGCGACCACGTAGGTGATGGCTTGCTCGGCGCCCGAGTCGTCCAGACCGCATTCCGCCTTCAGCCACTGCACGGCTTCGGGAGAAGCCGCAGCCGGGGCCGGTTGTGCGTCCAGGTTTGCGGGGACCATCGCGCCGATGTTCTCCAGCAATTCGGAAACCTGCGCCGAAAGCTCGGCGGTGCGCGAGGGCGCCTCGCCGCGCCAGAAGGGAATCGTCGGCGCCGCGCCCTGAGCGTCTTCGACCAGCACGCGGCCCGTGGCCTCGATGCGCCGGATGCGCCAGGAGGTGTTGCCCAGGAGCATGACGTCGCCGCGCATGCTCTCGACGGCAAAGTCCTCGTCCACCGTGCCGACCACCGTGCCCTCGGGCTCGGCGACCACGGTGTAAAGGGCGTTCTCCGGGATGGCGCCGCCGCTGGTGATGGCCGCCAGCCGCCCTCCGCGCCGCGAGCGCAGCCGCCCGTTCACGCGGTCACGGTGGAGGTAGGCGCCATAGCGTCCGCGGCGTGCGGCGATGCCTTCGGAGAGCATCTCCAGCACGGCCTCAAAGTCGGCGCGCGACAGGGCGCGGTAGGGATAGGCGCGGCGCACCAGGTCGAAGAGGTCGTCTTCCTTCCACTCCTCCACCGCGCACATGGCGACGCTCTGCTGTGCCAGGATGTCGAGCGGGGCGTCGGGCACCCAGAGCCGGTCGAGCTCGCCCTTGCGGATGGCGCGTACCAGGGCGGCGCACTCGATGAGCTCGTCGCGCGTGGTGACGAAGATGCGTCCCTTGGGAACCGCGCCGCGCCAGTGGCCGGAGCGCCCGATGCGCTGCAACGCCACCGCAATCACCCGCGGCGTCCCGATGTGGCACACCAGGTCCACCGTGCCGATGTCGATGCCCAGCTCGAGCGAGGCAGTCGCCACCACCACCTTCACCTCGCCCGCTTTCAGCCGCTTCTCCGCCGCCAGGCGGAGCTTGCGGGAGAGGCTGCCGTGGTGCGCCGCCACCGCTTCTTCGCCCAGGCGCTCGCCCAGGAGATGGCTGATACGCTCCGCCAGCCGCCGCGTATTGACGAAGACCAAGGTCGAGCGATGCTGGCGCACTAGCTCGGCAATGCGGTCGTAGATCTCGTCCCACATCTCGCTCGAAGCCACCGGGCCGAGCTCACTGCCCGGGATTTCGACGGCGAGGTCCATCTCCCGGCGATGCCCGACGTTCACGATGACGGGCTGCGGGCGGCCGCTTCCGGTGAGGAACTCGGCCACCAGCTCGATGGGCTTCTGCGTGGCAGAAAGGCCGATGCGCGCCAGAGGGCGCCGGGTGAGCGCCTCCAGGCGTTCGAGCGAGAGCGCCAGGTGCGAGCCGCGCTTGTCGTCGGCCACGGCGTGGATCTCGTCCACGATCACCGTCTCCACGTCCTTCAGCACCTCGCGGCTCTTCTCGGCGGTGAGCAGGATGTAGAACGACTCGGGCGTGGTCACCAGGATGTGCGGCGGGCGCTTGAGCATGGCGCGGCGCTCGGTTGCGAGCGTGTCGCCGGTGCGCACGGCGGTGCGGATCTCCGGCATCAGCAGGCCGCGCGCGCCGGCCAGTTGCAGGATCTCGCCCAGCGGCACTTCGAGGTTCTTCTGGATGTCGTTGCCCAGCGCCTTGAGCGGCGAGATGTAGAGCACCTCGGTGCGGTCCTGGAGATCGCCTGCCAGCGCCTTGCGCACCAGACGGTCAATGCAGGCGAGGAAGGCGGCCAGAGTCTTGCCGGAGCCTGTGGGCGCGGAGATCAGCGTGGTGCGGTCGGCCAGGATGTGCGGCCAGCCCTCGACCTGGGGCTCGGTCGGGCTTTCAAAGCGGCCGAGGAACCACTCCGCGACCAGCGGATGCGCCCAGGCGAGAGAAGGAGGCACGGCCATGGCCGGCCATTCTAATCCGAAACCGTGGAGTTTCGCAAAACATTCGCCTAGTGTGGGGGCGAGAAGGAACGCCGAAGATACAATCCTAACGTGGCTGGCCTGACCTTGAAGGACATCGTGCGCTGCCCGCACTGCCAGAGCGCGGAGGTGGTGTATTCCTGCGAGCCCAAGTGCTGCTGGAACCACGTTTGTGGCGACTGCCGGACGTCGTTCCAACTCATGACCCAGAAGACCGGAGAATTCGACCGCTCGACACCGATCACGCCGGTCGAGCCGGAGTCGGGCGACCCCACCACGGGCTGCGCCGCCTGCGAAAGCATGAAGTTGGCGGTCGTCCGCTCGGAGGGCGTGAACTCCGGGACGCTGATCTGCGGCAACTGCCGCGCCATCCTCAAGCTGGCCATCGACGAAGTGGCGGTGGAGAAGTTCTAGGGCAAAGGGCAAAGGGCAAAGGAAAAAGGAAAAAGGAAAAAGCAAATGCGCGACGCAAAAGAGAATGCAAAGTCGCTGCGGAAGCAACTGGTGTGGCTGCTGCGGCAAGGTCATGCCCACGCCGGCTTCGAGAGCGCGATCCGCGGACTGCCGGCGAAGGCCCGCGGAAAGAAGGTCAAAGGCGCGCCCTACACCGCCTGGGAGCTGCTGGAGCACATGCGCCTGGCGCAGTGGGACATCCTGGAATTCAGCCGCGACTCGAAGCACGTCTCGCCTGATTTCCCCTCCGGCTACTGGCCCAAGACCAAGGCGCCTCCTCCGGGCGCCTGGGAGAAGAGCGTGCGCGCTTTTCGCTGCGATCTGAAGGCGATGGAGCGCCTGGTGGCGAATCCCAGGACCGATCTGTTCGCCCGCATCCCGTACGGGCAGGGCCAGACCGTCCTGCGCGAAGCACTGCTCGTCGCCGATCACAACGCCTACCACCTGGGACAACTGGTGATGCTGCGGCGGCTGTTGGGCGAATGGGAAAGATGAATGAAAAATTAAGAATGCAAAATGAAAAGCGGAATGCCGGACACGACCCTGATAGCCGGGTCTTCCCTTTGCATTCTTAATTTTGCATTTTGCATTGCCTTTTCCGTGGTGAAATCGCTGTAGAATCCTGCTCCTATGTCCGCCAAGACGCGCGCCAAGAAGATCAAGCTGCTGCTGCTGGACGTGGACGGAGTGATGACCGACGGCCGCATCTTCTTTCTGCCCGCCCCGGCGGCCGCGAATGCGGAGTTGCGCGCCCAGGCTGCGGAGCACGCCGACGCCGGCGGCTACGCCATCTCCAGCGACACCATGGTCGAGGCCAAGGGCTTCCACGCCCATGACGGCACCGCCATCTCCCTGGCGCGCCTGGCGGGCCTCAAGACCGGCATCATCACCAAGCGCATCTCGGAGACGGTTGCCTTGCGTGCTCGCGACCTGCGCCTGGACCACATCCACCAGGGCGTGGCCGACAAGTTGGGCACGTTCGAGAAGATCCTCTCCCAGGAAGGCCTGACCCCATCCCAGGCCGCCTATGTAGGCGACGACATCATCGACCTTCCGGTGATGCGGCGTTGCGGGCTGGCCATCGCCGTGCCCAACGCACGCAAGGAAGTGAAGGACGCCGCCCACTACGTGACCCGCCACGGCGGCGGGAAGGGCGCGGTGCGCGACGCGGTGGAATTCATCCTGCGCGCCCAGGGCAAGATGGAAAAGACGGTGCGCGCCTACGTCACCCGCCGCCGGGCCCCGGTAGCGGGATCCAAGCCCAAGACATAAAACGGCCCGCCGCCGGTTGGGAGGGCAGCGGGCCACCGTTTCCCGGATGATTTGGCTACGCCGGCTCCCCGGGAGGGAGCCTGTGGGTATAGACGCATACCGGGCGAAAAAGTTCTGTGCCTCCCGCACTTTTTCTAGCCGACCCTCGTCCCCTAGTTGCTGACGGCCACCGGTTTGGAAGCCATGAGCTCGGTGAAGCGCGGGTCCTTGCGCACCTGCGCGAACTCCTCGTCGGTGTACACGTCGCTGATGCCGGCGTACCCGGCCTCCATGGCGCGCTTGAGGTAGAGCAGGCAACGCTCGGCGTTGCCGCTCTTGGCGTACATTTTGGCGATGACGTAGGAGAAGCGGGCGCGCTCGCTGGGCGAAGGCAGGCGGGCCGCGACCCCGGCGACCGACTGGCGCTCGAAGATGTCGGGATCGAGCTCCAGGGCACGCAGGTACTCGGCGCTGGCCTGGTCGTACTGCTTGCGAGCGAAGTACGCCGTTCCCAGGTTGCTGTGGAAGGAGGCGGAGGTTTCGCGCAGTTCCAGGGCCTTCTGATAGCGCCGGATGGCGCGTTTGTAGTCGCGCTGGCTGTAGTTCACCACTCCCAGGTTGTTGTAGGCCTCGGCGTAGAAGGGATCGCGCTTGATGGCGCGCTCGAACTCCTTCTTGGCTCTGTCCAAGTGCAGCATCAGGAGCTGGGCGATGCCGCTCTTGTTGTGGAGGATGGCGCTCTCCTTCTTGGCCAGGGCGGCGCGGTAGTAGTCGATGGCGTCGGCGTAGGATTTTTCCGCGCGCAACTGGTCGCCGCGCTCCTCCAGTTCCTCCGCCGAGGCGTTGGCGGGCGGAGGCGTGGCCCGGAGCAGTTGCGGCGGCGCCGTGGCCGTGTCGTCGGAAGCGGGAACCGCCGGAAACGAGCTTTGGGCGAGAGCGGGGAGGGCAAAGAGCGCAAGACCAAGGATCCAGACCCAGCGAGGCATGGCGACCTCCGATGCGATTCTACCGCTGTGGCTTCTGTTCCGGCGCCGGCGAGGGCGGGGGAGCAGCGGCCGCAGGCGCGGGCAGCGGTTCCGGTTTCTTGTCATCCTTGAAGATCCCGAACACTTTCCCGAAGAAGCCTTTTTTCTTCTTCCCCGGCTCCTCCGCCTGCCCGGCCGGATGCGGTGGCTGAGTATTGGACACCAGCGAGGAGGAGGAAGGCTCCACGCCGGCCACAGAGGTGTGCTCGCACGTCTCGTGCGGCTCGGTGCCCGCGACGAAGGCGGAGTAGTAGGCATCCGGACAGGCGGGGGTGGAGAGCAGGTTGGTGACCTTGTCCAGCTTCACGCCCACCACGCCCGAAGGCGCCGGGAAGCCCGACGCCTGGCTGTACTGCGCCATGGCGATGGCTTTTTTCATGAACTCGGCCCAGATGGGGGCGGCGGTGTTGGCGCCGGAGAGCCGCAGGTCGCTGTAGTCGTCATAACCCACCCAGACGATGCACAGCAGGTTGGAGGTGTAGCCGGCGAACCAGGCGTCGTGCGAGGTGCCGGTCTTGCCGGCGGCGGGAGCGGCAAAGCCACGGCCGCGCACCCCGGCGGCGGTGCCATAGTTGAGCACGCCCTGGAGCATGTCGGTCATCACGTAAGCCACGCGCGCGTCCAGCACTTGGCGGCGCTCGGGGCGGATGTCTTCGAGGACTCCGCCTTTGGCGTCGCGCACCGAGCTGACCAGGGTGGGGGAGACGCGTACGCCGCCGTTGGCGAAAACGGTGTAGGCCCCGGCCACGTCGATGGGCGTGGCGTCATAAGCGCCCAGGGCGACGGCGGGCGTGGCCTGTGCCGAGCGGATTCCCGCCGCGCGCGCCAGTTCCGCCACTTTGTCGTAGCCCACCATCTCCGCCAGCTTCACCGTGGCGTTGTTCAGCGAGAGGGCCAGCGCGTAGCGTGCGGTCACCGGCCCGTGGTACTTCTCCTGGTAGTTGCGCGGCTCGTAGATCTGGTCGCCGAAGCTGAAGGTAGTGGGAGAGTCGTCGAGCAGCGTGGCCGGGGTGAGGACAGGCTGCTCGCCGGAGAGCGCGGTGTTGATGGCCGCGGCATAGACGAACGGCTTGAACGCGGAGCCGGTGGGACGCTTGGCCAGGGCGTGGTTGAGCTGGCTCCAGCCGTAGCTGCGCCCGCCCACCAGCGCCAGGATCTCCCCGGTGTGCGGGTTGATGGCCACCAGCGCCACCTGCGCCGGCGGGCCAGCCAGCACCTTGGTTTCCGTACGCCCGCCCACCTTCACTCGGCGCGTGCGCATGGCTTTGACCTGGGCATCCACGCCTTTCATGCCTTCGGCCACGGCCTCGGCGGCGGCGCGCTGCAGGTCAGGATCGAGTGTGGTGAAGATGCGGTAGGCGTTCTCGTTCAGGTCGCGCTCGCTGTACTTGGCCAGCAGATTGTCCTTCACCAGGTCCACGAAGTAGGGAGCGTCGCTGGCCTCCACGTTGAGCGGAGCCAGCTTGAGGGGCGCGGCCTTGGCGCGGTCCGCGTCGTCGCGGGTGATGGAGCCCATCTCGAACATGCCCTCCAGCACCAGATTGCGCCGCTCCAGGGCGCGCTCCGGGTTCTTGTAGGGCGAGAGGTAGTTGGGCCGCTGGATGAGGCCGGCCAGCAGCGCCGCCTCCGGCAGCGAGAGGTTCTGGACGTCCTTGTTGAAGTAGGCGCGGGCAGCCTCGCCGAAGCCGGTGATGGCGAACGAGCCCCGCTGTCCCATGTACACCTGGTTGGCGTAGAGCTCGAAGATCTGCTTCTTGGAGAAACGCTCCTCGAGCTGGATCGCGATCAGCATCTCGATGAGCTTGCGGCGAACGGTCTTCTCCGGCGTGAGGAAGAAGCCGCGGGAGATCTGCATGGTGAGGGTGGAGCCGCCCTGGTGGCGGCCGCCTTCGCGGAAGTCCACCCAGGCGGCCTGCGCCAGCCGGAAAAAGTTCACCCCGCTGTGCTGGAAGAAGCGGCGGTCCTCGATGGCCAGCACCGCGTCCACCATCACCTTGGGAACATCGTCATAGCTGATGAGGCGGCGCTTGGAGCGCTGCTCGGAATCAAACAGCGCGGTCACCAGCTGCGGCTCCAGCTCGTAGGAGTTCAGACTCTGTCCGCTGGAGTCGGCCACGATGCCCGCGACCTTGCCCTCGCTGATGCGGATGCGCGCGGCTTCGCTGGCGTGGTACGACTCCGGCCCCGGCCGCACGGTCAGGACGCTCCCCTCTAGGCTGTAGGTGCCCAGCCGCGATTCGCCCTTCTCCCCCTCCTCGCTGTAGCCGGCGATGCGCAACTGGTTGACGATCTGGTGCGCCGGGACGCTTTCCCCCACCCGCAGCACCCGGGGACGGGCGTAGATCTTGGAGGCATTGTTGAAGATCTGCCCGCGCATGCGATGTTCCACGATCTTCGCGTACTGCAGGTAGTAATAGATGTAGACGGAAAACAGGCCGAGGAACACCACCGCCGCAAACCCCAGCAGGATCCGGACCGGCAGCCGGGAAAAGAAGGGACGCTTGCCCTGGCCTGGCTCGCGACCGCGTTTAGGTTTGCCCCTCACGGTTGGATGGCGGACTCGCTACTCCCTTCGACCGGCGGCTGCAAGACGGGCCTCTCCCCGGCTCGCGGGGCCGTTTCGAGCCGCTGGCGGAGAGGGATTGGAAACCCGGCGGTCAGGAGTCCATGATACCGGGGTGCAGGACCCGGAATCCAGAGGCGAGCGGAGCCGGTGCATCGCATTCGGTATGGGTTCTCGCCAGAGGCCGGCCGCTACTTGGTGATCAGTTTGCTCTTGGAGCCGGGAGCAAACTTCAGGTCCACGGGATAGCCGGGCAGATCCACGTGTACCGTGTAGGCACAGAAAATCTGCAGCTCGCCGGCGCCGCGTTGCACCGTGACCGCCTCCGGTGCCAGCGGGATGTCCAGGCCTCGCGCCTGTTTGACCACGCCATCCCTGATGTCCTGCTCCGATTTGGTGCTGTAGGTCTGCAGGCGGGTTTCCGACTCGATGTAGTCCTGCAGCTGATAGTTGGCGAAGTAAGGAGGGATGAGCAGATACCCGACGTACGCGCCCCCCACCACCAGGGCCAGACCGGCAATGGCCTTCAGAGTCTTCATCGCGAAAACCCCTCTTGCATCGCATCGCGCCGAAAACCGCCTACGGCACGGGCCGTAGCAGCTTCTCAAGATGCCCGACGATGGAGGCGATGGTAGCATCCTGAGTTTCCCGTGTCGAGCGGCGCAACACCTCCACCTTGCCTTCGCCGACTTTTTTCCCCACCGTGACCCGGAAGGGGATGCCGACCAGGTCGGCGTCCTTGAACTTCACGCCCGGACGCTCGTCGCGGTCGTCGAGCAGGACGTCGAAGCCCGCTGCCTCCAGCTTTTCCGCGATCTCCCGCGCCGTGGGCCCCAGGACCGCGTCGGCGGCGTTGGTGGGCGTGACCACCACCTCGAAGGGCGCGATCTGCGGCGGCAGCCAGAAGCCGCCCTCGTCGTGGCTTTGCTCGACGGCCGCGGTCAGGATGCGCTCCATGCCGATGCCGTAGCTCCCCATGATCAGCGTGACCTCTTTGCCGTCCTTGTCCAGCACCCGCGCGCCCATCGATTCCGAGTACTTGTAGCCCAGCTTGAAAATGTGTCCGATCTCCACCGCCTTGGAGACGGCGAGCGGCGTGCCGCACTCCGGGCAACCTTCCCCCGCCGCCGCCAGGCGCAGGTCCACCCACTGGCTGACCGTGAAGTCGCGCCCCGGCGTGACGTTGCGCAGGTGGAAGTCCTCCTGGTTGGCTCCGGTGATCAGGTTCTTGCGCCCTTCGAGCGCCTTGTCGCCCAGAATGATGGGCAGCGCCTGCAGCATGAACTCCTGCGTGGGGCTGCCGCTCATCTTCTCGTGGAAGCCGCTCATCCCCACCGGCCCCAGGTAGCCGGCGGGGGCGCGGAAGAACTGCTGGATCTCCTCCGCCTGCATAGGGCGGAACTCGTGCCCCCCCAGCGCGGTGGTGAGCTTGGCCTCGTTGAGTTCGTGGTCGCCGCGCAGCAGCACCACCAGCGGGCGCGTCCGCTTCTCGCCGGTGCGCGCATCGGGCTCGGAAACCATGTAGGCCAGGGTCTTGATCTTGTTCTTGGGCGAGACGCCCAGGAACTTCGACACCTGCGCGATGGTGCGCTGCCCGGGAGTCGCGACCTTTTCCGGCTTGGAATCGCCGGGCAAATCTTCCACCGTGTCCAGCCGCGAAGCCGCCTTCTCCAGATTGGCGGCGTAGCCGCACTTCGAGCAGGAGGCGATCATGTCCTCGCCCGCCTCGGTGAGGACGACGAACTCATGCGACTGCGAGCCGCCCATGGCTCCCGAGTGCGCCTCCACCACCGCGTACTTCAGCCCGCAGCGGTCGAAGATGCGGCAGTAGGCCTCGTGGTGCTTCTTGTAAGAGACGTCCAGCCCGGCCGCGTCCAGGTCGAAGGAGTAGGAATCCTTCATGATGAACTGGCGCACGCGCAGCAGGCCGGACTTGGGCCGGGGCTCGTCGCGGAACTTGGTCTGGATCTGGTACCAGATCTGCGGCAGCTGCTTGTAGCTGCGCACTTCCTTGCGCGCGATCTCCGTCATCACCTCTTCGTGGGTCATGCCCAGGCAGAGGTCGGCGCCCTTGCGGTCCTTCAGCCGGAACATGGTCTCGCCCATCGCCTGCCAGCGCCCGCTGGCCTCCCACAGCTCGCGAGGATGCAGAGTCGGCAGGTAGAACTCCTGGCCGATGCGGTCCATCTCCTGGCGCACGATGTTGGTGATCTTCTGGATGGAGCGCTGGCCGAGAAAAAGATAGGAGTAAATCCCTGCGGCGAGCTGGCGCACGTATCCCGCCCGCACCAGGAATTTGTGGCTGGCGACCTCGGCGTCCGCCGGAGCTTCGCGCAGCGTCGGAATGAACATTTCAGACCAGCGATGCATGGGGTCCTTCGCTTCGCTCAGGATTTTGGCTGCGAGCTCCCGCGCCAAGGCTTCGCTCACGCCCGCAAAACGCCTCAAGATTGTACCGGATGGGGAGGCAGGGACCCGGCAGGGAGGTGGTTCAGGCATCCTGCCAGCCGGAGAACCCGCCGGCTAGCCCTTGAGCTGCTCCAGGATGGCCTTGCCCAGCTTCTGCGCTTCTCCGAAATGCTTCTGGTACTCGAGGAACTGGCGGTTGGCCTCCAGCGAGCGCTCCGGCTTGAGCTGCGCGCGCAGGATCATGTCCCGCACGTGCACCGGGTTGGGCAGGAACGCCTCCTCCGTCAATTCTTCGAGCGCGGTCTTGGGATCGTAGTGATACATAAAGAATTGTCGATTGACAATTGTCGATTGACGATTGGATTCAACGGTCGCCGAGCTGCGAGACGATGATCAATCGTCAATCGGAAATCGACAATCTGCAATTACACCATCTCCGTCCCCCACAGATCATGCAGGTGGAGGACCCCTTGGGGCCGGCCCTTCGCGTCCACCACCACCAGGGAAGTGATTTTCTTCTGCTCCATCATGTCGAGCGCGGTGGCGGCAAAGGCATCCGCCGGGATGATCCGGGGACTGCGGGTCATGCACTCGGCGGCGGTCAACTCCAGCACATCCTTGCCGCGCCGCTGTTTGCTGCGCCGTTCCAGCAGCCGCCGCAGGTCGCCGTCCGAGATCACCCCCACCAGCCTGTCTTTCTCGA
>Ga0255334_1001330_pt1 | contig 11554 bp, 9 predicted proteins | sample EtOH5_35cm_T3_12_FD_202080 | JGI IMG/M metagenome (GOLD analysis project Ga0255334, IMG submission 202080) | Sandy soil microbial communities from University of British Columbia, Vancouver, Canada - EtOH5_35cm_T3_129 | ecosystem: Engineered > Artificial ecosystem > Sand microcosm > Unclassified ...
GCCGCTGTACAAGGTCAAGAAAGGCAAGCAAGAGCAATACATCAAAGACGACGACGCCATGGAAGAGTACATGACGCAGTCGGCCCTGGAAGACGCGAGCCTGCACTTGAACGAAGAAGCCCCGGGTATCTCCGGTGAAGCCCTCGAGCGCCTGGTGAACGACTTCCGTCTGGTGATGAAGACTCTCAAGCGTCTGTCGCGCCTGTACCCACAGGAGTTGACCGAGCACTTCATCTACCTGCCAGCGGTGAGCATGGAGCAGCTGTCCGATCACGCTGCGATGCAGGATTGGCTGGCCAAGTACGAAGTTCGCCTGCGTACCGTCGAGAAATCGGGTCTGGTCTACAAAGCCAGCCTGCGTGAAGACCGTGAACGTAACGTCTGGCTGCCAGAGGTCGAGTTGATCTCCCACGGCCTGTCGAACTACGTCACCTTCAACCGCGACTTCTTCGGCAGCAACGATTACAAGACCGTAGTCTCTTTGGGCGCTCAGCTGAGCAGCTTGCTGGACGAAGGCGCGTACATCCAGCGTGGCGAGCGCAAGAAGCCAGTCACCGAGTTCAAGGAAGCTCTTGAATGGCTGATGACTGAAAGCACCAAGCGTCACACTATCCAGCGATACAAAGGTCTGGGTGAAATGAACCCGGATCAGCTGTGGGAAACCACCATGGACCCAAGCCAGCGCCGGATGCTCAAAGTGACCATCGAAGACGCCATTGGCGCGGACCAGATCTTCAACACCCTGATGGGTGATGCGGTCGAGCCTCGTCGTGATTTCATCGAAAGCAATGCCTTGGCGGTTTCCAACCTGGACTTCTGATCCAGCGGATTTGCCAAACAAAAAACCAGCGCATTGCGCTGGTTTTTTTTTTCGGATTTTTTCGGGATTCGGCGTGAAGCGCCTGAAAAAAACGTGGTGTTGTCTTGATGATAGATGTTATACATATAACATTACTGGCTATAATGACATCTATATAACAGTTCCTCGATCGGTGCGCTGACATGCCTACAGAAAAGAACAGCTTCCTTCAGTTGCTCGAGCAAGAGTTCTCCAACCTGACTCCGACTGGCAAACGCATTGCCAGCTATCTGTTGGGGAACCCGGATCAGTTACCGTTCGAGTCGGCCGACAGCATCGCGCAGCAGGCTTCCACCACCGGCATTTCCGTGGGGCGTTTTTTCCGTTCGCTGGGTTATCAGAACATTGATGAGGTTAAACAGAGTCTGCGCGGCGAAGCGCCGGCGTCCTGGTTGATCACCGACCGTATCGGTGCCTTTCGCACCGAAAGCACTCTAGAAGACGCGCTCGACCGCTCCATGAGTCGCGAGATCGAGGCCATCCGGCACGTCTATGGCCTGGCGCGAAGCAGTGCCTTCGCTGAGATCGTGCAGCGCATCTACGAAGCCGATGCGGTATTCATTCTCGGCATCCAGTCGACGCGCGGGATTCTCACCGCGTTTCACAGTCACCTCGAATACATTCGGGCCAAGGTCTACTACGTCGACGGCTTGTCCGGCATATATGCCGAAACCCTGAATTCCGGCTTTGCCAATCCCTACGCAATCATTTCGGATTTCCGGGCCTATTCCAGTGTGACCCGGACCTTCTGCGACGCCGCCATCGACAGCAATCTGCCCTTGGCCCTGATCACCGATCTGCAATGCCCATGGGCACGTGACTACCCGCTGGATTTGCTGCAACTCAAAACCGATGTCGGGCAGTTCTGGGACTCCCCTGCCCCGCTGGCCTGCCTGTTGAACCTGATGGTGTCGGCCGTTGCGGAAAAGTACGGCGATCGCCTCGATGAACGTCTGAGCAAAAATCGACAATTGCAAAAAGCTTTCGGCCAGTTCGAAGGCTAGATCCATCCAATCCCAACTGGAGTTTTTGCGTGAACAACAGCCCCCTTGTAGAGATTGATGCCGAGCGATATCAGGTGCAAATCGATCTGATCTACGCCAGTGCCGACAATCTGGCAGGAAAGGTGATTTACCCCAGTGCCCGTTGCCTGCTGCATCGCCAAGCAGCCGAGTGCCTGGGCAAGGCCAGTGAACTGGCGCGGCTGGCCGGTTACACACTGCGCATCTATGACGCCTACCGTCCACCTTTCGCCCAGTTTCTATTGTGGGAGGCGTTGCCTGACGGCAACTACGTGCGCGATCCCCATTTGGGGTCCCACCATAGCCGTGGCGTGGCAGTGGATTTGACTCTGGTGGGGAGTGATGGACAGCCGCTGGATATGGGCAGCGCCTTCGACACCATGGAAGAGAAGTCCCATCAGTTCTACCCCGACCTTCCCGTTCACGTGCAACGCAATCGTCTGCTGTTGCTGGGAATCATGCTCGCGTCCGGGTTCTGCGCAATTCCCACTGAGTGGTGGCATTACGAACTTCCGGATGCCGATGATTACCCCCTGCTGGAAGACAACCAGACCACGTTCTCGAACAACTAAAACCGCAACAAACCGATAACGAAACCAAAGAGTTTCGAAACCAACGCAACACGATAACAACAAGTCAGCGTTACCTGCTTCACCTGCAACTGCCCGGTTATAGCTTTTATAAAAAACCTGACGTACTTCCATACATCGAATGATTAAGGAAACCGGCATGACCCCAATGAACACCGTGACCCGCAATACCTTTCCACGCACCAGCAAGCTGCTGCTTGGTCTACTGTGCAGCGCGATGAGCCTGGGCGCCTGGCAAGCCGCTTCGGCGGCGATGGCTCAGGACACTCTGGTCATCGGCAAGCCCGCCGACCCGCAAACGCTCGACCCGGCGGTAACCTTCGATAACAACGACTGGACCATCACCTACCCGTCCTATCAGCGCCTGGTGAGCTACAAAACCGACGGTGACAAGAGCAGCACCGAAGTGACAGGGGATCTGGCGGAAAGCTGGACCGTGTCGCCGGACAACCTGGTGTGGGAGTTCAAGATCAAGCCCGGAAACAAGTTCGATGACGGCACCGCGGTGGATGCCGCCGCCGTGAAGTTTTCCTTCGATCGCCTGATGACCCTCAAGCAAGGGCCGTCCGGTGCATTCCCGGAGGACATGGTGGTGGCGGTGATCGACCCGCAGACCATTCGGTTTACGCTGAAAACGCCGTTCGCCCCTTTCCTGTTCACCCTGGCCCATAACGGCGCCTCGATCGTTAACCCGCTGGTGGCCAACAAGGGTGCCGAAACCAATGCCTGGCTGTCCAGCCACACCGCAGGCTCCGGTCCTTTCCGCCTGACCAACTGGCAAAAGGGCCAGTCCGTCACGATGGAGCCGAACCCCTACTTCGCCGGTCCCAAGCCTGCGTTCAAGACCGTGATCCTCAAGACTATTGCGGAGCCCTCGGTGCGTCGGCTGCAACTGGAGCGCGGGGACCTGGATATCATCGAAGACATGCCCGAAGACCAGTTGGGTGCACTGGGCGGCAAGCCGGGCGTAGTGGTCAGGGATTTTCCTTCGCTGCGCGTCACTTATCTGTACCTGAACAACAAGAAGGGTCCTCTGACCGACGTCAACGCCCGTCGTGCGATCACCGAAGCGGTGGACTACAACGGTATCGTCAAGGGCATTCTCAAGGACAAGGCCAAGCTGCTGAACGGGCCGATCCCGGATGGCATGTGGGGCTACGACAGTTCGCTGCCAGTGATGAAGCAGGACATGGCCGCCGCGAAGAACAGCCTGGCCAAGGCACCCCAGAAGATCACCAACCTGAACTACATGTATTCGGACAAGGACGCCAACTGGGAACCGATCGGCCTGACCTTGCAGGCGGCCCTGGCACCCCTGGGCATCAACCTCAAACTGGAGAAAACCGCCAACGCCACCCTGCGTGAACGTGTTGGCCAGGCCGACTACGACATCGCGGTGGGGACCTGGAGCCCGGACTTCGCTGACCCGTACATGTTCATGAACTTCTGGTTCGACTCCAAGATGCAGGGCCTGCAAGGCAACCGCTCGTTCTACAGCAACCCGGAAGTCGACAAGCTGATTCGTGAAGCGGCCGCTGTCAGCGACACCGCCAAGCGCATCGAGCTTTACCAGACTGCGCAGAAAAAGGTGCTCGACGACAGCGTCTATGCCTACCTCTATCAGAAGAGCTACTCCCTGCCGATGCGTGATTCGGTCAAGGGCTACGTGTTCAACCCCATGCTCGAACAGGTGTTCAACCTGGGAAGCATGAGCAAGTAAACATGCTCCTTCGCGCCAGCCCCGGTGGTTGGCGCGGCTTCTGATTTCGTCGCTCGAGTAACTGAGGTGCCAGATGGCCTTCCTGACATTGTTGCGCAAGCGCCTGCTCGGCTTGATGTTGGTCGTGTTCGGTGTTTCGCTGATTACCTTTTCAATTTCCCACCTGATCCCGGGCGACCCTGCCCGATTGATCGCCGGTGACCGTGCCAGCGACGCTCTCGTAGCCGGCATCCGTCATCAACTGGGATTGGATCTGCCGCTGTATCAACAATACGGTCGCTACCTGATGGATCTGTTGCACGGGGACCTGGGAACCTCGATACGCACCAACCGTCCCGTCCTGGAAGACTTGCAAGCGTTCTTCCCGGCGACACTGGAACTGGCGCTGGTCGCACTGACATTGGCGATTCTGGTCGGTGTGCCGCTGGGCGTGTTGTCAGCGGTCTACCACAACCGGCTGATCGATCAGATCGCCCGGACCCTGGCGGTCACCGGTATTTCCACGCCGGCCTTCTGGCTCGGCCTGGGTGCAATCGTGCTGTTCTACGGTCATCTGGGCTGGCTGCCCGGTGGTGGCCGGTTATCTGAAGGACTCTCGCCGCCACCGACGATCACGGGTTTTTATCTGATCGACTCGCTGCTGGCGGGGGATGTCCGCCTGTTTCTCGATGCGGCCGAACACCTGATTCTTCCAGCCGCAACGCTGGGCTTCGTGACCCTGGGGGTTGTCGCCCGGCAGATCCGCTCGGCCATGCTGGATCAATTGGGCGAAGACTACATCCGCACCGCGCGCGCCTATGGCCTTTCGCGGTGGACAGTGATCCTGCGTCATGCTCTGCCTAACGCTCTAATCCCTTCGGTGACCGTCCTCGGGTTGACCCTGGGTGATTTGTTGTACGGCGCGGTACTGACCGAAACCGTATTTGCCTGGCCCGGAATGGGTGCCTATGTGGTCAAGTCGATCCAGTCGCTGGATTTCCCGGCGGTGATGGGCTTTGCCATTCTGGTGTCGTTCATCTATGTCCTGTTGAACATGGCTATCGACCTTTTGTATCGCGTGATCGACCCACGCATCGGCGAGGTGAATTGAAATGTCCGTGACTCTGACGGCGGTACATGGCCTGCGCAGGGCTGAAAAACTCGCCTACCTGGCATACCAGATCCGCCGGAGCCCGCTGACCATGGCGGGCCTGCTGATCACTTCTATCGTATTGCTGTGCATGATCTTCGCGCCCTGGCTCGCCAGCCACGACCCGAATGCACTGAACCTCGGCGAACGCCTGGCGCCGCCATCTGCCGACCATTGGTTCGGCACCGACGAAGTGGGCCGCGACTTGTTCAGCCGGGTGCTGTTCGGCAGCCAGCAGTCGGTGGGTGTCGGCCTGTTCGTGGCTTTTACCTCCTGTTTCATTGGCGGGCTGTTGGGGTGCTTTTCGGGGGTGATCGGGGGGCGTTTCGACGCATGCATCATGCGCCTGATGGACATCATGCTTTCAGTCCCGTCACTGGTACTGATCATGGCATTGGCGGCCGCATTGGGCGCGAGCCTGTTCAACGCCATGCTGGCCATTACCCTGGTGCGAATCCCATCCTACGTACGACTGGCCCGTGGCCAGGCCTTGAGCATTCGACAGATGGGTTACGTCAAGGCAGCCCATACGTTCGGGGCCGGACGCTGGCACGTGGTGCACTGGCACGTGGCGCGAAACGCAATGCCGCCCTTGCTGGTGCAACTGAGTCTGGATATCGGTAGCGCAATCCTCATGGCCTCGGCCCTTGGATTCATCGGCCTGGGGGCGCAGCAGCCAACCGCCGAGTGGGGCGCAATGGTCGCCACCGGGCGCAACTACATCCTCGATAACTGGTGGTATTCGACCTTTCCAGGCATGGCGATTTTGATCACCGCCACCGGTTTCAACCTGCTGGGCGATGGTGTGCGCGACCTGCTCGACCCACGGCAACAGGGGAAATGACAATGCAGACTTCGAGCCCAGTGCTGGCCATCGACAACCTGAGCCTGGAATTCCCGGCTTACAAAAACAATGTGAAAGCCCTGAACGGCGTGACGTTGCACGTCAATCCCGGCGAAATCGTCGGCGTGGTGGGGGAGTCCGGGTCGGGCAAGTCGGTCACGGCCATGCTCAGCATGCGTTTGCTGCCCGAGCGCAGCTATCGGATTACCGCGGGCAGCCTCAGCATGCTCGGCCGCGACATGCTGACAACGCCTGAAAAGGAACTGCTGCAGATTCGCGGACGCGATGCGGCGATGATTTTCCAGGAGCCGATGACCGCCCTGAACCCGACCCGACGCATCGGTCGACAAATGCTTGATGTGATCATCCATCACCAGAAAATCAGTGCTGCCCAGGCACGACTCAAGGCGATTGCCCTGTTGCGTGACATGCACATCGCAAGCCCCGAGCACGTATTGGAGAGCTACCCGTTCGAACTGTCCGGGGGCATGCGCCAACGGGTGATGATTGCGCTGGCGTTCTCCTGTGAACCGCAACTTTTGATCGCCGACGAGCCGACCACCGCGCTCGACGTGACGGTGCAACGCCAGGTGCTGTTGCTGCTGCGAGAAAAGGCCAGGCAACGGGGGACTGCTATTTTGCTCATTACCCATGACATGGCATTGGTGTCGCAGTTCTGTGACCGGGTGTATGTCATGTACACCGGCGCTGTGGTCGAAGAAGGCCGCACCGTCGACGTGATGAACAATCCGCAACACCCCTACACCCGTGGGCTGCTCAGCGGCCTTCCGGAAATGGTGGAACCGGGCCAGCCGTTGCTGACCATTCCTGGGCAAGTCCCCAACCTCGCTTCTTTACCCGAGGGCTGTACCTTTCAGGAGCGGTGCTCATACGCCATGCCTGTCTGTGCCAAACGCCCTACCCTCACTGCCATTAACGACCAACGTAAAAGCGCTTGCTGGTTGCCCGTCAAGGAGCTTTCGTGATGAACAATGCCGTCCTTCATAGTGCTATCGACATGGCTCCCCCGATTCTTCAACTTAACGATGTTCGTGTGCGTTTCCCCGTGAGCAACGACTGGCTGGGTCGGCCGCGAGGCTATGCTCACGCCCTGAATGGCATTGATCTTCAGGTACGAGCGGGCGAAACCCTGGGGATCGTGGGTGAGTCAGGCTGTGGAAAAAGCACATTGGCGCAGCTGTTGATGGGCTTGATTGCGCCCAGCAGCGGCGATTTGAACTGGGCCAGTCGTACCGGCAGCGAAGGCCGCAACAACGTGCAGATTGTGTTCCAGGACCCCCAGTCTTCGCTCGACCCGCGTCTGCCGATCTGGCGGATCATCACCGAGCCGCTGTACGCCCGGGGTCATGCCGATCGAGCACAGATGCGCGAGGTGGCAGCCAAGGTCGCGTCCCAGGTCGGTATCCGCCCGGAATACCTGGACCGCTTTCCCCACCAGTTTTCCGGCGGCCAGCGTCAGCGGATTGCCATTGCCCGGGCTCTGTCCTCCGACCCGGACATTATCGTCCTCGACGAACCCACATCGGCGCTGGATATCTCGGTTCAGGCGCAGATCCTCAACCTGCTCGCAGAGCTGCAACGAGCCCGCAACCTGACCTACATCCTCATTTCCCATAACGTATCCGTCGTGCGTCATATGGCAGACCGGGTAGCGGTGATGTATTTGGGGCAAATCGTCGAGCTTGGCCAGGCTGCCCAAGTGCTCGACCAGCCACGCCATCCCTATACCCGCCTGTTACTCGACGCGGTGCCGCGACTGGGCGCTGCGCTGCATGAAGAGCAGGTGGCGGCGCCTACCGAATTGCCGGGTAACCGTCATCTGCCAACTGGCTGCTTCTTTCGGGAACGTTGCAGTCTGTGCACCGTTGGCTGTGACAAACCTCAGGTCCTGCAGGGAGACGAGCAGCAGCGGGCGCGATGTCATTTACAAGGCTGATGTCCTGTCGGCAGAAAGCGTGTTGTGGCGCATAAAAAAACCGGCTTTGTTAGCCGGTTTTTTTGACCTTAGGGAAAACCTATGCACATTTTTCCGACTTTTATGAATTTAAGAAATATATAGTTAAATCATAGTCTTAAAAGCAAAACACGGCGTGTGTCAGCAAAACGGCACACAGGTTATCCACAGAATTCAGACAGCCACTTGATCGCTGGCTGCCGGGGCTTGTGAAGCGGGTGGAAGCGAACCCATTTCCCGTTGCATCTGCTCGTTCCAGGCCTGAACCCGGTCATTGAGGTTGGCAATCGCGCGGGGCCCGCTCCCTTCGGCGTACATCGGCTCGCCGATGATCACTGTAATGACGCCCTGCTTCTTCGCCCAGCCGGTTTTCGGCCAGAACTTGCCGGCATTGTGCGCAATCGGCAACACCGGAAGCGCGGCGTTGACCGCTAACGCCGTACCACCCCGGGAGAACTTGCCAATGGTGCCGTATGGAACTCGCGTCCCTTCAGGAAAGATCAGCACCCAGACACCATCCTTCAACAGTTCATCACCCTTCTTGGCCACATGTTTAAGCGCGGCTTTCGGGTTATCGCGGTCGATTGCGATCGGTCGCAACATGGCCATGGCCCAACCGAAGAACGGCACAAACAGCAAAGAGCGTTTCAGTACCTGGCTCAGCGGCTCGAAGTAGGCCGAGAGGAAGAACGTCTCCCAGGTGCTCTGGTGATTGGACTGAATCACACAGGGCTGGTCAGGCACGTTTTCGGCGCCCTTCACTTCGTAGCTGATGCCCAGAAAGACTTTGCTCAGCCACAGGGCGCAGCGGCACCAGTACACGTTGATGAAACGATAGCGCGCCTTGAATGGCAAAAAGGGCGCGATAAAAAAGCTCAGGCTGCACCAGAGCAAGGAGCTGGTGCCCAGCAGCAGGTAAAAGAGGAAGGTTCTGATGGCCTGCAGTATCGACATGGCGACGTTTACCGTGCGGGCTCTGCCCGTCTATATAAAGCGCACTTCCGATCAGTCCTTAAATCGGATCAATCGAAGCACTCTAATTGTGGATAAGTTCTGCGGCAATCGCCGCGAGATCGTCAAAAATCAAGGTGCCTACCGGCAGGGTCCTGCCCAAAGTCTTTTCGCCTTTCCCGGTCTTAACCAAAACTGGCTGAGAATCGACGGCTTTGGCGGCTTCCAGGTCACCGAGGCTGTCGCCAACGAACCATAGATTGGTCAGCGACACGTTGTAATGCGCGGCGATGGTTTTCAACATCCCGGGTTTTGGCTTGCGGCAATCGCAGCCTTCGTCCGGCCCGTGCGGGCAATAGACGATCAGGCCGACCTCACCGCCCTGCTCCGCCACCAACGAACGCAAGCGTTCGTGCATGGCATCGAGGGTGGCGATGTCGTAATAGCCGCGAGCGATGCCCGACTGGTTGGTCGCGACCGCTACCGTCCAGCCGGCCTTGCTCAACTGCGCGATGGCCTCGATCGAACCGGGAAGTGGAATCCACTCCTCCACCGACTTTATGTAAGCGTCGGAGTCATAGTTGATCACCCCGTCCCGATCGAGAATCAGCAGTTTCAACAGCAGCCCCTCAACCCAGCAGCGAAATGTCGGCGACGCCGAGGAACAGCCCGCGAAGACGTGCCAGCAGCGCATACCGGTTGGCGCGGACCTTGGCATCTTCAGCGTTGACCATCACAGCTTCGAAGAACGCATCCACCGGCTCGCGCAAGGCCGCCAGGCGCGCCAGAGATTCGCTGTACTGACGCGCAGCGGCCATTGGCTGAACAGCCTGGTCCGCCTGCTGAATCGCCGAATACAGGGAGAACTCATTGGCGTTGTCGAAATACTTGGCTTCAACGACCGATGGAACAGAGCCTTCAACCTTGCTCAACAAGTTCGAAACGCGCTTGTTCACCGCGGCGAGGGCGGCGGCTTCCGGCAATTTGCGGAAAGCTTCTACGGCTTGTACACGCTGATCGAAGTCCAGCGCAGAGCCCGGCTTCAGTGCCCGTACCGACAGATAAGTCCCGACATCGACGCCTTCGTCTTCGTAACGAGCACGCAGACGGTCGAATACGAATTCGAGTACCGAGTCGGCCAGGCCAGCAGCCTTGACCTTGGCACCGAATGCATTCACAGCGAACGCCACGGCATCGTTCAAGTCGAGATCGAGCTTCTTGTCGATCAGGATACGCAACACGCCGAGTGCAGCACGACGCAGGGCATACGGGTCTTTGCTACCGGTCGGCAGCATGCCGATACCGAAGATACCCACCAGAGTGTCGAGCTTGTCGGCGATGGCCACTGCTGCACCGGTCAGGGTGGTCGGCAGTTCAGCACCGGCACCGCGCGGCATGTATTGCTCGTTCAGCGCCAGAGCGACTTCTTCCGGCTCGCCATCATTGAGGGCGTAGTAGTAACTGGCGACGCCTTGCATCTCCGGGAACTCCCCGACCATCTCGGTCGCCAGGTCGCACTTGGACAGCAGGCCGGCACGGGAAGCCCAGGCTGCGTTGCCGCCAATGCGCTGAGCGATGAATGCAGCGAGTCTGGAAACGCGCTCGGCCTTGTCGTAGACGCTGCCGAGTTTTTCCTGGAACACCACGTTCTGCAGACGCAGGTTGAAGTCTTCGAGTTTCTGCTTCTTGTCTTGCTTGAAGAAGAACTCGGCGTCGGTGAGGCGTGGGCGAACCACTTTCTCGTTACCGGCGATGATCTGCTGCGGGTCTTTGCTTTCGATGTTGGCCACGGTAATAAAACGTGGCAGCAACTTGCCGTCGGCATCCAGCAGGCAGAAATACTTCTGGTTGTCCTGCATGGTAGTGATCAGCGCTTCTTGCGGCACGTCGAGGAAACGTTCTTCGAACGAGCACACCAGCGGCACCGGCCATTCAACCAGCGCGGTCACTTCATCGAGCAGGGCTGGCGGAACGATTGCCGTACCTTCCTGCATCGTCGCCAGCTCATCGGTGCGCTTGCTGATGATCGCGCGACGTTCGTTGGCATCGGCCAGCACATAAGCGGCACGCAGGTCGGCCAGGTAGTTGGCCGGCGAGGTGATGCGCACGCTTTCCGGGTGATGGAAGCGGTGACCACGGGAATCGCGACCGGCCTTCTGGGCGAGGATCGTGCAATCGATGACCTGGTCACCGAGCAACATCACCAGCCATTGGGTCGGACGAACGAATTCTTCCTTGCGAGCGCCCCAGCGCATGCGCTTCGGGATCGGCAGGTCATTCAGGGAGTCTTCGACGATGGTCGGCAGAAGGCTCGCGGTCGGCTTGCCGGCGATGCTTTGGCTGTAACGCAGTTTCGGACCGCTCTGATCGATTTCGCTCAGCTCTACGCCGCACTTCTTGGCGAAACCCAATGCCGCTTGCGTCGGATTGCCTTCGGCATCGAACGCGGCCTGACGTGGCGGGC
>Ga0255334_1001331_pt1 | contig 11545 bp, 6 predicted proteins | sample EtOH5_35cm_T3_12_FD_202080 | JGI IMG/M metagenome (GOLD analysis project Ga0255334, IMG submission 202080) | Sandy soil microbial communities from University of British Columbia, Vancouver, Canada - EtOH5_35cm_T3_129 | ecosystem: Engineered > Artificial ecosystem > Sand microcosm > Unclassified ...
CCATACTGTCGATCGATCCAGCGCCTAATGGCCGGATGATCGAGTGCCTTGGAGGTAAACAGGGAACGATACGGTAGAGAGTGGCCCTGAACGATGGCCCAATCGAGGATGGTGAGATGCTTGTGGTGTGCCGCGCTAACGTATAAAGTGGGGCACCAGGGAAACGTATGAGCCATGGCCCATTGAAGCACCGCCAGGTGGCCATGCGAGACGGCCACCTCAAGCACATCGCCGCAAGCCGTGGGACATCCATTGGCATAGGCATAGTCGAGGACGGCCACATGACCGTTTGCCGCAGCGCGCGTCATGACGTCCATGTTCCACGGGCATCCGTGGGACCTGACCCATCGCATGATCTCCAGGTGTCCGTTCCTGGCGGCCTCGCTGCAAGTGTCGTGGTCCCACGGGCACCCGTTGGCCCTGAGCCATTGCGCAATGTGAAAGTGCCCGTTTCCGGCCGCCAACAAGCACGCTTCCTTGCCCCACGGGCACCCCTCGGCTCTGGCCCACTGCAGCACGTGCAGGTGGCCCCCGCCCGCGGCGCGCGCGCACGTCCATTCGTCCCACGGCAGGTGGCGCACGCGCACCCACTGCACTATGTGCAGATGGCCAGAACCTGCGGCCCACGAGCACACCATGGGGTCAAAGTGGTACCCCTGCGCGTGCGCCCACTCGAGCACCTGTACATGCCCGTTCTTGGCGGCGTGCACGCATGCCATGTCGTCCCAGAAGGAACCGTTGGCTATAGCCCATTGAATGGTCTCTAGATGCCCTCCTTCGGCAGCGCGGACGCAGACCCTCTCGCCCTGATGGCAGCCGTTGGCGTGCGCCCATTGGATCACGCTCAGATGGCCCCCTCTTGCCGCCTCGGCCCACGTATTTACCGACCACCGAAAACCGTGGGCGCGCGCCCACTGCACCACCTCTAGATGCCCATACTTGGCCGCACCCGAGCACGCGCTCGGGAGCCTGCTGCAGGCGTTATCGACGGCCCACTGGAGCACGCTCAGATGGCCTCCTTTGGCCGCCTGCCTGCACACGTCCCTACCGTAGAGGATGCCCTCTCCGTGGGCCCATTGCAGCACATGGAGGTGTCCAAAGCGCGCGGCGTAGCCATACGTGCAGTGTGGTAGGGGCATCTGCGCGTTCAAAACACGCAGGCGGCTCAGATCGCCCCAGGATGCCGCCTTGACGCAACACTCTTCGTGGAGTTTGCGTCCGCTCGATGGACGCGCGCACGCGAGATCCGACATCCAGCCGAGCACGTCCCACCGCTCGAGCGCGGCCATGGCGCGGGCGTAGCGCATGGCGCAGCGCGTTCTCAATGTGCACACATGGCTTTGCCCCCTACATGGATGTACCCGGCCCTTGAAGATTGAGCGCAGTGCGCCGACGATACATTGCCATTGGGGACTCACGCAGCGCAAGACAGACAGAGTGAGAGCGTCCGTTTGCTCAAAGACGCAATAGATCAGTTCCAGAGGCAGTACGTCCATCCTGTGCGTGGTTTGTCTGACAAACACATCATCGCCAGAGAACCCTGCCGTTGGTTATCGATTCCCGCTTTCGCACGCACCAATCGCCAACTTGTCGTTTTTAGGTCGCAAGGGCAGCGTTTGCGCTGATCGCGTTTCATTGTGTCCCTCTCCCCCTGCGCGCCTATCGCGTTCCCCTCCTCCCGCGAGCGTTTAAGCTTTCCCAATGTGTTCTCTCTTCTACTACTTTGCCGAGAATGCCCCAAACCCCTATTTGATTGTATTCGTGTCCTTTTCTGCGCACATGACGGCAATATCGATTCCCCCCCCCCCACTTTGGCGCATCGTTGTTATCGTAGAGGGCATCCTTTGGCCTTGGCCTGCTCGATGACCGCCTCGTGATTGTCCGACACAAAACATCGCGACCTTTTTCAGTTGTAATTCCACGGCTTTCGCTATAGATAGCAAACACAGCACGAGAGAAGCGGTCACCGCCCAAGACGACACAAGTGGGAGTACGGAGAATGTCACCGTTGTAAATCAAACCAGGCCCTGATCGCAGGATACCTGCGCAGCGCCCATGACAAACGTTTCCTCTCTGGCATGCGGTACCCGTTTGCTCTGGCCCACTTGAGAACGTTCAGGCAACCAGAACCCGCGGCAGCCACCCAGGTCTCTGCCGTTGCGGGGAATCCGTTGTCGATGCCCCACCTGAGCACTTCCAAGCATCCCCGAATGGCGCCATAGGAGCAGACGTTTGCGTGCGGGCATCCGTTGGCGTTGGCCCACTCTAGAATGTCGAGGTGACCTCTGTAGGCTGCGATACCCATGACGTCGGCGCTCCATGGGCACCTATAGGACCTGGCCACTTTGAGCACCTTTAGGTGGCCCCTCTTGGCCGCCTCTCTGCACACCATGGCCGTGTCGCACGGACACCCATTGGCCATGAGCCATTCAAACACAGCCGCGTGGCCACCGGCAACGGCTTTCGCGCACACGTCGGCGTCCCATGAGTACCCATTTGTCCTGGCCCATTGGAGCACATGCAGGTGGCCGCCTTCTGCGGCGTACGTGCACACCCACCGGCCCAAATCGTACCCGCGAGAGTGCACCCACTGGATGATGTGCAGGTGGCCACGAACAGCAGCCTTGTAACATACCCTGCCGTCTACGGGACACCCATGATCATGCGCCCATTGCAGCATTTCTAGGCTACCCGCGCCAGCTGCACCCGCACAGGTCCACTCGTCCCATGGGCACCCGTTCGCCCTGAGCCATCGCAGGATCTCAAAGTGGCCACCCATGGCCGCAGCCGAACAGGTACCACCGTTCCAGCCGAATCCGCGAGCACGAAACCATTCGAGTACGGCCATGTGGCCGCGCTCGGCGGCGCTCCATGACATGCTCGAGACACACGTGTGGCCATTCTCCACGGCCCACGCGAGCACGTGCAGATGGCCGCCCTTGGCAGCGTACGCACAGACGGTGTCTTTGGCGAACGTGCCATCATCCGACGCCCACTGGAGGACATGTAAGTGACCGTAGCGCGCCGCCCGTTCGAGCGCGCGCTTGGGGATGTCGATAGGCGCATAGGCGCGCACTCTCTCCAGATCGCCCAACGAGGCCGCCATGACGCAGCAGTCCATGATCAGGGCTTTGGTTCTGCGAGACTTGGCCAGGCAGTCGATCATCCAGTCCAGGACGGCCCACCTACATCGCGAGAGCAGCCGTTGTGCATAGTACAGGGCGCACACATCGGGCAGTCTGCACACGTGCTCGTCTACGTGGGGCCTTGGGAAGCAACGGCGTGCCACATCTGCAAGGGCATGCCATTGAGAGTTGACACAATACAGTACGGGCAGAGTGAGCGCGTCGGTCCGCTCGATAATGCAACATACGATCTCTAGAGCCAACGTGTCCATTCTCTCTCTCTCTCTCTCTCTTTCCCTTTCTATGGTGCCTCCGCTGGACCCCGCAAAACGCGCCCGCGCACGGTCGGGCACAAGCAAAGCGGCTTGCGTTTCTATTGGCCCCATTTGGCGGTTCCATGCGTGCGACAGAAATGCCAACTGGGGGAAGGAGCCGTATGAGCGAGTTTCACGCAAAAGGCGTGCGCGCGCCTACCATCGACGACCTGCTGGAGCATAGCCAGATGGCCGCCCACGGCCATGCACTTTCAATGTGTGAGGCTCTCAGTGATCCAACGGTCGTTGCCAGAACGTAAAAGTACTACCTAGGGCGTGCAGAGTACTTGTGCACGCCTGCGTATGCCCAAAGCGTGCTCTCGCTTCTCGCCCCCTACGATACCACCATGAGACAGCGGTCCGACTTTAGGGCCTCGTTCAGGGCTCTGCCTGCGAGCCAGTTTGAAAGTCCTACCTTACAAGAGCAATCAGACGCCAGGCGTGTCATACCATACAATGCGTGTTTGCGGCGCACCCACCCAGGGACATCACGAGTAGGAATACAAACGCCGCAGATCTACTATTCTGTCATATTGGCCAAGCGCACTGTTTGTGATCGTTTTGATGACTTGCAACTCTTTTGTATTATGTGTGTTTTCGCTCGATCCCGCCATCAAGGCCGACGCCGATCAAAGGACGAGAGGCTTTCAAGACTGCGCGTCGAGCCATGCCGCGATGGCGGGATACTTGCGCAGCGCGCTCGACAGACGTGTCCTGTCTGGCAGTCGATGCCCATTGGCCCTACCCCACTTGAGGATGTTTAGGCAACCACAGTCTGCCGCAGCGATCCAGGTCTCTGACGTTACGGGGAACCCATGGTCAACGCCCCACCTGAGCACGTCCACGCGGCCCTGGACGGCGCCATAAAAGCAGACGTTTGCAGGCGGACATCCGTTGGCGTTGGCCCACTCGAGGATATTGATATGGCCCCTATACGCGGCGACCCTCATGACGCCACCGCTCCACGGGCATCCGTGACCTCTTGCCGCTTTGAGCATATCTAGAAAGCCCCTCTTGGCGGCCTGCTCGCACACGATGCTCGTGTCGCACGGACAGCCGCTGCTCGCGAGCCAATCGAATAGTGCCACGTTGCCGCTGGCGACGGCTCTCGCGCACGCGCCGATATCCCAGGGGCATCCATTTGCCCGCGCCCATTCGATGACTCTTGGATGATTGCCCTCTGCCGCGAGCGCGCACACTCGCGGACCCCACATGCACCCACGTGCGCGCGCCCACTGGATGATATGCAGGTGACCGCGGGCGGCGGCTCGGTAACAGACCATGCTGTCGAGGGGGCAGCCCCGGTCATGCGCCCACTGGAGCATTTCGAGACTGCCTGCGCTGGCCGCCCCCACGCACGTCCACGCGTTCCATGGGCATCCATTGGCCGTGAGCCATTGCAGGATCTCAAAGTGGCCACCCTTTGCTGCGGCCGAACACGTGCTCGCGCTCCAGCTGAACCCACAGGCATGGTACCACCGCAGCACGCCCATATGGCCATGTTTGGCAGCGCTTCGTGACACTTGTATGTTGCACACATGACCGTTTGCCACGACCCATTGGAGCACGTGTAGATGGCCGCCCTTGGCCGCATGCTTGCAAATGTCATTCCCGTTGAATGCGCAGGCATTGTCTACCGCCCATCGTAGGACGTGCAAATGTCCGCAGCGTGCGGCTCGACGGAGCGCACTCTGGGGCACGTTGACGGCCCCGTGGGCGCGCAGCCTCTCCACATCACCCATGTAACCTGCCGTCACACAACAGTCCAGGTCCAGGACGCCCGTTTTGGAGGATTGGGCAACGCAGTCGACCATCCATCCTAGAATGGCCCACCTGCAGTGGGCCACGAGGCGTCGCGCATAGTGGAGGGCGCACACGTTGGGCAGCGTGCACACATGCTTGCCCACTGACGCCCGTTTGAACCGACGGCGCGCCATCTCTGTGAGAGCGCACCATTGAGAGTTGACACAGCGCAGTACAGGCAGGGTGAGCACGTCGGTACATTCGATGACGCAACACACGATCTCTGGGGTGAGCCCATCCATGTCCTCTGTGCGCGTCGGATTTGGCCAAAAACCTCCATCATGTGCAGTCGAACGCGGGCAAAGCACAGCACGTTTTTCATTGGGCTATGTTTTCGCAGACGCGAAACACACTATAAACACCAAAAATCCACTGTCGCACGACCGCGTTTTGCGCAGAGGTGTGCGGGCCTCATCGGCTCCTGGCACTCTCCCCAAGGGTTTGTGTCTTTCGACGGGGGTTGGTTTCAGCCGCGACGCTGGTGCCTTTCCAATTGGCCCATGCCGCCTTTTCATGATGCCGGCCGACCGTGCTCGCGCAGGGCCAACGTGTGCGTTTCGCCATGGAGTGCACAAGATGCAACAACGTCCGGGACCGTGGAGATGCGCATCTCTTTCCTTTATCACCGAAAGGGTTCTACGGAGCGCGCCACGTAGGTATAGGGGCAAAAGGTCCATGGCAAACGCATCGTCTATGTCCACCGCTCTCACCAACGTACCAAACGCTTTCGCTACTTGCTACGTTTTCCCCTATACACAGTTTGTACCGCCAACACACGAGGCGGCACGGGTGCCATAATGTTCAATGGGCACAAAAGGATGGGCACATGCCATCTACCCGCCAAACTCTTGGGAAAACCATTCGCAAATGGCCCTGCAGTCGGTGAGCATACTGATCGGGCAAGATAGATCAGGCAGAGGGCATCCATTTGCCTTGAGCCACTTGAGAATGGTATAATGGTTGCAAATCGCCGCCGTCACATACAGACCATCGTGCAGGGGCAGTCCTTTGGTCTTGACCCACTCGAGCACGTTTAGGCGACCGTGCCAAACAGCCGTGGAGTAGATTCCGTTGGGAATGGGGCACCCGTTGGCAAACGCCCACTCTATGATCTTCAGGTGACCTCTGGCTGCGGCTCCGAACATGGTATCGCTGCTCCACGGGCAGCCATTCGATCTGGCCCATGCGAGAACATCCAGGCGTCCATGCCCAGCGGCGGCGCTGCATACGTCGGCGCCCAAACGACATCCGTCGTTCATGAGCCACTGCAACACATGCATGTGCCCGTGCGCGGCGGCTGCGCGCGTACATGCGTTGATGTACCATGGGCACCCGTTGGCCCGCACCCATTGCAACACGTCGAGATGGCCGCCCTCTGCAGCGCACGTGCACGTCCACTCGTCCCACGCGCACCCCCTAGCCCGCGCCCACTGCAGTATGTTCAAATGGCCCGATCGCGCTGCGCGAGAGCAGATAAGCGTTCCCATGGGACATCCCTGACCGTGAGCCCATTCGAGAATATGCATGTGCCCGCCTCTGGCTGCGCCCTCGCACATTGCAAGGTCCCATGGATACTCATTTGCCCTGAGCCACTGGAGCATTGGCAGGTCTCCCCTCTTGGCCGCAGCGGCACACACATCGGGCGTTTTCACAAAGATGCGCTTGTTGGCCCATTTGAGGGCACCAAAGTGGCCATGCTTGGCGGCGCTTAGGCACGCACTGACATCCACGTTGAGACCGTTTGCTACGGCCCACCGCAGCACATCGACTCGACCGCCCTTGGCCGCATACGCGCACACTGTGGCTCCAACAAGGTGGCCTCCATCTAGGGCCCACTTTAGAACGTGCAGGTGGCCCCAGCGTGCCGCGTGCCCACATGCGAGGCTCGGTATCCGACATGTCATTGTCTGATGCCGCAGGCGCTCTAGATCGCCTGTCGATGCCGCCTTTACGCAAATGGCGCCTCGCAGCTTGGTGGCATAGTGCGGATCGTCAACTACACAATCTCTCATCCACTCTAGTACGTTCCATCTTTCCAGGTAGATGAGACGTTTGGCGTACCGCATTGCACACCGTACTTTCAGAGTACATACATGGTCCCCTTGCAATTGGCGCTGTTTCTGCTGATGGGCGTCACGTATCCCGTCAGCAAAGCGGCTCCAGTCGCCGCTGACACAGCGTGCCACAGGCAGCGCCAGGATATCCGCCTGTTCCAGTATACAGTACACGAGTTCGCGTGGCAGCGCGTCCATCCCTGTTCAAACAGCGTCGATCCTACAATTCCTGCGTGCAGGTGTCGATTCACATGGACCAATGCTTGCTGCATCCCCATTGGTTGTGCCCGCCGACACGGTGTGCGATGGCACTATAGGCCACCAACTGTCTATGGCAGAGACGGCATTTGGGCACCCAAAGACAATCCGCACAGGCGCGCGCGTTGCAATCCCACAGAGCATGTCTTTGCTTTCTTCTCTTGGCATTGAACGTGTTTTTCATTGGTCGCATTTTCCGTCCCCGTGCCAATTACCATCGGGCGCCAAGTGCCTGCTCTGGCACACCCGGGAAACGATGGGCCTCGCACGCTCGACGATAGACAGACAGACGCAGGCGGTAGGTCTCGCGCACAATCATCACCGCACCATATCTTTTTCAGCAGGTTGTCTCGAAACAGCGATATTGCCGTCGATCGTGTGCAGCGTTCCCACGCCCAAGGATGGTTTCGCCCGGTGTGGTGTAACGGGACATGTTCTTTCAGCACAAGTTTGTCGCGATCACGCCCCGTATGACCGTGCGCCTACCCACTAGTGGGTCTGCATACAGCGCATCTGTGGGTGCTTTTGCTACTGAAACGCAAAACATCGACCCACCACCCACCGACGACTTTATGAAACGGCGGTCCTCTGTGGGTGCAACCTATGCTGCGCATCGGAGCAATGGAAAAACACATTTTATTCGATCGGTTTGGGGTCAGCGTCGATTCTCTGTTTGTCAAGCCAAGCGCGGACGGTGGGGTAGCGGCCGACCGTGTCATGGCGCAGTCTGATGGGTAAGGGATGGCCACATGCTCTGGCCCACTCGAGGATGGTAAGGTGTCCCCTTTGTGCTGCGGAAAGGTAGCATTCTGGGTTCCACTTAAACCCTCTGACCATGGCCCAGATGAGTACCTCTGGGCGCCCATGGTGGGCGGCCACCAGGCATATGTCGGCTGACGTTGGACAGCCATTGTTGTAGGCCCACTCCAGTACGGCAATATGCCCGTTGGCAGCGGCACCGTGCATGACGCTATCGCTCCATGGACACCCATTGGCTCGCAGCCACTGGAGTATGTCGAGATGTTCTCCCTCTGCTGCCGACAAACACACCTGTTTGCCCCACGCGCACCCATTGCTGCGCGCCCACTTGAGCACATCGAGATGACCGGCCTTTGCGGCGCGCGCACATGTCCACTTTGTCCATTGACACCCATGGGCTCTGGCCCACTGCAGGACATGGAGATGGCCCCGCATGGCGGCCCCTGAGCAAGTCATCGAATCCCACTTGCAGTGCTTGCTCTTTAGCCACTCTAGTATGTGTAGGTGACCGCCTTTGGCAGCCGCGCGGCATACTAATGGCGACAGTTCGAAACCGTTGGCGTGCGCCCACTCGAGCACCGTAAAGTGTCCATAGCGCGCGGCTGCTTCGCATATGCTCGCGTCCTTGGTGCGCACTTTGGTCTCGATCCACTTGATCACATCGAGGTGCCCGCCCTTTGCTGCATACCTCCCGACCACAGACGCATCGAAAATGATCTCACTGGGGACCCACTCCAACATATGCAAGTGTCCGTAACGTGCGGCGCGTTTGCATATACACAGAGGCATGCGCCCGAGTGGCTTCAACTCTTGCAAGAGGTCCAGGTCGCCCATGGATGCCGCCCTGGCACACTTTTCCTCATAAAGTATGGTGGCGCCATCAGGGTCGCCCTCGATACAGTCGGACATCCATTCGAGCAGACGCCATTGTCCGCGGGCAATCAGACCCTGGGCATAGCGTGTTGCGCACCGGGGCCGCAACGTGCAGACATGATTTGCCTTGTCACATCGCCCGCGATTGTGCCCCGTGCGTTGGCTGTGACCACAAAGACGCCGGCGGCGGCGGGAACGCAGAGCGTCGACGAGGTCCTGCCATTGGGTGTTTATGCAGCGCAGGACGGGCAGCGTGGGGGCGTCGGCGCGCTCCATGACATAGTATACGAGTTCCAGCGGCAGGGACGCGTCCATCCCGCACACGCCGCCCTGCGTTCTCTCGATAGATGCCAAAATGCCTCGGCGCACGCTCTGCGCAACGATCGCACCTTTGCTGTTTTTGCATTTTTCGTTGGTGGTCCAATAGGATGGCGGACCAAATTCGGCCCATTACGAGTGGTGTCTAACAAGGGCGTCCTCTGCGTGTCGATGCCATCGGCAACACTTGTGTCGACGGTCACAGGTTCTTGCACGCCGCGCGTTGGTTGTGTGGCGATAAGCGAGAGATGAGCAGCCCATTGCCGTTCGTTCCTCTGCGTCCTTGTGGACGGGAGCAAAGGAGGAGCAGGAAACGCATGCGCATGGACACCATGACCGACGCCGACAGTGTGGCCGTGGGCAAGGGCCTGGTCGACATGCCCGCAGAGATCGTCGCCCTCGTTCTCGACAAGCTGCCCCGTCTGCGCGACCATTTTGCATGCGCGGTCGCGTCCCCCCTGTTGGTTACGCGTCCTCTTGTCGAAACCATGCTGCGCCTCGTAAACGGTCGGATTGAGGATGTGCTCGCCGCGGGTGCACCCCTAGACGTGGTCTGGCGTGCCATTGCCGCATGGGAGATCAATATAAACGCCGGTCTCATCAAACACGCGGCGCGAGGCGGTAACACCAATGTCCTCGCATGGCTATACAACCGTTCGATGGAGGGCATGCACGAACAGTCATTCCTGCGCATGTGTACCTTTGATATGCTGAATGGTGCCGTTGGGTCCAACAAGGTCGATATGATGGAGTGGGCCCTACGTCAACACACGACAAACTACCTGACTGTGGACGACGTCGCGACGCTTTCCAACGAGGCTGCCTCTTTGGGAAACATTGTGGCCCTGTCGCGCCTCCACTACTACAGGCTCTCGGAGCACCAGGCGCCGCGAGTCGGCTCGTGTGGGTGCCGCGAGAGCGTGGGACAGGCGGCATGGCGCGCCGATCAACCCCATGTCCTAGAGTGGATGCGCCGCATGGGCTGTGACGCGTGCTACGATGGCGTTACCTTGAAAGACGCGATACGAAAGGGCAACATGCGCACCGCCCTATGGCTGCTGCGCAATAGGGCCACCGCGGACGACCGCCGCAGGGTCGCCGAAAAGCATGTTGTGCGCGCGGCAGCCAAGGGTCGCCTGTCGACCGTGGCCCTGGCCCATGACCAGGGACTGTGTGCATGCCCTCAGAGTGCCCTCGTCGCTGCCGCCGAGGATGGCCATCTCGATGTGCTCAGGTGGGCGGCCGGGGAGCGTGGATGTGACCTGCCCGATCCCCCACAGGGGGCCGTTCGACCCATCGCCGCGTGGTACGGCACACACATCGCGTACGGTGCTATGACCACTCGCGACCCGATGCGCGTTATCGCGTGGATGCTCGGGAGGCCCGACGCACACCGCACATTGAGCGTGGGAGTCGCTCGACTGGCGCTGGGCCAGGGTGCATGGACGGTGGTCGCGGCCCTCCACGAGGCCGGCGTCGCACCCCTCGATCGGTGGAATGCTCTGGAAACCGCGATCGCCACGCGGGACCTATCGGTGGTAAAGATGGTGGCTCGCCACGCGACCAAATGCAGCACCGAGGCCTTCAAGATCGTTCTGAAGCGATCCGATCTCGCCACGCTACGCTTCCTCTGCAAGCGCTATGGAAAGAAGGGAGTGCGTGCTGCGCTCGACGCCCTCGTAGGTTCAGAGTGTATCGACGAGGCCGTCGTCGAGTGGATACGCACACACGTGCCCGGCATATGCGTGGAAGACGTGTGTGCGTCCATGTCGTCGTGCAGGAATGCCCATTGGGACATTACCTGTCGATGCGTCCGCTGCTTTAGCCACGTCCCCTAACGCCTCGACGCGTTCCGTCTAGGTCGCACTTGTCTTCTCCCACAACAACAACGACTGGACGGGTACATTATCTCATTCTCTGTCTTTTGGTCGCGGTGGAATGACTGCGCTCAAGGATCGCACGATACGACGCAGACGACTGTAGCAAACCAGAAAGATGACAAGCAGGGAAAGGCGCACTTTGTCGTTGCAAAATGAATGAG
>Ga0255334_1001333_pt1 | contig 11537 bp, 8 predicted proteins | sample EtOH5_35cm_T3_12_FD_202080 | JGI IMG/M metagenome (GOLD analysis project Ga0255334, IMG submission 202080) | Sandy soil microbial communities from University of British Columbia, Vancouver, Canada - EtOH5_35cm_T3_129 | ecosystem: Engineered > Artificial ecosystem > Sand microcosm > Unclassified ...
TCCCAGGTGAACAGGCCGCTGTCGTGGCCATCGTCGAAGGTCAATTTCAGTGCGTACTGACCGGCCGGTTCTACTTTGGTCAGGCCTACGCCGATCTTGCCAAATTGCAGGATAGGTTTGCCGTGGCCCTGGACCTCGGCGGAAGGAGAGTGCACGCGCAGGAACTCGGCGGGCAGGTGATGTTCCTCGCCGGACGCGTATTTCAGCGACAGGGTTTTCGAGGCTTTGTGCAGTTTGATGTCGGTAGGAAGTTGGGTCATGACCTGAAGTCCGTACTTAAGCGCAAGGTCTGAACCTCTGTAGGAGCCGGCTTGCTGGCGATGGCGATTTCAAGTACGCCATCGCCAGTAAGCCGGCTCCTGCAGGAGGTGGCATACCTACAGGATATAACGGGACAGGTCTTCGTTCTGCGCCAATTCGCCCAGGTGGCTGTTGACGTAGTCGGCGTCGATCAGGATGACCTTGCCGTCGTGGGCGCTGGCCAGGTCACCTGCGCTGAACGACACCTCTTCGAGCAGTCGCTCAAGCAAGGTATGCAGGCGACGGGCACCGATGTTCTCGGTCTTCTCGTTGACCTGCCAGGCGATCTCGGCGATGCGCTTGATGCCGTCCGGCTGGAACTCGATGGCCAGGCCTTCGGTCTTCAGCAGTGCGCAATATTGCTCGGTGAGCGACGCGTGCGGCTCGCTGAGAATGCGTTCGAAGTCTTCAGGCGTCAGCGCCTTCAGCTCGACACGGATCGGCAGACGACCTTGCAACTCAGGCACCAGGTCGCTTGGCTTGCTCAAGTGAAACGCACCGGAAGCGATGAACAGGATGTGGTCGGTCTTGACCATGCCCAGTTTGGTGTTGACGGTGCAGCCTTCGATCAGCGGCAGCAGGTCGCGCTGTACGCCTTCACGGGACACGTCGACGCCGCCGGAATTACCGCGCTTGGCCACCTTGTCGATTTCATCGATGAACACAATGCCGTGTTGCTCGACCGCTTCCAGTGCCTTGGCCTTCAGCTCTTCATCGTTGACCAGGCGGCTGGCTTCTTCGTCGCGGACCAGTTTCAGCGCTTCCTTGACCTTGAGCTTGCGGCTCTTGCGTTTGCCCTTGCCCATGTTGGCGAACAGGCTCTGCAACTGGTTGGTCATTTCTTCCATGCCCGGTGGCGCGGAGATATCGACGCCGGCCACTTCGGCGACTTCGATTTCGATCTCCTTGTCATCCAGCTGACCTTCGCGCAGGCGCTTGCGGAACAGCTGGCGGGTGTTGGAGTCGGCCGACGGGGTGTCATCGTTGTTGAAACCCATGCGCGCCGGTGGCAGCAGGGCGTCGAGGATGCGCTCTTCGGCGGCGTCTTCGGCACGGTGGCGAACCTTGGTCATTTCCTGTTCGCGCAGCAGTTTGATGGCGGCGTCAGCCAGGTCACGAATGATCGACTCGACGTCGCGACCGACGTAGCCGACTTCGGTGAACTTGGTCGCTTCGACTTTGATGAACGGCGCATTGGCCAGTTTGGCCAGGCGACGGGCGATCTCGGTTTTACCGACACCGGTCGGGCCGATCATCAGGATGTTCTTTGGCGTGACTTCAACGCGCAGCTCTTCCGGCAGCTGCATCCGGCGCCAGCGGTTACGCAACGCGATGGCGACGGCGCGCTTGGCATCGTCCTGGCCAATGATGTGGCGATTGAGTTCGTGGACGATTTCACGGGGAGTCATGGACATAATATTTTGACGGACCTTAAACAAGAAGAGTCGTGGCAGGAGCCGTAACAGACTTACTCGTCGCCTTTGGCGCAGTCCTGCTCCTCAATGGTCTGGGTGTGGTTGGTGAATACACAGATGTCGCCGGCAATGCCCAGGGCGGTTTCGACGATTTCCCGGGCTGACAGGTCGGTTTTCTTCAGCAGCGCACTGGCGGCCGCCTGGGCGTAGGCGCCACCGGAACCCATGGCAATCAGGCCTTGTTCAGGTTCAACAACGTCGCCGTTGCCAGTGATGATCAGGGACGCGTCTTTGTTGGCGACCGCGAGCATGGCTTCGAGGCGGCTGAGGGTGCGGTCGGTGCGCCATTCTTTGGCGAGTTCGACGGCGGCGCGAACGAGATGGCCCTGGTGTTTCTCCAGTTGACCCTCGAAACGTTCGAAAAGAGTAAAGGCGTCAGCCGTGGCGCCGGCAAATCCAGCGAGGACTTCGCCGTGGTACAGGCGACGAACTTTCTTCGCGTTGCCTTTCATCACGGTATTGCCGAGAGAAACCTGGCCGTCGCCGCCCATGACGACTTTGCCGTGGCGGCGAACTGAAACGATGGTGGTCAAGGGAGAGTCTCCACGCAGCGGGGCGAAAATGCCTTATGCCAACTCATATGGGGGTGGTGGGGCGTTTTTCAACTGCGGGGTTGGAGAGGGGACGAGCGGTGTTTTGGCGGGAGGGGTGTGTTGTTTGTTCTGACGCCATCGCCAGCAAGCCGGCTCCTACAGGGATTCGCATAGGTCCTGTAGGAGCCGGCTTGCTGGCGATGAACGATAACGCGGTGCGGCTGACGGCATCAGCGGTTCTGGCGTTGTTGTAACAACAGGTTGCTGAAGCCAGCGCCGGACAGTTGTTTCTGCGCTGTGGTCAGTTGTTCACGGTTGCTGAACGGCCCGACCAGCACCCGATACCAGGTCTCGTCCTTCACCGTGCCGGATTCAACCGCCACCGCCTGCCCGAGCAGGATGATCTGCGCACGCACCTTGTCCGCATCGGCTTCCTTGCGGAATGAGCCGGCCTGCAGGAAGAACTTGGTCACCGGCGCTGCCTTGGCCACGGGCGGTGGCGGCGGCGGGGTGATGCCGGCCAATGCTGCCTGGGCGCGTGCGGTGTCGATCTTCGCCGCTTCCGCTGGCGTTACCGGCGTAGTCGGTACAGCCGGCGTCGGCGGGGTTTTTTCCGGCACGGCATCCGGCGGAACGATCACTTCCGATTCCGGCAGCAGGGTGTAGAAGTCGTACTTCGGCTTCACCGGTTGCGTCGGGCTCGGCGGGGTCTTGTTGGCCTCGGCGATCTTGGTGGCTTTCTGCTGCTCGATCTTTTCGCGCTTGACGCTCTCGCTGCCCTTGCCCGGCTCCAGTTTCATCAGGAACACAATGAATGCGCCGACCGTCAGGCCGATGGCCATCCACAGCCAGCCCGGGATCGGTTGCTTTGCAGGAGCTTGGTAACGGCTGGCGCCACGCTTGGGTGCAGGTTTTTTCTTGGCAGCCAACTTACATACGCTCCAGAGTTTCCAGACCCAAGAGTTCCAGGCCTTGCTTGAGAGTGCGGCCGGTCAGCGCGGCAAGGCGCAGACGGCTTTGCATTTGCGCCGGGGTTTCAGCACTGAGGATCGGGCAGTTCTCGTAGAAACTGGAGAACAGGCCGGCAACGTCGTACAGGTAGGTGCAGAGGATGTGCGGGGTGCCTTTCTCGGACACGTTGTTCAGTATTTCACCGAACTGCGCGAGCTTTGCCGCCAGCTCATGTTCATGCGCAGCCTCAAGGACGATCTGCCCTTCGACTTCGCTGAAGTCTTTGCCGAGCTTGCGGAACACACCGGCCACGCGAGTGTAGGCGTACAGCAGGTACGGCGCGGTGTTGCCTTCGAAGTTCAGCATCAGGTCGAAGTTGAAGCTGTAATCGCTGGTGCGGTGCTTGGACAGGTCGGCGTATTTCACTGCGCCAATGCCCACGACTTTGGCGATGTTGCGCAGTTCGGCCTCGGCCAGCTCCGGGTTCTTGTCCTTCACCAGGGTGTAGGCGCGTTCCTGGGCTTCGGTCAGCAAGTCGATCAGTTTCACGGTGCCGCCGTCACGGGTCTTGAACGGACGGCCATCGGCGCCGTTCATGGTGCCGAAGCCCATGTGTTCCATTTCCATCGGGTGCGTCACGAAGCCGGCTTTGCGAGCAACGGCGAACACTTGCTGGAAGTGCAGGGCCTGGCGCTGGTCGACAAAGTACAGCGCGCGATCCGCCTTGAGCTTGCCGCTGCGATAACGCACGGCTGCCAGGTCGGTGGTGGCGTAGAGGTAGCCGCCATCAGCCTTGACGATGATCACCGGCAGCGGGTCGCCATCAGCATTTTTGAACTCGTCGAGGAACACGCACTGCGCGCCATTGCTCTCGACCAGCATGCCGGCAGCCTTGAGGTCGTTGACCACATTGATCAGGTCGTCGTTGTAGGCGCTTTCGCCCATCACGTCGGCCATGGTCAGTTTGACGTTCAGCAGTTCGTAGGTTTTCTGGCAGTGGGACAGCGAGATGTCCTTGAACTTGGTCCACAGCGCCAGGCAGTCCGGGTCGCCGGCTTGCAGCTTGACCACCAGGCCACGGGCGCGGTCGGCGAACTCTTCGGATTCATCGAAGCGTTGCTTGGCGGCGCGGTAGAAGTTTTCCAGGTCCGACAGCTCGTCGCTGGTAATCGGGTTTTCTTGCAGGTAGGCCATCAGCATGCCGAACTGGGTGCCCCAGTCGCCGACGTGGTTCTGACGGATCACTTCGTCACCGAGGAACTCCAGCACACGGGCCACGCCGTCGCCGATGATGGTCGAGCGCAAGTGGCCGACGTGCATCTCTTTGGCGAGGTTGGGGGCGGACAGGTCAACCACGGTGCGCTGCACCGGACCCGCCTTGCGCACGCCGATGTGTTCGTCCGCCAGTGCGGCGTCAAGGCGCGAGGCCAGGGCCTGGGTGTTCTGGAAGAAGTTCAGGAAGCCGGGGCCGGCGATTTCGGTCTTGGTGACGTTCTCGTCGGCCGGCAGTGCGGCGATGATTTTCTCGGCCAGGTCACGCGGCTTCATGCCGGCCGGCTTGGCCAGCATCATGGCGATGTTGCTGGCGAAGTCGCCGTTCTTCTTGTCGCGGGAGTTTTCCACCTGGATCGCCGGCGACAGGCCTTCAGGCAACACACCTTCGTTGACGAGTTGGGTGATGGCTTGTTGGATCAGCTGGCGAATGGTGTCTTTCATGGTCTTCTCTTTCGACCGCAAGCGCGGCGGCGCTTCGATGCGCTGGTGGAAAAACTGGGCATTATCCGTTGCGAAGGCGGGCTTGCCAACTATAGCGGGCAGGTTGTGGATATGTGGTGACAAAAGCGGCAAAGATCGCAGCCTTCGGCAGCTCCTGCGTAGAGCGCGTTCCCCTGTAGGAGCTGCCGAAGGCTGCGATCTTTTGATCTTTAATACAAATCCACCGGGTCAACATCCAGCGACCAGCGCACCGCCCGCCCGCTCGGCATCTGCTCCAGCACCAGCAACCAACTGGCCAGTAACCGATGCAGCGGCGCCCGGGCAGTCGCTTGCAACAACAATTGCGCCCGATAACGCCCGGCTCGGCGTTCCATCGGTGCCGGCACCGGCCCGAGCAATTCGATCCCGGTCAGATTCTGTTCTGCCAGCAAACGTTCCGCCTCGCTGCACGCCTCATCGAGAAAACCTTCGGCCTGCCCCGGTTTGTGCGCTTCGGCCCGCAACAGCGCCAGATGTGCAAACGGCGGCAAACCGGCAGAGCGCCGCTCGCTCAACGCCTGTTCGGCAAAGGCGAAATAGCCTTGTTCGGTCAGCTGCACCAGCAGCGGATGGTCCGCCAGATGCGTCTGGATAATCACCTTGCCCGGCTCTTCAGCCCGTCCCGCACGCCCGGCCACCTGGACGATCAACTGCGCCATGCGCTCGCTGGCGCGGAAGTCGCCGGAGAACAACCCACCGTCGGCGTCGAGAATCGACACCAGCGTTACCCGTGGAAAGTGATGCCCTTTGGCAAGCATCTGCGTGCCCACCAGGATGCACGGCTGACCCTTCTGAATGGTCGCGAACAACTGATTCATCGCGTCTTTGCGCGATGTGCTGTCGCGGTCGACCCGCAGCACCGGAACATCCGGAAACAGAATGGCCAGACGTTCTTCGGCACGTTCGGTGCCAGCGCCGACGGGCCGCAAGTCGACCTTGCCGCATTTCGGACAATGCCGGGGCACGCGCTCGACGTAGCCACAATGGTGGCAGCGCAGTTCGCCGGAGCGCTGGTGCACGGTCATTCGCGCATCGCAACGCTGGCATTCGGACATCCAGCCACAGTCATGACAAAGCAGGGTGGGGGCAAATCCTCGGCGGTTGAGGAACACCAGCACTTGCTGGCCGGCGGCCAGGGTCTGACCGATGGCTTGCTGCATTGGCCCGGAAATGCCGCTGTCGAGCGGGCGACTTTTCACATCCAGACGAAGGAATCGCGGCTGCTTGGCGCCACCGGCGCGCTCGTTCAGGCGCAGGAGACCATACCGACCGGTGTAGGCGTTGTGCAGGCTTTCGAGCGAAGGCGTGGCGGAACCGAGCACGATCGGGATGTTTTCCTGCCGTGCGCGCACCAATGCCAGGTCGCGGGCGTGATAGCGCAGGCCTTCCTGCTGTTTATAGGAGCCATCGTGCTCTTCGTCGATGATGATCAGGCCAGGGTTTTTCATCGGTGTGAACAGCGCGGAACGGGTGCCGATAATAATGTCGGCGTCGCCGTCACGGGCGGCGAGCCAGGCTTCGAGGCGCTCGCGATCGTTGACCGCCGAGTGGATCAGCGCAATGCGCGCATTGAAGCGCTGCTCGAAGCGCGCCAGGGTTTGCGGGCCGAGGTTGATCTCCGGGATCAGCACCAGCGCCTGCTTGCCGGCTTCAAGGGTTTCGCGGATCAACTGCAAATAGACTTCAGTCTTGCCGCTCCCGGTGACACCGGCCAGCAGGAACGCGTGATAACTGTCGAACCCGGCGCGAATCGCTTCATAGGCGGCACGTTGCTCAGGGTTGAGCGGCAATTCCGGTTGCGCCAGCCAATGCTCGTGACGGGCGCCGGGGGCATGCTTGCGGATCTCCACTTGCACCAGGTCCTTGGCCAGCAGCAGATCCAGGCTGTCCTTGCTCAGCATCAGTTTGCTCAGCAATTGATGAGCGACGCCGTGGGGATGCTGGGCCAGGGTCGCCAGCGCCTCGCGCTGACGCGGGGCGCGGGCAATGCGCGGGTCATCGAGGCTGGCGCCGGGCGCGGCAGACCAGAAGCGTTCCTGGCGCGCTTCAGCCAGTTCGCCCTGGCGCAACAACACAGGCAGCGCCCAACTCAAGGTGTCGCCGAGGCTGTGCTGATAATACTGAGAGGTCCACAGGCAGAGCTTGAACAGGGCCGGCGGCAAGGGCGGCGTTGCGTCGAGCAGCGCCAGGGCTGGCTTGAGCTTCTCTGCCGGCACGTCACTGGTATCGGTAACCTCCACCAGAATCCCTATCATTTCCCGCCGGCCGAACGGCACCCGCAGGCGCATGCCCGGGTGCAACTGGGCGCGCAAGACCCCGGCCGGAGCTCGGTAGTCGAACAGGCGGCGCAGGGGCGAAGGCAGGGCTAGGCGCAGGATGGCGTTGGGCACGCGGGGGATTCTCTTTGGGCGGGCAAAAACGGAAGAACGGACGCATGACCTGTGGGAGCGGGCTTGCTCGCGAAAGCGGTGTGTCAGGCGATGTAAATGTTGACTGATACACCGCTTTCGCGAGCAAGCCCGCTCCCACAGGGGGTGTGCTTTGGGTCGGGAGCCTAGCAGACGGTCGGTCTTGGCGACAGCTTGCGTGATTGAGATTGTCTGGTAGAATCCGCGGCCTAATTACGTGCGGTATTCAACAATAGTGTTGGGTGGCGGCACGCAGCCCGAGGAAGACACCATGAAAGCTGATATCCATCCAGATTATCCAGTCATTGCTGTTACTTGCAGCTGTGGCAACAAGTTCGAAACTCGTTCGACCTTCGGCAAAGCTCTGCCGATCGACGTTTGCAACGAGTGCCACCCGTTCTACACCGGTAAGCAGAAGACTCTGGACACTGGCGGCCGCGTTCAGCGCTTCGCAGACCGTTTCGGTGCTTTCGGCGCGAAAAAGGCCTAAGGCCGATCATTTTGGAAAGTCGTTCCGGCTTCTCCAGACTGATGAAAAAGGCGTCCCTTGCGGGCGCCTTTTTTATGTCCGCGATTTGGCCTTCAGGCGCCCAGGCTTTCTGCCCGGTGCCGAATGGCATGACGCCAGTCGCGGTGCAGCGGGTGGTGGATGGCGACACCGTGCGCCTGAGCGATGGCCGCAGTGTGCGGATGATCGGTTTGAACACGCCCGAACTGGGCAAGCAGGGCAGATCCGACGAGCCGTTCGCCGTGGCGGCGCGCAAGCGTCTGGAAGCATTGGTGGCCGCGAGCGACGGGCGGGTCGGCGTGCTACCGGGTAAAGAGAGCAAGGATCACTACGGTCGCACCCTTGCGCATCTCTATGGCGCCGATGGCGTCAACCTCGAAGCGCAGATGCTCGCCGAGGGCCTTGGGTTTCAGGTGGCGGTCGCGCCGAATGTCGATCTGGTCACCTGTCAGCAAGCGGCGGAACGCAGTGCGCGGCAGGCCGGGCTCGGCGTGTGGCGTCAGTCACCTGTACTGAAAGCGGAGCAGATCAATACGTCCGGTTTCGCCGTGGTCAGCGGGCGTGTGAGCAAGGTTCAACGCAATCGTGGCGGCCTTTGGATCGAATTGCAGGATGCGCTTGTATTGCGTGTTGCACCCAATTTGTTGGGGCAGTTCGATGTCGTGGCGTTGGAACGCCTGAAGGGCAAGCAGATCGAGGCGCGTGGCTGGGTCGTGGACCGTTCTCGTCGTGGCGGGTTGAAACCGGAACAGGCGCGCTGGCTCCTGCCGTTGACCGATCCGGCGATGCTGCAAGCGGCGCCCTGATAAAAAATTGTAGACATTTTTTATATCGATTGTGAACAGTCTATCCCTTGTGTTTCGTGGCTCTTGGCCCAAAGTCGTAGGACCGGGCGCTTGACAGGGGTGACTGGTCAGTCTTGTGGGGACTTTGCGAGGCGCGTATCCTCGCTGACCAGTCTGTCCAACAGTAAAAGCGGAATGCCCCCATGTCTGATTTGAAAACTGCCGCTCTCGAATATCACGCCCATCCTCGTCCAGGTAAGCTGAGTGTCGAGCTCACCAAGGCCACCGCTACCGCCCGCGACCTGTCGCTGGCCTACAGCCCCGGCGTAGCCGAACCAGTACGCGAAATCGCTCGCGATCCTGAACTGGCCTACAAATACACCGGCAAAGGCAACCTGGTTGCAGTCATTTCCGATGGCACCGCGATTCTGGGCCTGGGTAACCTCGGCCCATTGGCTTCCAAGCCAGTGATGGAAGGTAAGGGCGTGCTGTTCAAGCGCTTCGCCGGCATCGATGTTTTCGACATCGAAGTCGATTCCGAAAGCCCGCAAGCCTTCATCGACACCGTCAAGCGCATCTCCATCACCTTCGGTGGCATCAACCTGGAAGACATCAAGGCACCTGAGTGCTTTGAGATCGAGCGCGCTCTGATCGAGCAGTGCGACATTCCAGTGTTCCACGATGACCAGCACGGCACCGCGATCGTGACTGCGGCCGGCATGATCAACGCCCTGGAAATCGCTGGCAAAACCCTCGCCGACGCCAAGATCGTCTGCCTGGGCGCCGGTGCTGCCGCCATCTCCTGCATGAAATTGCTGGTGAGCATGGGCGCCAACATCGAAAACATCTACATGGTTGACCGTACCGGCGTGATCCACTCCGGCCGTGACGACCTGAACCAGTACAAGGCTGTCTTCGCTCACGCGACCGACAAGCGCACCCTGGCTGACGCCCTGCAAGGCGCAGACGTGTTCGTCGGCCTGTCCGGTCCGAACCTGCTGAGTGCCGAAGGCCTGAAATCCATGGCGGCCAACCCGATCGTGTTCGCGTGCTCGAACCCGGATCCGGAAATCTCCCCGGAACTGGCGCACGCTACCCGTAACGACGTGATCATGGCGACCGGTCGTTCGGACTACCCGAACCAGGTCAACAACGTACTGGGCTTCCCGTTCATCTTCCGTGGTGCCCTGGACGTTCGCGCCAAGCGCATCAACGAAGAAATGAAAGTGGCTGCGGCCAACGCCCTGCGTGAACTGGCCAAGCTGCCTGTCCCTCAGGAAGTGTGCGACGCCTACGGCGGCATCAAACTGGAATTCGGTCGTGAGTACATCATTCCGAAGCCAATGGACAAGCGTCTGATCACCCTGATCTCCGATGCCGTGGCCAAGGCTGCGATCGAGACTGGTGTGGCAACCCTGCCGTATCCGAAGAACTACCCGCTGAAAAGCGTGGATGACGTGTTCAACGGCTAAGCTGTTGTAGCGCTTCAATGAAAAGCCCCGGCTCTGGTGAGTCGGGGCTTTTTATTGTCTGCCGGTTTTTGCGGTGTCTGTGATGGCCCCTTCGCGAGCAAGCCCGCTCCCACAGGAGTACGCATTCCAATGTGGGAGCGGGCTTGCTCGCGAAGGCGGCCTGGCTGGCGACCTGTTTTTATTCTGTGCAGAGACTCCGGATACAAAAAAGCCCCGCTCTTCTTCCGAGGGCGGGGCTTTTTGGTGCTGCTGCGATCAGAACAAATCGATCGGCGCCGCTTCATCGGCTGGCAGCGGGCTTCCCGGTGCGTTGCCGTTACCCAGCTCATTCACCGACGGCGGCGTGTCTTCGGCCTTGAACAGCTCGAAGTACGCGCCTGGCGTGCCAGGGGTGGCGGCGCGACCACTGACCGGGTCAACCCGCAGGCTCAGAATGCCTTCCGGCTCTGGCTGCGTATGCGGTGGCTTGTCCTTGAGCGCGGCAGCCATGTAGTTCATCCAGATCGGCAACGCCACAGTACCGCCGAATTCACGTTTGCCCAGGCTTTCCGGCTGGTCGAAGCCGGTCCAGACGGTGGTCACATAATCGGCGTTGTAGCCCGAGAACCACGCGTCCTTGGATTCGTTGGTGGTACCGGTCTTGCCCGCGATGTCGGGGCGGCCCATGGCCAGCGCGCGGCGGCCTGTACCGAGTTTGATCACATCCTGAAGCATGCTGTTGAGGATGTAAGTGGTGCGGCCATCGACAATGCGTTCGGCCACGGCTGGAGCCTGAGGCGCGGGTTGGCCCGGAGCTTCGCCGGGTGTCGCGTTGACCGTAAAGGCCTCGGCGGCGGGGACGGCAATCCCGTCCGGTGCTGCATCGCCTTTCGGCACGCTCGGCGGATTGGCGACGAACAGCGTGTCGCCATTGCGGCTTTCGATCTTGTCGATGATGTACGGGGTGATCTTGAAGCCGCCGTTGGCGAACGTGCTCCAGCCGGTGGCGATTTCCATAGGCGTCAGGGTCGCGGTGCCCAGGGCCAGCGACAGGTTGCGCGGCAGGTCCTGCTTGTTGAAGCCGAACTTGCTGATGTAGTCGATGGTGCGATCAACGCCCAGCGCCTGCACCAATCGGATCGACACCAGGTTGCGCGACTTGTACAGCCCTTCGCGCAGGCGGATCGGGCCTAGGAAGGTGTTGGTGTCGTTCTTCGGTCGCCAGACCTTGTCCAGGTATTCGTCGACGAACACGATCGGTGCGTCGTTCACCAGGCTGGCGGCGGTGTAGCCGTTATCCAGTGCGGCGCTGTAGACGAACGGTTTGAAGCTCGAGCCCGGCTGACGCTTGGCCTGCAGGGCGCGGTTGTA
>Ga0255334_1001335_pt1 | contig 11522 bp, 5 predicted proteins | sample EtOH5_35cm_T3_12_FD_202080 | JGI IMG/M metagenome (GOLD analysis project Ga0255334, IMG submission 202080) | Sandy soil microbial communities from University of British Columbia, Vancouver, Canada - EtOH5_35cm_T3_129 | ecosystem: Engineered > Artificial ecosystem > Sand microcosm > Unclassified ...
TCACGGCTTCTTCAAAATCCATGCCTTGCGCCACCTGTTGATTGACGAAATCCACCAGCAGGATGGAGTTACGGACGATGATGCCGGCCAGCGCCATCATGCCGATCATCGATGTGGCCGTGAACTGAGTGCCAAATAAGGTGTGGCCCGGAAAAATGCCGATAACGGTAAGCGGGATGGGCGTCATAATCACCAACGGTACTCCATAGGATCGGAATTGCCCCACCACCAACAGATAAATCAAGATAATGCCAACGGCATAAGCGATGCCCATGTCGCGAAAGGTTTCGTAGGTTATCTGCCATTCGCCGTCCCACTTGACGGTATCAACAAGCGCCAAAACTGGCTGAGCAGTCAGATACTGGCTGACCGGGCGGCCATACAGCCCCTGCCGCTCTAGTTGGCCGGACACTTCAAACATGCCGTAGAGCGGACTATCCAGCTCGCCTGCCATATCGGCGGTGACGTAGACCACAGGCAATAAATCCTTGTGAAACAACGTTTGCTCACTACTGGAACGCTCTAACTGCACCACTTCACTAAGCGGCACCAAGGCGCCGTTGCGGCTGCGCAAGCGTAGTTGGCCCAGGGTAGCTGGATCGCGCTTATCTGCCTCATTCAGCTCCAGACGCACGGGCATGGCGTATTTCAACGTATCTTCGTGCAAATAGGTCACGTCCTCGCCATTCACGGCAGCGGTGATGGCATTGACGATGGATTGATGCGGCACGCCCATAAGCGCGGCCTTTTGCCGATCTACCCGGTAGAGTCGCTTTTCCACCGGGGCTTCCAGCGTATCATCCACATCGACGATATCAGGCATAGCTTCGAGCATGGCCCGCAATGCGCGGGCAGATTCAACCTGTCGGGCATGATCCGGCCCATAGACCTCGGCGACGATGGGCGACAACACCGGCGGTCCGGGCGGCACTTCCACCACTTTGACGTTGGCCTGATATTTTTGACCGATTGCTTGCAGCGGGCCGCGCACCGCCAGGGCGATGGCGTGGCTGGATCGGTCGCGGTGATGCTTGTCCAGCAGATTCACCTGCATATCTGCCTGATGAGGATCGCGCCGCAAATAATATTGCCGCACCAACCCATTAAAATTGATGGGGGAAGCGGTGCCTGCATAAAGCTGGTAGTCGAGCACCTCCGGCACGGTCTCTATGTATTCCGCAAGCGCCACCAGTGCATGCTGAGTCTGCTCCACGGGCGTACCCTCGGGCATATTCACAACCACTTGGAATTCCGATTTGTTGTCCAGCGGCAGCATCTTCAGCACCACCCATTGGAAGTAGGGCAGGCTGACGGCCATGGCCATCAAAACCAGGACACCGGCCAGCATACCCCAGCGCCAGCGACGACCTTCATCACTGCGTAGAAAGGGGCGCAGCAACGTCTGAAACAAGCGATATAACGTGGTCTCACTGGCCGGCTGGGCGCTGTGATGAGGCGTTGCCACCCGACCCAACAGATGATAGGCCAGCCAAGGTGTAATGATAAAAGCCACCAGCAGCGAGATGAACATGCCGGCGCTTGCATTGATCGGGATGGGGCTCATATACGGCCCCATCAACCCACTGACGAAGGCCATCGGCATCAAGGCAGCGATGACGGTAAACGTAGCCAGAATGGTCGGCCCGCCCACTTCTTCCACTGCTTGCGGAATGACTTCCAGCAAATTCCTATTGCCCAGCGCTATATGCCTGTGGATATTCTCGACCACCACAATGGCATCATCAACCAAAATGCCGATAGAGAAGATCAGCGCAAACAGCGATACCCGGTTGATGGTAAAGCCCCAGGCCCACGAAGCGAAAAGCGTAATCAGCAAAGTAATGGTAACGGCCGCGCCAACGATAATCGCCTCGCGCCAGCCCATGCTGATCAGTACCAGAAAAATCACTGCGACCGTCGCAAACAACAGTTTGCTAATGAGCTTATTTGCCTTGTCCTGAGCGGTTTCGCCATAGTTGCGAGTCACAGTGACATGCACCGACTCGGGGATGGCGATATTCTTGAGTGCAGCTAGCTGAGCTTCTACCGCGCGGGTAATCACCACCGCGTTTTGGCCTGACTGCTTGGCAATAGCGAGAGTGACCGCAGGATACAGAGCGCCGCGGGGTTGAGCCTGCTCGCTGGCAGGCCCAAAACCCATAAAGGCAGAGCGCTCCGACACATCCGCGCCGTAGCTCACTTTAGCCACGTCGCGCAGAATGATGGGGCCCTGCTGGCTAACGCCAACCACCAGATCGGAAACTTCTTGTACGGTGCTAAGAAAATCGCCCGCCTGCAAGACAATCAGATGGTTATCCTCGGTGATCTTGCTCTGTGGCCCCGCGATATTGCTCGACTGCAAAGCCGCACGCAGGGTATCCAGATCCAGGCCATAATTGGCCAGAAGTATCGGATCGAACTCCACATGCACTACGCGGTCTGGCCCGCCGATGGTATAGATGTCGCGGGTGCCGGCGATCCGCTTTAGTTCAACCTCTAAATTATGAGCCACCTGTTGCAAGTCGTAGGCGCTCACCTCTGGCTTATCAGACCATAACGTAATGCTCATTACCGGCACATCGTCAATGCCTTTGGCTTTAATCAGCGGTGGACCAGCCCCCAAATTGGCAGGTAGCCAGTCCATGTGCGAGTAAATTTGATTGTAGAGTCGGACCAGCACATCCTTGCGCTTCTCCCCCACCGCAAACTGCACCGTGACCACGGCCATGCCTGGACGGGAGGCAGAGTAAACGTGCTCGACACCCTCAATTTCCGACACCACTTGCTCTAGCGGAGTGGCAATGAGATTTTCCACCTCCGCAGCCGAGGCACCAGAATAGGGTACGAAGATATCCGCCATCGTCACATCGATTTGTGGCTCTTCTTCTTTGGGGGTGATGATGATAGCGAACAGGCCCATCAGCAGGCCCACCACGGCCAGCAATGGCGTGATCTGCGAAGCCTGAAAAGCCTGCGCCAAACGCCCGGAAATCCCCAGTTTTAGCGAACTCATGGGGTAGTTCCGGACGGCTTAGCCTGCTTGGGATTCCGGTCAGCATAAATCTGAGCCAGCACTGCAACCGGATCGAGCACCACCCGCTCGCCCGCCTGCAAGCCCGCTAAAATTTCCACCTGACCCTCTCGCCGCTCACCCGAACGAACTTGGCGCAAGCGCGGATCGCCTTGATTATCCAGCACATAAACTGCACTAAGCTCGCCACGCACCCACAGAGCAGAATCCGGAACGATCAGCACTTGGCGACTACCCATAGGCAAGCTGACTTTTACCGCCATACCGGGATAAAGCCCGTCACCCTCGACATTTTCCAGCTCCACCCGCATACGAAAGGTATGACTCTGTGGATCCGCATAGGGATAAAAGGTCAGCTTCTCGCTGCTCACCACCCGGCCATTGGGCAGCAAAACAGTGGCCTGCTTATTTTGCCGGGCGGCCTCAATAAGTGATTGAGGGATTTGGCTGTTAACTCGCAACTTATCTAACGCCAGGCCCGTGAGCAACGGCTGGCCAGGCCGCACGGACTCACCCACTTCGACATGACGTTGCATGAGAATGCCGGCATAGGGAGCCACCACCTGTGTGTAGGAAAACTGCCGCTCGGACTGGACCAGGCCCGCCTCGGCTGCCTTAAAACGCGCCTGGGCCGTCTCAAAAGCCGCCTTGGATTTATCGAGATTAGCTTTGGGGATAATTCTGTCTTGATAGAGGGCTTGAGCACGATCATATTCGGTGCGGGTATCTTCCAAGGCGGCTCTCGCCTCGGCTAGTTGCGCACGAACCTGATTGAGACGAGCGCGCGGCTCAGTATCATCAATCTCCAAAATCACAGTACCTTTAGGAACAAAATCATCAACTTCCGAGTGGATCGCTTTTACCTGACCGGTGGTCTGAGCCGAAATCGTGCTTTGCTTGACTGCCTCCAACACCCCGTCGAAGGGTTGCAGGCGCGTCCATTGCGTCGTAAAGACCGGCGCGTTGGCTAGTTCTTGCGCCAAAGCAGATAGCGAAAATGCCATCAGAGTGGCTGCACAGGTGGATTTAAACGCCGCTTTGTTCATGTCGCCCTCTATAAATTAGATATTTCTAATATAATAAAGTCTAATTTAGAAGGGTCAGACTAGCAAGCCGATTATCCATTACCTTGCTTTAGATCAAGCGCCTGCCTGAGTGACATTCCGCAGGACGGCCACCGCTCCAGGGAACTGTTTGAAGAAATGATCCTGACCTATCAAGTCGATCACACCCGCCTTTTTCAGCTTACCCTCCACCCGCTGATTCGCGCCGGTGAGCATAACGCGAACACCGCGTTTCTTTAGTGCGTGGATAACCTCTTCCAGCGTTTGGATGCCGGTAATGTCCATGAAAGGCACCCATCGCAAGTGGATAATCAACACCTTCGGGTCGCTGTGAGTACTGGCCAGTGCCCGCTCAAAATTTTCGACCGCACCGAAAAAAAACGGTCCCTCCACCGCATAAACCAAAACGTCCTTCGGTAAGGTCGTGAACCCTTGATGCGCAAACTCCCGATACAGCTCTTGCTCTGTCACTTGCTTCACCTCGACGCTGGCCGCCATGCGCCGAAGGAAATGCAGCGTGGCCAATATCACGCCAATATTCACAGCCACCACCAGGTCCGCAAAAACAGTCAGTCCAAAGGTGATTAGCAAGATCGCCACGTCGGCCCGTGGCGCACGCTTAATCATTCCCGCAAAATGTTTGACATCACTCATGTTCCAGGCGACCACAAAGAGGATCGCTGCCAATGCGGCGAGCGGGATATGCACCGCCAATGGCGCCAGAAAAAGTATGACTAGTATCAGCGTCAGCGCATGGACGATACCGGCCAGCGGGCTGGTGCCACCGTTGCGGACGTTAGTTGCGGTTCGAGCAATCGCACCCGTCGCGGCAAAACCGCCGAAAAGCGGTGCGGCCATGTTGGCGATGCCCTGGCCAATGAGCTCTTGATTAGAGTTATGACGCGTACCGGTCATGCCATCGGCCACAACAGCCGAAAGCAGCGATTCGATGGCACCCAGCATGGCAATGGTAAACGCCGGGCCGATCAACTCAATGACCCTTGAGGCCGTAATATCGGGGATATAGGCCGAGGGTAGTCCCAAAGGAATGCCCCCGAAGGCGCTGCCGATAGTCGCCAAACCATCGAAGTGAAGCATCGCCTGCAAGCCAGTAGCAAAAACCAAGGCAACCATCGGCCCAGGAATGCGCTTTAGCCCAGGAATTTTTGGCGTCAGCACAACCAGCATCAGACAAAGCACGGCCAACCCTGTGGTTGCCCAGTGCAGATGAGGCAGCGCTTGGATAAGATGCCACAACTTCTCATGAAAGTGCTGACCGGTCACTGCGGGTAATCCGAAAAAATCCTTCCACTGGCCAACCCAGATAATCAAGCCAATCCCGGCAGTAAAACCGACAATCACGGGATCTGGGATAAACTTTATGATTGATCCCATCCGTGCCAGGCCGAGCAAAAGCAGCATCGCGCCGGCCATCATGGTAGCAATTTGCAAGCCATCAATACCGTACTTGGCAGTAATCTCCGACAAGATAACGATGAATGCGCCGGTTGGCCCGGCAATTTGCAATCGACTACCGCCCAACGTCGACACCAGTAGCCCAGCCACGATAGCCGTGTAGATCCCCTGCTCCGGCTTTACCCCCGAGGCAATGGCAAAGGCCATGGCCAACGGCAAAGCGACCACGCCGACAATGACTCCAGCTACGATGTTGGGCCACCAATGGTTACGGGAAAATAAGCCAGCACGGTGGGCTTCGATTAGGGCGATCATAACTCTCTCGTTTATAATGAATAAGGTTTTAGCAGCGCCCCAACCCTGGGCATGATAGTTGTGGCAACCTTACCCGCAGGTTAATTATGAACATATATTATAGATCAAAGCTCAAGTTAATTAGCTTGGGTGTGATTGTTGTTTTACTGACATTGCTGCCACTGCTTGTCTCAGCAGAGCATGAATATGAAGATCAACAAGAAGGCCCCGCATTCTCGCAGGCCGAGCTTGATCAAATGCTTGCGCCCATCGCCTTGTATCCCGATTCGCTATTATTGCAGATTCTGATGGCGTCGACCTACCCGCTGGAGGTCGTCGAGGCGGCTCGCTGGTCGCGGGCACACCACCAACCCGAAGGTGATCGCGCCGTTAGAGGCGTAGAGTCCAAGCGCTGGGATCCCAGCGTCAAATCGCTGGTCGCCGTCCCCAGAGTTCTGCTGATGATGGACGATAAGCTGATCTGGACCGAGCAACTTGGCGAAGCGTTTCTGGCGCAGAAAGAAGATGTCATGGGGACCGTACAAGACTTACGGCGACGAGCCTTAAGAGAGAATCACTTCAGCTCTTCCGAGCACGTTCGAGTAGTTGACCAGGGCGGCTATATCATCATTGAGCCCGTCAACCCTCAAGTGATTTATGTGCCTTATTATAGCCCCCTGGTGGTCTATGGCGACTGGTGGTGGCCTGCCTACCAGCCCGTCTATTGGGATCCCTGGCCGGGTTACTATCATTCTCATCACCACCACGGCGTGACGAGCGCTGTTTTATGGGGCAGCCACGTCAGCGTAAGCGTGGGGTTTTTCTTCGGCACACCAGACTGGCATCGCCGTGACGTTTATATCACCCACACCAACAATTACTATTATCCGCATACCACGGCCGTGGTATATGACTCCCACCACCCGCATCACAGCTCTCACATTGTCGACAACACCCCTCGGGTCTGGCGGCATGAGGCCGTACACCGAGGCGGCGCCACCTATCACAAAGAAGTTTTGAGCCAGCGTTACGCGTCGCCGGATAGATCGCCAACATCAACGCATCGGCAACAAACCCATGAGCCAAGCTTAGCCCGGCAACCGCAGCGCGAACATCCGGCGACCGGCGTACAAAATCGGCGTGAATTGTCACGCTCGCCAAGAGACGGCTCGCATGATCAGCCACATCGCAATCGCGAACAACCGATTGAGAGCGCACCCGTTCGGCGCAGCCCGCGTGAGCACTCGCGTCCGCAAAGAGAAAATACGCCCGCCGTTATCCGGCAACATCGCCAGGATCAAGGCACCCCCACGCCGCAGCATCAGGTTCAACCCAGGCGGCACAGCGAGCCGCAACCACAACAGGCGCAGCCCAACCCACACAGTGAACCGCAGCCGCAGCCACATCAACCATCGGGCAAGCCAGCACGATTTGGCCGTAACAACGGCAATGACGATAACTCCGGACAAGGTGGTCGCTTTGGCCATTAGGCTTTAAGTCCCCCCACCTCAAACTCGCCCGGTAGACTTGCAAATCTACCGGGCATCTCCTATACATTTAATGGAGCGCATCTATGGAATTACTCGTCTCCAGTCGATAATCACAAGCGCTTTTCCCTGGGGTGTCGTTGGAACTTAGGCAAGTGGTGGCGGAGAATTCCATGGCGACAGCGACAGAAAAGGATTTCCCTTTTTCGACAGACCAGCCCCCTTCCTTCCTTGGAAGAGTCGAATCGGAAAGTATCCAAGTCAGTAACACGAAAAATTATCCCTCACCCCCTCGGCTTGAGCGTGGTTTCGTCTGGACGGCCAGAATCCTGGCAGCGTCTGTTGCCCTGCTCTGTGTTCTGGTGATGACTGGCGGGCACATTCTGGATATTCCCTTACTGCGAGGGATCTTTCAGCCGGATTGGCCACAAATGCGGCCAGGTGGTGCCTGGTTGTTGATGATTTGCGCATTTGCCCTACTCATGCGCTGCACAAACACCCACTCGCGATGGCAATCTTTGGGGCAAAACATTGCGGGCGCAGTGGCTCTGTTGGTTGGAACAGTTTGTCTCGACTGGTTGCTGGGAGGCTGGCTAGAAATCAATGAGAGATTGGAGTTTTCTCAAGACGGCCAACCCAGCTTATTCTCCCTCAGCTTGAGACCCCTGTCGGCCTTTACCATAGGTTCCGCAGCCACGGCCATATGGCTACTGAACCAACATGCCTCAGATAAGCACTACCTGGGTGACGGCTTAGTTTTGCTAAGTGGTAGCGTTAACTATATGATTTTGCTTGGTTATGTGATTTCTGCTGTGGATATTCCAAAATTAGCCGTCAGCGAACACCATTACTTACCCCTATACACAGCGCTGGGTTCGTTTTTATTGGTCATCGCCGTACTTTTCAGCCGGCCAACTCAGGGTTTGATGGTTATCTTCAGCAGCCCTCTGCAAGGCAGCCGATTGGCCAGGCAATGGTTACCCGTGCTGCTATTTTTGCCGCCCTTGTTTTTAATCTTAGATTTGCTCATGGAGAAAGCCGGTTTGACGAATAGCTTCACCGGCAAGCAAATCATTCTGACGCTCCAGGCAGCAAGCTTGGCCATACTGGCCATGGTTAGCGCTGCCATCCTCAACCGCTCAGACTCACAACGTCGTAAGGCAATGCGTGAGCTACGCTCTGCCCATGCCACGCTTGAGGAGCGGGTGCGGGTGCGTACCAACGAACTAGACAACATCAACCTGCGTTTGCAAAACGAAGTCGCTGAAAAGCGGTCACTTGCTGAACGTTATCATTCGCTACTCAATAACTTGCCTTTGTCCGTGACCCGTTACGTGCCTCACCCGCTCGGCGGCGGAGCTCTCGTCGAATTTAACCCATCCGCCAGGGCGCTTTTTGACGCAGAATCCACGGAAGAGCTGCTTGGCGTCAACACCAGAGATCTTACACAAGATCCGCAGGAAGAAATTCGGTTTAACGAGGCACTGGCAATCCATGGCATTGTTCGAGGCATAGAGCTTAACCTGAAAACTCTCAGGGGCAGACCGTTTATCGCTGCGGTCACGGCTTATATGATCAAGGACAAGAATGGTATGGTCTATTGTGATTGCGTTCTGGAAGACGTTACTGAACGCAAGGCGGCGGAACAGCGTATCAACGACTTGAATGCCTCGCTGTCGCAACATTCGGCGGAATTGCAGTCCGCCAACCAGGAGCTTGAGGCCTTTAGTTACTCGGTTTCTCATGACCTGCGGGCGCCCTTACGAGCTATCGATGGTTTCAGCCAGATCATTTTGGAGGACCACAGTTCGGCGTTGGATGGCGCGGGTCAAGGCTATCTTCGACGAGTACGTGCCGCAGCGCAGCACATGAGCAACTTGATTGATGACTTACTGCGATTATCGCGGATCACCGGCAGTGAATTGATTATTGCCTCGGTAGATCTGAGCGCCCTAGCCCAGGAAATCGTAGATCAGTTACAAACGGCCGAGCCGAATCGATCAGTGCGCTTTACCATCCAACCCGGCCTAACCTGCCGCGGCGACCGAAGCATGCTTCGGATCGTCCTGTCTAATCTGCTAGACAATGCCTGGAAGTTCACCGCATCGCGAGCGCCCGCCGAGATCGTTGTCGGCTCCGCCACCCGAGAAGGCAAATCAGTATTTTATGTCAAGGACAATGGTGTCGGGTTCAACATGATCCACGCTGACAAATTATTCCGCGCATTCCAGCGCTTGCACGATACCAAGGAGTTTCCTGGCACCGGTATCGGCCTGGCCACTGTACAACGGGTGATACACAAACATGGCGGCACGGTTTGGGTTGAGGCAGCGATTAATGAAGGCGCAACCTTTTACTTCCATCTACCGGATTAAACACCAAGGAAACGGCTATGAATCCCATAATTTTACTGGTAGAGGACAACCCGGACGATGCGTTACTCACGCAGCTCGCCTTCAAAAAATCGAAAATTGCCAATGAATTTGTCACCGTAAGCAATGGGGAGGCGGCACTAGACTATCTTTTTGGTACAGGGACTTATAGCGACCGTGATATTTCGCAACAACCTGCCTTGATCTTGTTGGACTTAAATCTCCCGATAATCACCGGGCTGGAAGTATTACAAAAAATCCGTAGTGACCCGCGAACGGCGATGTTACCGACAATTATCCTGACCTCCTCCAAAGAAGAGCAAGACCTGATGAACACGTATAAAAGCGGTTGCAACTCTTATATCCGCAAACCGGTGGACTCCGAACAATTTGCCGCCGCTGCTTTGCAGTTGCAAATGTATTGGCTGGTTTTGAATACGCCCCCCCCCATTGGCAGGCTCTAATCAATCATGAACACCAACATTGGCCACTATGAACAAAACTGCGACACATTACGGGTGCTGATTGCAGAGGATTCTGCGGATGATGCCTTGCTGCTGGTTCACGAGCTGGAAAAGGGAGAATTTTGCGACATCCACTGGCAGCGCGTGGAAACCCCCGATCAACTGAAGGCTGTGCTGAGCGAGCCTTGGGATATTGTTTTCGCCGACTACAGCATGCCGACATTTACGGGCGTCGACGCCTTGCGGATAATTCGGGATCAGGGCTTGCAAATGCCCTTCATCTTTGTTTCCGGCGCCATGGGCGAGGATATAGCGGTGGCCGCCATGAAAGCCGGGGCTCAAGACTACTTCGTCAAAGGCAACTGGCGGCGCTTGCTGCCGGCAGTCGAACGCGAGCTAAAAGAAGCTAAAATTCGCCAAGCTCTAATTTTTGAGGGGGCGAAGCGGCACAAACTAGAGGCCCGTTTCCGCAATGTTTTGGCCGCCGCTGCAGATGCCATTGTCAGCATTGATGAGTCACGAAAAGTGTCGATCTTCAACCGTGCGGCCGAGCGGATATTCAATCAATCGGCCGAAGAAATGCTCGGCCAGTCCATCAATCTGTTGCTGGATGACGCATCACAAAAAGCTCTGGCGCAGGTGATGACCGACTTGGCACATTCGCCTGGCCAGCTCTCGGCCACCCGGCCATTGGGATCGCTACAGGCCAACCGCAAGAATGAGAAATCTTTTCCTATCGAGGCTTCGATCTCCTCACACTGGGAAGAAAATGATCTAATTTTCACCTTGATTCTCCGGGACATTACCGAGCGCAACCAAGCTGACGAAGAGCTGCGGTTACTACAAGCGATCACCCGCGTGGCCAACGAAGCCTCTGACGTCACCGGCGCCGTGGCAGCAACACTACGAGAAATCTGCATGTCGGCGGGGTGCGCCATGGCCCAAGCCTGGATGCCCACAGCAGATAAAAGTCGCTTGGAATGCATCCCGGCCTGGCATGCCAACAAGCAAGGCCTGGAGGCTTTTCGTCAAGCCAGTTTAAATTTAACGCTAGGCAAAGGCGATGACCTTGCCGGACGGGTCTGGGCCACCGGCAAGCCATTGTGGATTCGGGATATGCGGGCTCAGCCTAAGCTGGTACGCGCGGCCCTTGCCACCCAGGTCGGCCTGGTAGCCGGCCTGGCCGTACCCGTGTTGTCCGCCGGCAAGCTTATTGCCGTATTAGAGTTTTTTGGTTCCGAGCCGCGCCCACAAGAAGATCGCCTGATCGAGGTTCTTTCTTCTGTATCAGAGCAGCTGGCCAGCGTCATCCAGCGTAAACGCGCCGAGGAGCACCTGCACTACCTCGCCTATCACGACATCCTCACCGGCTTGCCCAACCGGGCATTGTTTAT
>Ga0255334_1001336_pt1 | contig 11486 bp, 9 predicted proteins | sample EtOH5_35cm_T3_12_FD_202080 | JGI IMG/M metagenome (GOLD analysis project Ga0255334, IMG submission 202080) | Sandy soil microbial communities from University of British Columbia, Vancouver, Canada - EtOH5_35cm_T3_129 | ecosystem: Engineered > Artificial ecosystem > Sand microcosm > Unclassified ...
GCAGCGTGCAGAAAAGCTGGGGATGAAACTCGTCGCCACCGAACAACCGGCTTGATGACAACATTACTAATCAATTACTTGGAGGGTGTTTCTTGAGAGGTTTTTACGTGAAGCACTCATCGCTCACTTCTCCATTACATATATGTGTAACCGGCCCCGTCATGATAACTTTGTAATTTTCATCGATTTCGATGCTGATCGTACCGCCCGGCATATGAACGGTAATATCCTTGTCGCAGAGTCCGAGCCGATATGCTACCGAAGCTGCAGCACAACTACTACTACCAGATGCTAATGTATAGCCAGCACCACGTTCCCAAATTTCAATTTTGATATTTTTTCTATTAATGACTTGCAGAAATTGCACATTCGTTCGGTTTGGAAAGTTGGAGTGTTTTTCTATGAATGACCCGTAGTGATTTGCAAGCGAGGCGGTTGCCTCTTCCACCGGTATTACACAATGTGGATTTCCTATTGTTACAGCACAAAACTTAAAACAAGCATCACTAACTTGAATTTCTTCCATTAGTACATCGCGGTGGTGACCTGTGACAGGAATGTCACGGCTTGAAAAGCTGACTGTACCCATGTCAATTTTCACGGAACGACCTGACTCAGTTACTTCAGCTGAAACTATGCCGCCAGCAGTTTCAACAGTAAATGGGCCATCATTTACCAAGTTGTTATCCCATAAATAGCGGCAAAAAATTCTTAACCCGTTGCCACTTTTCTCGGCTTCACTAGCATCAGGATTAAATATGCGAAGCCTGAAATTTGCTCGTTCAGAGGTTAATGGGCCAACAAGAAGCCCGTCACTGCCTACACCATAATGCCTGTTACATAAATTCAGAATTACTTTCGAAGTAATATGGTCTGAATTCTCTGATGTAACCAAGTAGTCGTTGCCAAGTGCATGGTATTTACTAAATCGCAAGCGTGATACTCCTTGATTGAAACCTAACGTTTGAGCTAAGGCCGCGGCCGGAGGCCGTCGCGCCTTGAGCGATTTGTTATGCCTCACGGCTCATGTGTGCAAGCTGATGGCCATGAAGTTCCCAATTTCTTCCATCAAATGGCTCTATTTCCAGCTCTTTTGGTTGCGGCTCAAGACAACGTACGTTGATGTCATAGCCGTCAGGGTTTGATCTTGGAATATAGAATGACTTGATGCCACAAACTTTGCAGAAACGATGTTGGGCTACTCCCGTATTGAAAGTATACGTTGTGAGGCTGGACTCGCCCTGTAGCAGCTTGAATTTAGATTTTGGAACGATCAGGTGAAGATAGCCTGACTTTGAGCAAATAGAGCAGTTACAGTCTCCGCACTTAACCTTTTCCGGCGCATCAATTTCAAATTTTACTGATCCGCAATGACAGCTTCCTTGATACAGCATTGCTTACTTCTCCTTGAGGCATAACGTAATATATACGACATTCGATGTCTTATAAAAACCGTAGCTTGTCGTACAATCATGGTAAGTAAAAATTATCTGACTGTTTATTAAGATTGAATATAACTCGACGCGACCGTAGATGAAAATAATTACGACACCATCACAACCGCAGAAATTATTCGATAAAATTCGCCATCGAGTTCGGGTCGAGAGTTAACCGGCAGTGCCGCCCACAGTCAGACCGTCGATGCGCAAGGTCGGCTGACCCACGCCTACCGGCACACTTTGACCTTCTTTGCCGCAGGTTCCGACGCCTTCATCCAGCTTAAGATCGGTGCCGACCATGCTGACGCGGGTGAGCACATCCGGGCCGTTGCCTATCAGGGTGGCTCCTTTGACGGGCCGGGTAATCTTGCCGCCTTCGATTAGATAAGCTTCGCTGGCAGAAAACACAAACTTACCCGAGGTGATATCGACTTGGCCGCCGGCAAAATTCACGGCGTAGAGGCCACGATCAACCGAGGCGATAATTTCGACCGGGTCACTTTGGCCAGCCAACATATAGGTGTTGGTCATACGGGGTAAGGGCAGATGGGCGAATGATTCGCGCCGGCCATTACCGGTGGGCGCCATGCCCATCAGCCGAGCGTTTAGCTTGTCTTGCATGTAGCCGCGCAGGATGCCGTTTTCGATGAGTACGGTGCATTCCGTGGGCGTGCCTTCGTCATCAACATTCAGCGAGCCGCGTCGATTGGGCAAGGTGCCGTCGTCCACCACGGTGCATAAAGGCGAGGCGACTTGCTGGCCGATCCGGCCAGAAAAGGCGGAGCTGCCTTTGCGATTAAAATCCCCTTCCAGCCCGTGGCCGATAGCCTCGTGCAGCAGTATGCCGGGCCAGCCAGCGCCCAACACCACGGTCAGGGTACCTGCCGGAGCGGCGTCGGCATGCAGGTTGACCAAGGCTTGGCGCACGGCTTCGCTGGCGTGATGTTCGATGACCTCGCCGGCAGCGAGTTCTTGGTACCCAAAGCGACCACCGCCACCGCTGCTGCCGCGCTCCCGCTTCCCGGCTTCTTCGACGATGACGGAAATGCTGATGCGAACCAACGGGCGAACATCGGCCGCAAAGGTGCCATCACTGGCCGCAATAAGGATGATGTCGTGACTGGCCGCCAGGCTGACACTGACTTCGCGCACTCGAGGATCCGCAGAGCGAGCCGCCACATCAGCACGTTGTAGCAGGCGAACTTTTTCTTCTTCCGGTAGGCTATCCAGCGGATCTAGAGGCGAATATAAACGTTTGGGTTGTATGCCGGTTCGCCAGGCCTGCGCGGTCAGCGCCTGACCTTGTCTGGCGATAGCGCGGGCAGATGATTGGGCCTCTTGCAACGCGGGCAGCGTGATCTCGTCGGAATACGCCAAGGCGGTTTTTTCGCCACTGATGGCGCGCACGCCAACGCCTTGATCAACACTGTAGCCAGCGTCGCGGACGATACTTTCTTCGAGTACCCAGGATTCCCGGCGGCTGGTTTGAAAATACAAATCAGCCGCGTCTATGCCTCGACTCATAATGGCCGAAAGCGATTTTTGCAGATCGGCCTGGTTTAGCCCGGAGGGCTCCAGTAGCGACTGGTGAGCAAGCTGCAGGTAATCGGTAGTCATGTTACGTCCCTATGATTGCATCCATTACCCGGTCAGTACGGCGACACGGTAACTTACAGGCGGCGGTGTTTAAGCACCGGAAAACGGGCTCGCAGCTGCCGCTGATGGCGATGATCGACATCAGCCACAACAACACCGCTGCCACGACCCAGACGATCCAGGACGGTTCCCCAGGGATCGACGATTAAACTGTCGCCGTGCGTCTCTCGACCACTGGCATGATATCCCCCTTGGGCGGCGGCCACCACGTAGGAGAGGTTTTCTATCGCCCGCGCGCGTACCAAGACTTCCCAGTGAGCCCGTCCGGTTATCTGAGTAAAGGCGGCCGGTAAAGCCACTACTTCGGCGCCTTTACTGGCCAACGCGCGGAATAGCTCGGGAAACCGCAGGTCATAACAAACGGCAAGCCCAAGGCATCCCACGGGCGTTCCCTCAACGACGACGACTTCATTTCCTGGGATTAACGTATCGGATTCTTTGTAGGTTTCATCGCTGCCAACGATAGACACGTCGAACAAATGGATTTTGTCGAATCGAGCAACCTGCGCACCCCGGTTGTTATAAACCAGGCAACTGGGAAAGACGCGATTTGGCTCTGCGCCGCGCAAAGGAATGGTGCCGGCAACGATCCACACGCCGAGGCGAGCCGCCAGACGTGACATAGCACCTTGGATAGGGCCGCGACCTTCGGTCTCGGCAACGGCCAATTTATCGTGATCCTTCATGCCCATGAAAGCGAAGTTCTCGGGTAAAACAACGACGGCCGCGCCCTGAGAGACGGCCATGGCGACTAATCTCTCCGCTTCCGACAGATTGACCTGCACTTGCGGCCCGGAGGCCATTTGCACGGCTGCAATTTTAGTCATGAAGTTACCTTCTTCGCCTCATCATTATGTTATCGATCCCTTGCTCAGAACGGATTAGCCGGGAAGTTGAAAGGCCCTTCTTTGCGCACCAATTCTGGCTTATTCCAGCTGCCGGTCAGGTCGTATTTAATCTCTGCCAGACGATCCAGCGGGTTTTTCAGCACCTCCTGGCCCACCAGCATGGCTGCTCCGACGAGCGGCCCACCGGCCACAGTTGCGGCCAGAGCAAGACTGAGGTTGACGCTGGGAACCACGGTAATTTTTTGGTCAAAATCCCCCGCTACTAACCCCGTTCGACCGCTAATAGCAATATCGGCTGCGGTGCCCGTCAGCTTGAGGTTTTTGGTACGGGCGTTACCTTCGTCAAAAGTAAAGTCGCCTTGAATAGTGTCAAAAGGCATGGTTTGACGGAATATGCTGCCAAAATCCAACGACAACCGACCTGGCAAAGAATACAAGCTGAACAACAACATGCCAATGCCCGGACGGGGCGCCACATCGGTGATGTAGATCTGACCTTTTTCCAGCTTGATACTCATGCTGCCACTGATGCTGGCAAAGCTGATATCCCACGGCTGTCCTGGCCACTGCAAATTAAATTTGGCGTTGCCTTGACGCGCATCCATTAAGCGTGTTTCGCCGTATTCCTTAAAAACCCTACCGAGATCGGCAACCTGCGAGCTTAGCGACAGAATGCTTAGCTGCTTACCATCCGAATTTTCTCGCCAGCTACCCTGCCCGGTGAGGGTCAGGCCGAAGACATCCGTGCGCAATTCGGTCATTTCGATGCCGTCGGCGACAGGCTGCAACTTCAGTTTAAGGTTATCCAGCCGTCGATCAGCGTAGGTCAGTTGATCCACCGTTAATGAGATTGCTGGTATGTTTCGCGGACTGGCCATTGACGGCCTGGCCTCACCCTCCGCTGTTGCCAGCGCCGGCAAGTGCAAATAAGTTAAGTCGGCCCGCCATGGGCCACCCTGCAGCGGCGGTGTGACTACGCCCTGCATTTCGACAGACTCAATCGCAAAATGCCGCCCCGCCGCATCCATGTGCAAACCCAAACGCAGATTGGTCAGTGGGATGCCCAAACCACTGAGCTGGCCAATCTTGAGGTCAAGCTCGCTCAACCAGGGCGGCAGGGAAAATCCAGGGTCTGGAGGAGCACTTTGATTGTTGATCGTATTGGTGGGACTCTTTTTTGGCGATTGAGAAGCCGAAAGCGAGAAGCTGGGCAAATTGCCGCGTACTCGCATTCCAGGCTTATCCGGCAGGCTGACTGGCCCGGCATTCAGGCTAAAATCACCCCGCTCAAACGCTCCACCACGCTCTCCACTGGCAAATTTGAGCAAGGTTTGGATGGATTCGCCATAAGCAATGTGGATTTGATTCCAATCACCCGGTTGGCTGGCGATCTTAAGTGCGCGGCGCTCCTTGGGTAACTTGCCCAAGCTGCTCGGCAGATCCACACCTACGCCTTGCAGGCTGGAGGTGACGCCCCAGCCGCCGCCACTAGCCGCCAATTCGATCCGCGCCTGCCAGTCGGTACTACCAGAAAAATAATCTGGACTTAGAAGGTCGAGTTTTTTCGCTACGGTCTGGCCGGTCACTCGACCATTGGCTTTGATGACTGCGGGCGCCATTCCCCTGGCTTCCGCAGTCCGGGGCAGCGGCGTCACCGAAATCGCGATGGGGAATCCATCCAGACTGGCTTTTAGATCGGTAGAGGCAAAGGCCTTCTCGGTAAATTTCAGGCTGCCGTTGATATCCTCCAAATCAAATGGTGGACCAGGGATTCGCATCCGCCCACCTAAAAATTGCACCTCGCCTTGAACCTCGCTATCCACAATGTGACTGACGGGTAAACGCAGATTTAGGTGCAGCTGAGTCGGGCCGCTGGCTTTGATTTTGGCTAATACCTCGTCGATGGAATCAGTCAGTGGCGTGGCTTGCAAATAGGCCAGGGCCACCCCCGCCTCCATACTGGCCTGGCCATCAACAATAACTTCTGTATGCGCCAAATCGGCAACGGTGGCGCGAACCGGGCCAAGCTGAGCCGTCATCACGACGCCTCGATCAATCTGAATATCCATGCCCTTGCCCTGAAATTCGATTTGACCGTGCAGGCCATCGAAACGCGGCCAGCGGGGATTAAATTGAAAGACCGTTTCATCCACTTCGGCAGTAACGCGAAACTCCCCCTCACCCTGCGTAAACGGAAAGCTCTGCATGGGGCCGCGCAAAATCAAATCGCCCGTGACAATCCGACCATCAATCAAGGACTGATTCAACCAGGTAGCTGTTTGTATAGGCAGCCCGACTTTAGGAAGATAACGCCCCACCGACGCAACCCGCCCCTCGGTGAAATGAGCACGGATATCTACGGTCGGTTTTTGATCGGCAAAAAACTGCACCTTAGCGGATCCCGTCAGCTGCAAATCATCGTTGATTGCCTGCAAATCTTCCGCATCCAGCCACCAACCATCGGTTTTTTTCTCCCAATAAACCTTGCCGCCGAGTTGTTTGAAAGACCAGGCATCGGCAAACAGCGTCGGCAGATATATCGTCGCTTCGCTGCTATTTAAAACCAGTTCGCCACGCCCATCCGTTGCCTTTAACTGGCCACTCAGTTTGTCGATGATCGGCCAATCTGATGGCACATTTGCCCAACCCAACGCTTGAAACTTAAGCTCACCATCCAAGCTATCTAATGGGGCCTGGCTATCGAACCAGATGTTCAAGCCATTGATCTCACCCGCCAGCGCAATACTCTCGTACTCGCCAAGAACACGGGTATATTGCGGCGGGATAGCCGCCAGTAATCGCGAGATGTCGTCGAGCAAAAGATAATTGGCTTCGATATGCCAGGTCTGACTACCGCTCTCTGTGGGCAGCATAGCCAAGGCCAGCTCGATGATTGGGCGCTTATGCCCATCACGAATCAGCTTGATTTTCTCGCCGGAAAAACGCCATCCCCCGCCGATTTTTTGCCAGCTAAACCGGCCTGCCAGGGTATTGAGCACACTTTTTTGATGTCCACGACTGGAAGGCAAATTGAGACGCTCGGCCTGGACATTCAATACCAATCTGTCGGCTTTTCCGTCTTTAAAAGCCGCATCCAGTTGCAAATCGATGCTGCTTTTTTCAAGATTCCACCCCGGCCCGGTAAGTTTGACTAAATAATCCAACGGCTTTAGCGCCGTAGCTTTAGCCTGCAGATTGGCGCTCCATAGCGCGGGATCCATGATATCCCCCCAGGCCTCCAGCGTAAGCTCCAAATCGCGCCCCAAGGTACCTAGCAAACCCGTCGTTATTGCTAATTGATGGTGCTTCCCATCGGTACGAATCTGGATGTTGACCTTGGTTAGCGTTTGAGTGGGCAAGTCGTGCGACGAAAAATGCACAATGACGGTGCTGTTTTCTAGTGTCAGCTCGCCGTATTGCTGAAGCAGACCCGCCACTGATCGCCAGGTTGCCATGGCATCGCCGGCGGCCGCCGCGTGTTCAGCGCGACCGTCCAACGCCATTCCCTGTATGGTAACCCGCCCATCCGCTCGCACGTCCAGGTTGAATTTGGCGCCTTGTATGGCCACGCAACACAATTGAGGCTGCAAACGCCAAAGCGATTCGAGCAGACTCAAGCCGATTCTGACCTGGCCCAACTGCAACGGAGGTTGCTTATCCGCGCCGTCAATTTTGAGATCACTGAGCAGTAATTCGGGGCCTAAGCCACGCCAGCCCAGAGCCAGCCCACCTAGGGTTACGGGGCGCTGTAACCCTTTGCTGGCCATCTCTTGCAGGGTGTCGCGATAACCCGGAGCCTGTACCGCCGCCCAGATAAAAACTCCCGAGCCGGCCAGCATAAGCAGAGTAGCCAGCAGGAATAATACAGCGGCAAAATCACGAACACGTTTTAGGAACATTTGCTTTAAAGGAAGGCGGCGATTTATAGGGTTACGACATCATATTGCTCTACATGATACATACCCTGAGCGCGTAACCGAATGGGGCGACCGATAAATTGTTCAAGCTCCGCTAATCCTGCGGCCCTATCTTCCATAAAGCTGCTGACTACCGCATCGCTAGCCAGAATCAATACTTCGCGAGGATCAAACTGGCGCACTGCGCGAATAATTTCGCGGTTAATCTCAAAACAAACGGTTTCCACCGATTTGGCATATCCCCGACCACCGCAAACTCCACAGGGTTCACAAAGTACTCGCCCCAGGCTTTCTCGAGTTCGCTTGCGGGTCATTTCTACCAAGCCCAGGGGAGAGACCGCATGGATCTTGGCCTTAGCGCTGTCTTTTTCCAACGCCTTTTCCAGAGCACGCAACACTTGGCGGCGATGCTCTTCCTCATCCATATCGATAAAATCAATGATGATGATTCCACCCAGATTGCGTAATCGCAACTGCCGGGCAATGGATTGTGCCGCCTCTAAATTGGTCTTGAAGATGGTTTCTTCGAGATTGCGCCGCCCCACATAACCGCCGGTGTTGACGTCGATGGTCATCATTGATTCAGTTTGATCAATGACCAAGTAGCCACCAGATTTCAACGGTACCTTACGCTCTAAAGCTCGTTGAATCTCGTCATCCACCCCAAACAGATCGAAAATGGGCCGCTCGCCGGCGTAATGCTCGATCTGAATTTGATGATCGGGTAGAAACACCCGAGCAAACTGCGAGACCGCTTGATGGGTCTGCTTCGAGTCAATGCGTATGCGCTCGACTTCCGGCCCAACCAGATCACGTAAGGTTCGCAATACCAGCGGCAAATCGTCATGAATACGGTGTCCGCCCGCCGTATGCTCAGCCTGCTGACCAATCGCCTGCCATACCCGATTAAGCATGGCCATGTCGCGCCGCAACGCTTCCTCGCTAGCTCCCTCACCTGCCGTTCGCAGCACGTAACCGCCGGGAAAATGCGGCAGTCGCAGCTGTTCAATAAGGGCCTTTAATCGTTCGCGCTCGACCTCGTCCTCGATCTTTACCGAGATGCCGATATGATCCAAGTTCGGCATGAAGACCAGATAACGTGATGGAATACTTATCTGAGTGGTTAGTCTGGCGCCTTTGTTGCCCAAGGCTTCTTTGACTACCTGCACCAGAATTTCATCACCTTCTTTGAGCAGATTTTCGATATTTTCGAAGCGTTCTGGTGCTACTACCGGTAGCTCAGCCGACTCGTTGGCTGCCACCGCGACAGGGGCAGCAACCTCCTGACGAGCCCCCGCCATATCAGCCACATGCAGAAAGGCACTGCGTTCTTCGCCGATATCGACAAAGGCCGATTGCATCCCCGGCAACACCCGCAACACCTTGCCCTTGTAGAGACCACCGACGGTCAGGTGATGGCCGGCACGCTCGATGAATACCTCTTGAAGCACGCCGTTTTCTACTAAGGCGACTCGGGTTTCCTCGGGAGTAACGTTAATTAAGATTTCCACGCTCATTTTTTCACGCCTTAAGTCCATTCGATCCCGATGGATGTTGTTATTTTGCAAAAATTATTTCACTGAAGCGTCTATCGGCCGGGACCGCGAACAAATTAGGGTTTGCTAAAAATACTGATCCCAAATTGCGATAATAACGCGGCTGTTTCGGCAATGGGCAGGCCCATCACACCGGAAAAGCTACCTTCCAGTCGATTTACAAAAACTGCTCCCAGCCCTTGTATGGCATAGGCCCCAGCTTTATCGGCAGGCTCTCCAGTTTGCCAGTAGGCGATTTGTTCGGCGAGCGTAATCACCCTCATGCTCACGGCGCTGACACTCAATACATCGAGCTGCCGGCTACCCTGCACCAAAGCCACCGCCGTGTAAACACGGTGCACTCTGCCCGAGAGCCGCGTCAGCATCGTCAATGCGTCGTTCTGATGGCGAGGTTTGCCGAGAATGTCGTTATCGATGACAACGGAGGTGTCGGCCCCCAAAACAGGGCGACTCGTGTCGGCCACAACGTTTGCGCCGGCCAGGGCTTTGGCCACGGCCAATCGCCTAACGTAGATTTCGGCTGTCTCGCCTTGTTCTATCGCTTCATCAACGGAGCTGCTCACTACCTGAAACTGCAAACCCATTTGAGCCAGCAATTCCTGGCGGCGAGGCGAACCGGAGGCTAAATAAAGTTGCGGATGGCTGGGCAGCGGGTTCATCGTTCTGGTCTGTTCAATCTCGATGATAAGGATGGCCGCGCAACAAGGACCACGCACGATACAGCTGTTCGGCGACGAGGATACGGACCATGCCATGAGGCAGCGTTAGCGGCGATAACGACCAAACTTCCTCGGCCGACGACCGACAATCCGGATGCAGACCATCCGGCCCACCCACCAGCAAATCGACGCCGCACCCCTCATCCAGCCAGCCCTGCAACCGGGCGGCAAGCTCACGAGTGGTCCAGCCACGTCCGCGCTCATCCATGGCCACTACCCGAGCACCGGGACGGAGCGCAGCCGATTGCTTGCGGCCCTCTTCAGCAATGGCGGCACGAGGGTCACCCCCCCGGTCACGCCGGCCCAGCGCAATCGATACCAGCTCCAAACGACACTCCGGCGGTAAGCGACGGGCGTAATCCTGATAACCCGACTGTATCCATTCAGGTTGTTTACCGCCCACAGCGAGGAGCCGAATAATCACATCGCCCGCTAGCGCGCTGCCGGCTTGGCCGTGGCCGTGGCCGTGACCACAGTGCGCGTCAAGTCAATCACCCCGATATCCCAAAGCCGTTCCAGATTATAGAAGTCGCGGGTTTCGGGAAGCATGACGTGAACCACTACATCGCCGACATCGACCAGCACCCAATCCCCGGCCTGCTCGCCTTCCATACCCAAGGGGCGCACCCCGGCCGCCAAACATTCGCGGCTAACGTTGCTGGCCAGTGCCTGGACGTGTCGACTGGAGGTGCCGCTGGCTATCACCATGATATCGGTCACGTCGGTGACGCCACGCACGTCTAACACTTTGATGTCATTTGCCTTGAGATCTTCCAAGGCGCGGATCACTACCGCGCTTAACTCTTCACTTTGCATCCGGTTTGTTCTCTGCTTCGATGTATTGCCAGACCGAGTCGGGCACCAAGTAGCGTATGCTACGTCCTGCAGCCAGCTGGCTGCGTATCATAGTGGCGGAAATATCCAGCGGCGTGACCGTTTGAAAATATATACGGCCCGACGGCTGCTCGTGTAACAACATCGGTTGCTGCACCATCCGCTCACCTAACCAGGGCATCCCTTCCCAATCATCCGGCACGTGCCATCCTGGCCGTTTCGCGACAACGATGTGAGCAAAATCAGTCAGTTGCTGCCATCGCGACCAACTGGGCAAGCCCAAAAAGGCGTCGGTTCCTAAAATCAAACACAATGGCTGTTCGCCATAACGCTGGCGCAGCTCAATCAAGGTATCGACGGTGTAGGATTTTCCGATTCGTGTCAGCTCACACGTCTCAACAGCGAAACCGGCTTGCTCTTTTAAGGCCAGGGTCAACAGCTTCAAACGAACGTCTGCGGGCAGGTTCGGCGCTGGGCGATGTGGCGGATCGGCGCTTGGAATAAAACGCATTTCCGC
>Ga0255334_1001338_pt1 | contig 11482 bp, 4 predicted proteins | sample EtOH5_35cm_T3_12_FD_202080 | JGI IMG/M metagenome (GOLD analysis project Ga0255334, IMG submission 202080) | Sandy soil microbial communities from University of British Columbia, Vancouver, Canada - EtOH5_35cm_T3_129 | ecosystem: Engineered > Artificial ecosystem > Sand microcosm > Unclassified ...
GTGGTCAAGGTGGCGTTGGTTTCGCGGAATTTACCTAATGCGCCTTCCAATTGACTGAGCTTGGCTTGAGCTGCGTCGAGCTTGCGCTGCGTAGCCTCCTTATCCTGGGATAGTTTTTGCTTTTCGGCAGCCAATTGCTGGTTTTCCGCTTTGATTGCGGCCAGTTGCTGTTGCAGGCGCTGAGCCATGCCATCGTTGGGGTTAGGTTCACGGCGTGCGGCATCGGCTGATACGTTAGTGACCCCCAGAGTCAATGCACTGAGAATTAACAAACGGTAAAAACAATTTTTCATGACGACTCTCCGTCCCAATAAAACAACCCAGTACGCCGGTTAACTATCAAAATTTGGTGTTGAAATCGACGAACACGCGGTCTACGCCCACTTCTGGAGAAAATTTACTGACTTCATTGGAGTTGGCCATCCGCAAAGCCAACCAGGTGTTTCTAGCCAACCCATAGCCCGCCGACAGAATCACACCCTTGGCGTCGGTGCCGCCAAGATGAAAATCGGAGTCCGCAAATCCATCGATCACGGCGTCTTTTTCGAGATAACGATAGGTCAAGCTCGTATTCCAGCTACCCTGTTTTACCAGTTCCGGCCAACCGACCAACAGGCCAACTTGATAACCATCCACCTCGGCGTCTTGAGGCTCGAATAAGCGCAGGTCCACCGCTTTTTTGTCGTAACCGATATTACGCACGTAGTCCGTCGTTAAAATGACATGCACCGGATCGAAGTTTCCTAGATCCAACGAGGCCGTAACGTTAACCTCGCGGTATTCGGCCGCCAGGGCAAAAAAAGCGTCGGTGGTTGGGTCGATATCAAATAAGGTGTTACCGTTTTGATAAAATTCCGGTGCAGTGTAATCGTTTTCAAAACTACCAATAGGGTTGGTCTTGCCGGTGACATTGTTAAGGTCGTAATAGGCTAACCCCAAGCGAAACAGCGATTTTTTACCCCAACCCCATTCCATGCCGGCCTGACTGCCTAACAACCACTTGTCATCACTGCTCAGTGCAACTTCTTGAATGGGGAAGGCGCCGGCCGTGAGGTAAGGCCGCCAACCGTGCGCATTACTGGAGGCGCCCAACGGCCAAATACTGGCGGATACACCGTCAAAATCGACATCCGGATCCCAGGTCAAATCGGTATAAAAAAACGGGTTGGCCATGCGCCCCCCCGTTACGGCAATGCGTTTTGATGTCGTGGTGTAACGCAGATAGGCTCTATCCAGAACAATGCCTATATCCTGGTTGTAATTGCCGAGCGTAATGTTATTAGAGACCGGATTGCCTGTGCTGCCGGTACTAAGACGCAGGCCAGTGGTGATATTCGGTGCCGGCTGCGCTTCAATGCCCAAGCGCCCGCGCAAACGCAAGCGACTTCGATCAACGGTAACGTTACGACAGCTCAAATTATTAAAGTCGATGTAGGTACAAGGTAAATTGCCGTCGCTATACATCTCGGAATCGCCGCGTAAGCGCACATCCCCAGACCATTTTATTTGCCGCATCCATTCGGGTAAGCCGGCCGGAACCCCCCAGCCTTCTTTCATCGCCTGAGCTTTCACTTCTTCAACAACTTCTGCTTTGAGTTGGCGCTTTACTTCTTCGCGTATTTCTTCTTTAACTATTTCTGGCACATAACGCACGCGATTGGCGACATCATCGGCCACGACCGGCGCTACCGCCGCTGCATTTTCTTGCTCCGCCGCCCAGCCAGGCATAGCGATACTAAGCGACAACACTGCCGCAATCCGCAAAAATCCGTAACTCATTGTTTTATATTCCAATATCCGGGTAATTAATAACTAAAGTAGCAACGGGAATGACAACTTCACGATTGATTTGTAATACGTAATTTGATCGGCTGAGGCATGCCCTCAGGGGGAGCCTGAACCACCTTCAATGACAAGCTTAAACTTTGCTTGATTTGTGGGCCCAGGCTGCTGTCGCCGGTAAGTTTGACGATCTCCAGCCGGTTAACGCGACCATCCTGCGACATCCATAATTTGAGGATGGCGGTATAGCGTTGCTTGTGCAGCGCGCTATTTGCTGCCAGTACGTCATGAATACTCTGCTGGATTTGTCCCGAGTACCAGGCGAACGGATTACCTTCCAGCAAACCTCGGCCACCTTTGCGCCCGACCAGCCCAAACGCATCGCCTGCACCGCCTTCTGCATCCATACCTAACTGATCCATCGGTGGCGTATCACTTGCCATCTCCGGCGCGGGTTCATCGGGCAGCGCTTCCGGTTCGGGAATTTCCACCTGCTCCTCGGGTGGCGGCTCCGGTGGCGGCTCTTCGATCTTGGGTGGCGGCGGCGGGGGAGTAATCAGGGTGATTTCCTGGACGACTTTCTTTGATGTCGGCTGGCTATCTATCCAGTCACGAATCACGTTAATCATAATGGCAAAAAAGCCCAGTATGGCGAGCGTTCCGCCCAGCGCCATGATCCGTTGTTTGCGCTTACTTTTGTTGACTGACATGGGTGTATCCGTCCCGTTATTTGACCAGTTTTTGGGTGACTAGCCCAAGACGAGTGATTTCCAGGCGTGACATCAAATCCAGTACATTAATGACCTGTTCATAGGCCACTTTGGCATCGCCTTTGATCACCACCGGTAGCTCTGGATTGGCCGCTTTAAGCTGAGTTAAGCGGACTTCTAATTCCTGCAGCGACACCGGGTAGGTATCTAAATAAATGGTACCGTCCTGGCTGATGGTAATCGCCTTGGTCTGCGGCTTGGCCAGGCTGGGGGTTGAGCTGGCCTTGGGCAAATTAACTTTGATGCCTTGCACCGAAGCCGTCGTCATCACGATAAAAATCACCAGCAGCACATAGGCCAAATCCAGCATGGGAGTTACGTTGATCTGGTCATACGGTTCATTATCGTCATTGACTTGCATGGGTCATTCCTCAATCAGTTACCGTATTCTTCGTTTAGTCGGCCAGTAAATTCATCAGCGAACACATTCATGTCTGCGGAAATTTCTTTGATCTGAGAAGCAAAATAGTTGTATCCAAACAAAGCGGGGATGGCGACAACCAGGCCGGCCACGGTGGCTAACAAGGCCGACGCCATGCCGGGCGCGATGGTATTAATGTTGACGTCACCCGATTGGCCGACGCTGGCGAAGGTAATCATCACGCCGACAACGGTACCGAGCAGACCTAAGAAGGGGCCACCACTGATGGCGATAGTCAGCAACACCATCTGACTGTTAAGGCGCTGTAATTCGCGCACTCGAACGGCATCGATAGAAGTTTTGATCGCTTCGATAGCGCCGCTACTCAAACTGCCGGCAGGCGACGAGCCAACCATCACGGCAGCGCCCACCGAACGGCCCAGGCGCGCCCTAGCCTCCTGGAACCCACGCTCATATAAACAGAATAACGACGAGCTGCTCAGTGCCGACGATTGCTTAATCAGCGCGTCACTGAGCACCGAATGGCCGGATAGTTTGCGAAATCCTTCCATAAATTCACTATTCTGCCGACCAGCGTTGCTTATCATCATGGCTTTGGCTGCCATGATCCACCAGCTGATGAAAGTCATTACCATCAGGATGGCGATGACTACCCAGCCGTCGATAGTCAGACTTTTAACGATGTAGCCGAACGAAGAAGCGCTCGCACCATCTTTAAACTGTTCATCCTCACCCAGGACCAGCAACTTTGCAGATGGGCTCTGTGACGCGACAGCGGCGGCAAACCAGGCGGCGTCACGAGCGACTACCGCCATGCCGGCCTGATCCATCTCGCCCATCCAGGCACCGGCGGTGAAGCCGGTACCTAAGCGAATTTCACCAGTCAATTCGGCTAACGTGCCTTTTACCGAGCCCACCGCCACGCCGTCGAGATAGACCACCAAGGTATCTGCTAAAATGCTCAGACCAACGTGATGCCAGGTATCTGGGATGAGTGGCTGAGAGGGCGCTGTTTCCAGCTTAGTCCCGGCACTTTGCAGACTGGCCTTAAGGCTGCCCGCGACCGTCTCCAATGTCAGCGCCGCTTGGCTTATACCTGCATCCTGGTTCACGCCGGCCTGATCCGCACCCTGATAGGCAAAAATCACGCCATCTTGCCCGACCGGTTTGATCCAGGCAGAAAAGGTAAAGCCTTGGTCAGGCTTAAGCTGCAGAGCAGGATTAGCCGCAATCTCAATGCCAGCCTGTCCTTTAAACTCCACACCCCCGCCAATCAGCGAGGCGGGTTTGAACTCCACTTGACTGGTGCGAGGCTGAATGTTGTAAGCGGTCGCATCCTTAGGACCCGATTCAAGATCAAAGTGATAAGTCATCACTTGGGGGCGATCGTACAGCGCCGCCTTATCAGAGCCGGCGGGCGCTTCGGAATTGCCGTAATACATCCAGATTGAATCGGGCGCACCGCCCACGGAGATACGCGGCACCCGCACCCAAACCAGCGCCATCTCGTTTGCCGGGTCGTATTTTTCGATAGCAAAAAATAGCGGAGTTTTATCGTCCGCACTGAGGAAGCGTAAATCCGCACCATCCGGACGAGTGTCGCCAAAATAGCCGAAATTTCCACTATGCAGCCTGATCAAGACCGGAACATCAGCGACTCCAGCCGTCAAATTGGCTCCAGCAGGCGAACTGTCTAGCTTCACTTCTTTGCGAAACTTCCAGTCGTCGTTCCACCAGGCATTCGCTAAACCCGGCAACATCAGCAAGCCTATTCCCCAGCCTAAAAATCGCTTCATCGTTTCCAATCTCCGTGTACCGGCCACATTCTATTGATCGGGTGTGACATTTGTATTGCAACTTGGCCCAGGTAATCTCTGAACGACTAGTCATCGCCATAACCCAGAACTTCCACATTCAAATACAGTAACGACGGGCTGTCACCCATGGCCTGATAAGAGTCGGCACTCTCGCCCATTTGCGCCACCGCCGATTGAGCCACCTGAGAAACACTGCCAGAAACATCGCTGACACCCGCTAGCGAAGTAGATAAACTGCCCACGGTGGCCAGCTGGCCACCGGCTTTACCGCCGACATCAATGTTCTCGACACCCACAATGCGGGTGGCGCCGATAATCACGTCACCGGCGGAGCCGATACCGGCATCACTGGCATTGACGATGCCGCCCGGCGCATACAAGCCTACCGAGCCGGGCTGACGGCCGGGGGTACTCACCAAAGCGCGGATACCGCTACCCGACACGGGTGGGGAAACGTCTCTAATCAAATTGCCGTCTTGGTCGTAGAGGTTATTGGCTGTCGGTACGGCCAAGGCGGTTTTGGCGCCCCGGCCGGCGTCGATATCCCCCTGCGACGACCAGATCATGATGTTGCCGCCGTCCTGGGCAAATACTCGCGAGACGTTGACCTCAAAGTTGTCTTTGCTAAAAACATTAATATCGCCGACACTGCGGGCGATCACGCCTAGCTGATCTTGCTTTTTAGAATTACCGCCTGGCATCGCGGCCAGGCCGACGTTCATATAGCCACCCGGCGCCAGTAAATTGATGCCGCCGCCAGCTTCGGTATGAATACGACTAAAGAACATCAGCAGATCGCCGGCGTATTGACGTTGCTGGGGGAACAGGGTCTCAATAGCGGCAAAACCCCGACTATAATCGCCGGTCTCACTGCCTTGCTGGCCACCTCCATTGACTTCTTTAAAGAAGATGGCCAGCAGCAAAGGCCGGCGCTGCGCTTCTGGCAAGTCCTGAAAGAGTGCCAATGCCTGCGCGGCTGACAATTCCGTATCGTTAGTGAGCCACCGCATGTATTCCAGCAAGGATGCCGTGTTGCTCGCATCACTCTCCAGATAACGGCGGCTGAATCCAGCGTAATCCAAGCCGGCGGCGATACCCGCCAGGACATTGATGTCGGCACCCAGATCAGGCAGGGCCGAGTTGGCGTTATTACCGAGGGTGCTAATACCGTCGGACTGGCCCAAATCAATATGCCGCCCGGCCAGCACATCCAGCCGCCCTGGGCCAGCTACCCGGACGTATTGGCCTAGGCCAGCGCTGATATAACGGAAATCCCGTCCGGCCTGCACTGTTGTTACATCGGTATCGTGCAAATTTTGGGCGTCTAAGGTGACGTTGGTTATGTCACGCCCGGCTTGCATGGTGACGGACTTTGGGCTGATTAATTGCAATCCAGAAATATCGCCTTCCCTGGCTACCCATAACACCGGTTGAAAATCGTTGGCATGAACAGGTGAAGCGGCGTGAATATTGGAAAAAACCGCACCAACCCCCCGAAAGGTTGACGTTGGATTGCTCAGCCCTGGCAGCAATAACGGATCGACATCCGACATAGTGACCATTACTGATGGTTTATTGGCGTAGATATCCCCCGCCGCCAAGAATTGCATCTGCCCTTGTGCTGCGGGAAACAGGGTAAAGCCATTTTTAAGCTGGATATTGTCAGAGAAACTGACTACGGACAGATTGGGTGCAAAAATTGAGAGCAATGGAGCTGTCGAATCAGCATCGAGTCGTCGCGCTGTACCTAAGAAATAGGCATCTCTTAAGGTTGCGATCTCAGGATCGATAACTACCTCACCTGACACTGCCGACAAACTAACGCCGCTGGCCGATCCGTAAGTGCTGAAATAGCCCCCACCAGGCGGCAATATCGCCGGTGTGCCATTGAGCGCTATCAGGGTGGGATTGAGCACGGTCGTCAGCCGCAGCGCTTCGCGGGACGTTATATTCAGATACGCTTCACCCAGGCCGATAATCGGGGCTAACCCACTGGCGGGTGAGGCAATCACCGCGCTCTCGGTGGTCAGGCTGCCTTGACCACGACCTAAATAATACATACCGCCGATAATGTCACCGCCGGCGCGCAGCTCCAGATCGCCGCCGCCCAGGACGGTGGGGCGATTTTCGGCATAGCGCATGGATACGCTGTCAGCATCCCATTGCGCCGCCCCATCCGGCCGGCCGGTGGTGGGCAGCATGACTTCGAGATCTCGGATATCGCCACCCGCCTCGATCCGGACATTACCGCCACCAAACGCCCCGATATTCTGCTTGAAGTAGGGGAAATAGACGTTCCAGGCCGTCGGATATTCACCGGTATGATCGGAATTTAATGGATTCCAACTACCCATGCGTAATTGCCAATCACTGATCAACTGACCGCTGGCCACACCTTGAATATCGCCGCCGACACGGATACGGATATCCCCACCCTGAACGGGATACTCGCCGGGCAATATCACATCCGCCGCCGTTACGTCCGGGTCCTCGACCTGTGCGGATAAGGCCCCATAACCAGAGCGGGAACCGGCGGTATAAATCACCGAATCCGCCGATGCCAGGGCTAAATCTCCCGCCGCCGCCAGGTCTAAATCGCCACTGCCGGTACGTATCTTTACTGCCGGCCCGACGAGTAAATCGCCCCCCTGATTGCCGGTCGCCAGCGGATCAGCGGCCTGGCCATCGGCACCCGCCACCAGACGATATGACCAGGCCGGGCCCTGACTCAAACGCTCAGGAACATAACTATTCTGTGAGGGCACAAAGCCGTCGGACAAATCGGCATTAAGACGCAGATCTCCCTGCGCTCTCAGGGTCAACACGCCGACCTCGCCGGCGTAACGCCAGTCCGTTAGATTCCAGGCGCTGGTCAAGGTCATATCGCCGGCGCTGTAAACCTCCACCCCCGGCAGCAAATGAAACCGACTGTCTGCACCTAGCTGCCCAAGGTTAGCCTTGATCAAGGCAGCATTCGCCATGTAGGCAACGTTATCAGCGCCGATAGCGCCGATCAGGGCATCATTCACTGTCGATGCGTCGTAAACCCGGAAGGCTTCAGCATCAATACGATCCGCGCCGCTCACACTGGCCTGCCAGCCCACAATAGCCACGCCGGGCCCAGCTTCCAGCGTGGTTCGCGGAGCGCGTAACAAAACCCGACCGGGCCGTGGGGTATCCTGGCCAGCCACCAGGGCCCCGGCAGCAACGTCGATAGCCGAGCCCGCATCGGCGGACAACTGACCAGCCGTGGTCGCCAGCACGACGCGACCGCCATCCCCCCCTGCGCTGGTAGCCGTCGCATCAATACGAGCGGCCGAACCCAGATGCACATCACCACTCGCCGTTAAAATAACCTCACCGCCGTGGCGACCACTGGCATTTATCTGGCTGTTCAGATCAAGCCGACCACTATCCACGGTCAATTCAAAACGCTGCGCCGTAATCGATTGATCAACCGCAACATCGCCCGTCCGCACCCGCCAGAGGCGCTCATAATTAAACCCAGCGCCCTGCAAAATCTGATCCACCGCCGTAAAATCGACGGTGCGTGCGTCGACTTTAACGCTACCGGCTCGGCCATTAACCGATTCACCACGCACTTGGCCTGCCAACACGACCTGGCCTTGCGCTGCCTGCAACTCTAGTCGGCCAGCGTTGCCACCCTGAGCCGCACCGGACACATCCACCCGACTGCCTTCGGCCAGCCGGACATCGCCGTGGTCCGCCGTCAGGCTGACTCGGCCACCCGGCGCGGCGGCTGCCGCCTGGCTGTTACCGTCGCTGGAAAATTGTATCCACCGGCCATTGGCTAAAATCTGACCGCCGTTGATTAGCTCCACCCCGTCGCCGGCCTGATTGCCCGTAGCATGTAACTCGACAATACCCGCCGGTAACTCGATACGTCCGCCCTGCTGAATGCGTTGCGCAGTCATGCCAAGCCGGCCACCTAACGAGGTAATTTCGCTGGCGACGCGATCATTACCCTGAATAATTATTTGGCCATTAGTCGCTGCAATTTCGGTATGTGAACCGCCGTTAACCGTCACTACGCTGGTACGCAGAGTTAAATCTTTTGAGACGTTAAAACGACCTTCGTCCTGACCAACAATGCGCTGATCGGCATCGAGCGTTACCTTATCGAAGCCTTGTACGCTGAAATTTCCTTCACCCAATACCACGTCGTGATCAGCGTGCAAAGTCAATTCGCCGCCGCCTTGTGGACCCACCGGCGCGACCACGCCCCCTTCGTTTGACATACGAAGATCGCCGCTAACCCTTAGACTGGCCCGCTGCTGAGCATCACCAGCGCCGGTTAAACCACCGGCCTGGATTTTAAGCTGATTCAAAACCAGATCCAGATCGCCGTAAACATCAACGGCACTGCGACTGGTTAACACCAGCTCATCCAGATTCAATGCCGTCAAGGTTTGCGCCGAAAGTGTCAGGGCGTCCGTACCGATCGGCGCGTCGCCAAGAGCAATACGCTGAGCACCTAAATTTAGCGATCCTCCCTGCATCTGTAGTGCGCCATCTGCCAAATGGGTTTCGCGGGTCGCATCCAGCAACATGCTACGGCTGGCGCCCACGATGGCGCCTTCTTCTACCGTCAACTTGCCCTTGATGCCGCTGGTTTGACTGCGCACCAACGTCACCTGTTCGCCCGCCGAGACTCGCAGTAAAGCGCCATCGCCACTCACATTGATGCGATCACTGCTGCCGGGTGCGCGACCGTTGCCAGTAACCTGGGCTCCGCTGGCAATTTTCACTTCGCCGGTGGCGGCCAACAGATATTCGGGCCCCATCAGCTGGGCGCCATTTTCGACGCTCACCGTGCCGGAAGACACCGTCAGTTGCGTACCTTGGCCGGTTTCTTTGCGGCTACCGCCCAATAGCAAGCTATCCGCACCCAGGCCATTAAGGTCCGTGGCTAATATCTCGACTCGATCAGTGCGACCACTTAGTGCATCGACCACCGCCAGGGTGGTACTTTCGATATCTACTCGACTGCCCCGAGCGTCGCTGGCATGACGCGATAAAATCTGGCCTTGCAGGCTGAGCGCCTGACTGGCATTAATGCCCACGGCACCGGCATCACGCGGCAGCAGCGAATCTTTGCCGGCGAAGAAGTTATTGGCGCGATTAAGCTTATACTCCGCCAATACTTGGACATAGCTACCGGGATAGACCACAAAACCGCTGGCTAGACTGTCCTTGATGTCGGTGCCCAGCACGCCATGATAGCCAGCAACGATTTGCCCGCCATCCGGCCGGATACCGATAGCGCCTGCGATCAGATAGTCACTGCCAGGTAACACCTCCACCAATAAGGCGCCGGGCATCAGCGCATAGCTGGCGGGTAACAAGGCGTATTGACCATTCGATAAGCCACTTACGCCAGTCAGGTAGACGCTATCGCCCGGGTTCAGATTTGAACCGGCGTATTCCAGCTCATCGTAGGGTGCATAGCTTTGCCCAAGACGCGGCACGATGGCATAAAACTGACGGCCACCTTGGCCGCTGAGTACATCGTAGGAACCGCCCGGACCAGGAATAAACTCCCGCGCCAATAGATCGCCGCCGCCTGATACATCAATTACCGCGCCATCGGCCACGGTGATTTGCGGGCTCTGCAAATTAACCCGCGATTCAGCTAAGGCCTCATACACGCTTCTCGTCGCCCCTAAGCTATATAACCAATCCAGGCCAGCCTCGGTCCGACCAAAGAGAATCAACAAATCCTCAGCCGAAGTCGAGGTTAAACTGCCCCCTTTAACTTCCAGCGCCTTACTGGCCTGCAAAGAAATCTTACCCAATGGGGCTTTCAACACGCCGCCTTGAACGATATACGGCGCCTTCAAAGTCAGCTGACCAAGGGCAGAATAGACCGGCGCCGTTGCGGCGCCCGTGGACTCCACGGTAATCCGGCCTTCAGGTCGTAACTGGCCATCAACCGTCACGGTAAAATCAGTGCCCGTGGTGGGATAGATTTGATCAGCCATCAGAGTTACATCAGCCGCCGTGGTTAAACTGCCCGATAATTTGTTATCGGTAGAGGCACCGCGCAGACGCAGGTCGCCATCGCTGGCTATCCGCACTTGGTCAAACCCATTCAAACTGGTAGCCCCGACCAGATCGATCAGACCCGCACGAACATCCAGGCTACCCGTGCCGATTGCTAACGGAGCCGCATAGCTGGCGTTGCCACTCGACCCACCCATGCGCACATAAGCGGATTGCAGATGCACGTCACCACCGTCCGAGCTGATGTTTCCGGCAGTAATCTCCAAAGCCCGACGTAATGCCAAATCGACATCCCCGACAAAACGCACCTGGCCGGCCACCGCGTTGCCAAGGTTAAGACTTTTAGCCACCAGCGATAGACTGTCGAAGCCCCCTTCGGCCACGTCTGCTACTGACAAATTGACCTTGCCGCGAGCACTGGCAGGCAAGGCATCGCCGAATTTTGCCGTTGCCGGCAAATCAACTGTGGCTTGATCAGCAACCTGAATAACCAGAGGGGTTGGTGGCGTGGTAACAGTGTAACCAGTACGATCCCAATCCAGTTCAAGGTTAAGCCGGCCTGCCGCCGCACCGGCTATTGGTGCGGCATGGCCACGCAACTGACCATCCAGCACCATACCTTCTGCCGAAGTCAGATTAATCTCGCCTGCCGCTCCTGCCACCGTGGTGCTACGATGACCGCCGGTACCGGTCGGCTTATCCAAAGA
>Ga0255334_1001339_pt1 | contig 11477 bp, 7 predicted proteins | sample EtOH5_35cm_T3_12_FD_202080 | JGI IMG/M metagenome (GOLD analysis project Ga0255334, IMG submission 202080) | Sandy soil microbial communities from University of British Columbia, Vancouver, Canada - EtOH5_35cm_T3_129 | ecosystem: Engineered > Artificial ecosystem > Sand microcosm > Unclassified ...
AGTTGAATGTAGTCCTGGGCGGTTTCGGCGAGCACCGACAGCAGCACGCCGCGCTGGTCATTCTCCGCGACTTCGAGGGTGGCATCAGCCGCTTCGGTTTCGCGTCGCACACGCCCCCAGAAATCCAGTTCCCAGGAGGCCGAGAAACCTGCGTCCCACAGGTTGAACGCCGAGTCACCGTGGTGCCCCGACGGGTCGCTCAGGCCTTCACCGCTGTTGCGTTTGCGCCCGTAGCTGCCGGTGGCGGCGGTGTTGGGATAGCGTTCGGCGGTGATCACCTGCCGCGCAGCGCGGCTTTGCTGCAAGCGGCTGCTGGCGAGTTTCAGGTCGAGGTTGTCGGTCAGAGCGCGCTGGGTCAGGGCCGAGAGTTTCGGGTCCTGGAAAACTTCCCACCAGCGTTCGTCCATATGAGCGGTTATCACTTCACTGGCGGCGCCTTTCGACGGTTTCGACCATTCGGCAACTTGCCGGGCTTGAGGCTTCTGGAAGTCAGGGCCGATGGTGCAGGCGGTGAGGCTCATGACCAACAAGGCACAAAAGGCTAGTTGAGGCTGGCGGCCTCTTCGCGAGCAAGCCCGCTCCCACATGGGAGTTTCTTCCGGGCCTGAATCTTGTGCACTCCGATGCTCCAATGTGGGAGCGGGCTTGCTCGCGAAGACGTCAGAACAATCGACGAAGATTTTCATCGTTGCGCAACCTCATGCTTGCCGGTTTCAGCCGTATCAATACTCGCCTCCACCGACATCCCCACCCGCAACCGCTCAGCCAATGGCTGCCCCGGATCGAGGACGATTTTCACCGGAATCCGCTGCACAACCTTGGTGAAATTGCCGGTCGCGTTGTCCGGTTTGATCGACGCGAAAGTCACCCCGGTGGCCGGCGCAATACTCTCCACTCGACCGCGCAACGCTTCGCCGCCAAGGCTGTCGACGCGCACCTGCACACCCTGCCCCGGCTGCACCTCGGTCAGTTGGGTTTCCTGGAAATTGGCGACCACATACGCTTGCGCCAGCGGCACCACGGCCAGCAGCTTGCTGCCCGGCGTGACATACGCACCGACACGCACCGCACGCTCGCCCACCATACCGTCCTGCGGTGCGACGATGCGCGTATAGGACAGCTCGTAGCTGGCCATTTCCAGTGCCGCTTGCGCCCGTTTCAATCCACCGTCGGCGGCGTCACGCTGGGCCGTGAGGATCTCCACTTGCTTGCGCTCTGCCGACAGCACCGCTGTGGCATTGGCTAACCGGGCGCTGGCTTGATCAATGCGCGTACGCGCTTGCTGAGCATTCTGAACCGTACCCGCGCCAACGCCGGCAAGGTGGTTGTAGCGGTTCAATTCATGCTCGGCGAACGCCATTTCAGCCTTCGCCGACACCACCGTGGCTTGCGCCTGAGCAATCACTGACGTCTGGCGCTCAAGGGTCGCCCGGGCGTTTTGCAGTTGCGCCCGCGCCACCAGCGTTTCGGCGTCGGCGGCTTGAGCGGCAGCGCGCAGGTCGCGGTCATCGATCAGCGCCAGCAACTGCCCGGCCTTGACCTGCTGATTGTCTTCCACCAGCACTTCCTTGATGAACCCGGCGACGCGGGGCACGACCAACGTGAAGTCGGCAGAGACAAAGGCGTCATTGGTGTTTTGTTGCGTGCGCTTGCCAAAAATTCCCGGCGCCAGCAGATACACCAGCACGCCGACCGCCACCACGGAGGCAATTGCGACGGCGATTTTTTGCTTGGATTGAGTCGTCATAAAAACCTTCTGTTTCAGTGAAGCATTCATGTCGGCGCACGCGGCGGATAGATCCGCGTCGGCAGCCAGAAAATCAACAGGATCAGCGCCAGCGCGACGCCGCCCATGCACAGATAAAGGTCCGAGGCGGTCAGCACCACGGCTTGCTCATGCAGCCGGTGGGCAAGGCCCGCGCTGTCGCTGTCGGCCAACGGCGAGTTGCCGAGACGGTCCACCAGCATGGTCGAATGAAAATGCAGCCGCGATGTGGTCAGCGCGTCGATTACGCCAGTCGCGATCACCGCCGACAGGCCTTTGACGGTGTTGAACCAGGCGGAAGCGAACGGGCCTTCCATCGGACTGATGCTGCCGGTCGAGAGCATCAACAGCGGCAACACCGCCATCGGTTGACCGAAGATTTGCAGCAGTTGCAGCACGTAGAAATCGTCGCGAATCCACGCCGATGTCAGTTGCGAGCCACCGACGCACGACAGCGCCAACATGCTCAGGCCGATCCCCAACACCCAGCGGCAATCCACCCGGCGCAGGTTGCACAGCGCCGCCACCAACGGCAGCGCGAGCAACTGTGGCAGCGCCGCCAGCAACATGACCGGTGCAGTCTGCACCGGGCGATAACCCTGGACCTGCGCGAGGTAACTGGACGGAATGATGATCACCGCCAGCAAAATCACCAGCACCCCGGCCAGGGTCAGCAAGGCGAACGACAGGTTGCGGATGCCGAGCATCTGCATCTTGAAAAAAGGCGTCGGCTGCGACCATTCGTTGATCAGAAACAGCACCAGCAACACCAGCCCGCCGCCGAGCAATCCGCAGATCAGGGTCGATTCGAACCAGTCCAGCCGATTGCCCTGCAGGATGCCGATCACCAGCATGCAGATCGCCGGAAAACCCAGCAGCAATCCGCGCCAGTTGAACTGTTTGAAACGCTCAAGGCGCAGCGGATCCTGGGGCAAGCCGTAGGCTACCGCCGCCATGGCGAGCAGGCACGGCGCGATGATTTGCCAGAACGTCCATTGCCAGCCGACATGCTCGGTCCACAACCCGGCCAGCGGCGTGCCGAGTCCCGGACCGAAGGTGGCTGTGAGGGCATACCCGGCCAGACCGTAGAGTTTCACGTTGGCCGGTAAAAAACGCAGGGCGACGGTCATCAACATCGGCGGCAAGGCACCACCCGCCAGGCCTTGCAAAGTGCGCATGAGCAGCAGGCTTTCGTAGTTCGGGGCGAACGGACACAGCACGCCCAACAACGTGAACACGCTGATCGCGCAGAGGGTGAAGCGCCGCAACGAGAACGTCACCGAGCACCACGGAGCGAACGCCATCGCGGCCACCGAGGTCGCGGTGTAACTGGCGACCAGCCAGGTACCTTCGTCATAGCCGATGGCCAATGCGCCGCGAATGTCGGCGAGGGCGACCTTGGTCACCATCTCGTTGAGACCCGACACCAACACCGCCAGCAACACACCCACCAGACCAATGATGATTCGCGGACCGAAGACCGGTGGCGTCACGGCGACCGTTGGACTGGCCACGGCGATAGGTTCCGGGGCCGTGAGGGAAGTCATTACTGCAAGCTCCGGGATGTGAATGTCGGAGCATTTTAAGAAGCGTGGGACCTGACGAAAATCAACTTATCGGCAGGTTATAAGTGCGCGCCATGCAGCAATACAAAACCCTGTAGGAGCCGTGTTCAGTCTGGCGTGGGTTGCGCAGCCAGCCATGTCGCGTCGCAGCACGCCTTGAGGGTTTCACGCATCCAGCGATGCGCCGGATCTTTGTCAAAACGCGGGTGCCAGGCCTGGGTCAGCATGAGGGTCGGCAAAGGGATCGGCAGGGTGAACGAGCGCAATTTCAAGCCCAGCCGCCGCACGCTCAGCAGCGCTTCCTTGGGCACCGGCAGAATCAGATCGGAATCAGGCAAGGCAAACATCGCTGCATGAAAACTCGGCGCGATCACCGCCACTCGCCGCTCCAGGCCCAAGGCGTTGAGCGCGGTATCGATCGGGCCGCGAGCAATCCCGCGCCGGGACATGCTGATGTGAGAAAACCCGGCAAAACGCTCGGCGGTGATTTCCTCGTCGAACAGCGGATGGTCTTCGCGCACCAGGCCGACAAAATGGGTGGAGAACAGGTTCTGGATCTTCACTTCCGGCATGAGCGGCCGATTGTTGCTGACGCTCAGATCGATGCGCCCTTCACGCAACGCTTCGTCATCCCCATCGCCCTCCGGAACGAAGCGCAATTCGCAGTGCGGCGCCTGACGCTCCATGGTGTCGAACAGCTTGCCGCCGTAGACACCGACAAAGAAATCGTTGGCGCGAATGCTGAAGCGTCGGCGCAAACTGCCCAGCTCCACGTCATCGGCGGAACGGAACAGCAACGCGGCCTGTTCGACCACCTCCCGCACCTGTTCGCGCAACGCCAATGCCTTGGGCGTCGGCACCAGGCCGCGGCCGGCACGCACCAGAATCGGATCGCCGATGGCTTCGCGGATTCGTGTGAGCGTGCGGCTCATGGCCGCCGGGCTGAGGTTCATGCGGCGCGCGGCGCCCACCACACTGCCTTCGTCGAGCAAGGCGTCGAGGGCGACCAGAAGATTCATGTCCGGGAGTTGCATGCTGAGCACTCTTGCCTGATCTGGATTGATTCAGACGCAATGCTAGCAAACATCCCCTGATTGATGGGTTGGCAGATCGGGCCCCTTCGCGAGCAAGCCCGCTCCCACATGGGTGATTCATTGAACACAAAATCTGCATCCACTGGAAATCCTATGTGGGAGCGGGCTTGCTCGCGAAGAGGCCATCAGCCCCACCTCACTTTGCCCAATCAATCACTTCACTGTAGGGCGTCTGCAAATCCCGCTCGGGGATTTCCCAGATGATCAGCTTGGGCGGCGTCTGCTTGAACGCCGGGTTGTTGAAGTAGCCGTTGGCGCCACCGGAAAACTCGCCCCCGTCCTTGGCGAAATTACCGATCGGAGCACCCAGCGCCTGCTGCAAAAACCCGGCGAAGTTGGAGTTACGCGAAAACGAGGTTCCGATCAGCGCCACGTTCGGCAGGTTGTCATCGCCAAACAGGTCATCGAGGTTATCGCCGCCGCTTTGCGCTGCGGCCGCTTTCTCGCTGATCCGGGTGGCCGCCACGGTTTCCGGTGTCGGTTGCAGTGCCACCGGCAGCCATTCCAGGCCGGCAAGCCTGACCAGGTCGCCCGGACGGCGTGCCGGTTCTTGCACCTGCGCCTCGAAATCTTTGTGCGGTGTGGCGCTGATGCCCATGCCCTGCACCTGCGCGGCCACGGCTTTGGCCGCGGCGGCGGCGCCTGTTTCGCTCCAGTGGGTGTCCGTGCGCAGGTACGCGTCAGCGCCCAACGGTTGCAGGCTCGGCGCCAGGTCCACAGCAGCGACACCGGCCTTGTTCAGCCCATCGACCCACGCCGCAGCGCGGTCCTGCAACATCGCCGGGCGACGCAGGTCGCACAGTTGCGTCTGGGCGATGCGGCTCTTGTCCGGCACCACCGCCACCAGCAACGTGACGCCGCGCTTGGCCAGGCGTTGCTGAAGCTCACGCACCACGCCGGCCTTGGTGTCGGCATTGGCGCCGGCGTGACGGTTGATGCGCATCTCATCGGTCAGGAACAACCAGCCGGCACACCCCGAGCGCACCCGTGGGCCGGTGTCGTGCAGCGCCAGCCAGCTTGCGCCGCGCTCCAGATTCGCCGCCTGCTCAGGCACCGACGCCTGCGACAACTGCTTGGCGATCTTGTGGGTGATGTCGCCTTCCAGTGCGGCCTGACGCGTGAGCTTGGGCGGCACGAACTCGACTTTGCCGCTCGCCAGCAGCCAGGCGCAAGAGGCGAAACCCAGCGCCAGAAAAGCCACGAACACGACGCCCGACAGCTTGCTGATGCGGGCGGTACGTTCGCAGGGTTGAGCCGGTGCGGGAGACGAAGAAGTCATGGGCGCGGTCATCAGAACTGAAAGTACAGAAAGGGTACGGCTTCACGGCTCGCGATCAACGCAAACGAAAGCAGGAACCCCGCCACCGGCCACAGAGCCGTGACCGGAACGAACAAGGCGTGACGGGCGAACCGCTGCTCGACACGGCTTTGCAGGAGCGGCGCGAGGATGCACACCACGCCGAGCAGCGCTGCCAGCCCATGCACCGGGCGCAGGGTCACCGCCAGCGCATCACCCAACGCAAAGCCATGCAGGCCAAACTGCCCGGCATACATTGTCATCGCCGAATGGAAATCCGGCGCGCGGAACAGCGTCCAGGCGAGGAACACGAACAACAGGGTCAGGCTGTGCGAGAGCAACGGTGGAATGTTTGGCAAACGGGAACGGGACCAGAGGCGATCAACGCACAATGCGACCCCGTGCGCCGAACCCCACAACAGGTAATTCCAGCTGTCGCCGCCGTGCCACAGACCGGCGATGGCCATGGTCAGGAACAGGTTGCGATAAGTCTTCCACGCACCGTTGCGGTTGCCGCCAAGGGCGATGTACAGGTAGTCGCGCAGCCAACTCGACAGCGACAGATGCCAGCGCCGCCAGAAGTCCTGGATGCTGCTGGCCAGGTACGGCCGGTTGAAGTTTTCCGGAAAGTGAAAGCCCAGCATCAGGCCCAGGCCGATGGCCATGGCGCTGTAGCCGGCGAAGTCGAAAAACAGTTGCAGCGAGTAGGCCAGGCAGCCAATCCAGGCGTCGACAAAGGACGGGTTTTCCAGGTGGAACGCGACATCCACCAGCGGCGACAGCGTGTCAGCCACCAGCACCTTCATGCACATGCCGATCATGAATCGACGCGCACCGAGGGAGAAATTCTGCCAGCTGAAATACCGCTGCGTCAGCTCCCGGCGCACCCAGTCATAACGAATGATCGGGCCGGCAATGGAGTGGCCGAACATGGAAATGTACGTGGCGTAATTGATGAAACTGCGCTCCACCGGCACGGTATGCCGATGCACATCCACCAGATAGGAAATCGCCTGCAGCACGATGAACGACAGGCCCGCCGGCAGCGCCACCCGCTGCCATTCCAGCGGCATCGCCCCGTAATAGGTGATCAGCTCACTCCAGGTCCCGGCGAGGATGTTGGCGTATTTGTACCAGCACAACACCGCCGTGTTGAACACGATCAACGCGATCAACAGCCGCACTCGCCCACGGGAGCCGTCCGGTGCGCGGGCCACCAGCAGGCCGCCCACCCACGCCACAATCGTCAGCACGATATGCAGCGTCAGGAACAACGGGCTCAGCCAGCCGTAGAACAGCCAACTGCCGAGCAACAGAATGACATTGCGCCAGGCCGGTCGGCCCAATGCGTAGACCAGCAGAAATGCTGGCAAAAACAATGTCAGGAACTCTAATGAGGCGAAGACCATGGCGGCGCAGAGATCCGATCAGTGGGACAACGAGTCCGTGGCGTTCAACAGACGCGGTCCTGCGGCCGACGGCACCAGCAGCACGCTGTAGCGCTCACCCGCTTTGAGTTCCCCCAGATCCAGCGGCCCGCCGACGTTGGCGTTGGCGCACACCAGTTGCACCGACAGGCTCACCGGGTTGATCGAGCGACGTTGCAAGCTGTCGACCGGCACCGCTTTGAACAGGTCGGCGGTACGCCCGGCAGGACGCAGACTCGCGTCGGCGCACGAAGCGTCGACGTTGAAGAACGCCAGCGACGCTTTCAGGCCGTTGAAGTCGTCCGGCTGTTCGCGCACGGCCACTTGCTTGATGCCAGTGCCGTCCGGCAACACCAGCACAGTCGCGAATTCACCCGGCTCGACTTTCAAATCCATGGCCAGTTTTTGCGCACCGCTGACCAGGCTGCCCTTGATCGGACTGCTGGCCTGCACCGGGAAAAACAACGATACCGGTGCGGCCACTTCAAGACGCAGCGGCGGTTGGCCGGCCTGGGCGATCACGTCCAGCGGCGCGGTGCCGGTGTTGACGAAGCGGATGAACGCCGAATCTTCGGCCGGGCCGGTGGGGTACAACGCCACTTCGGCGTGGGCCAGCGTACTGATCGACAACACCGGGACGGCCGCGAGCGCCGCGAACAGCTTGATCATTTCTTGGCTTCCTTGACGGCCGGGGCTTCCAGCAGAGCCTTGCTGATGTCAGCACTCCAGGTTTTGTAGCCCGGCGCGGTCAAATGCTGACCGTCCACCGTGGCCCATTGGCCCGGCTTGGAGAACTGCAACGAGTCGATGTAGCTGCACGGCGCCACGTTGGCGGCGAGGAACTTGGAGGTCATCTCGACCCGGGCAAATGTCTTGCCGTACTTGCCGCCTTCGGTGCCCCAGTTCGGGCCGACCCACGCGCAACGAGTGCCGTTGGCCGAGATTTCCTTGGTCAGTGCAGTGGTCTGCTGCCACAGCCAGGCTTTGGGGAACGCCGGTTTGGTGTAGCTGGCCATGGTATCGCCCATGACAATCAGCACCAGGTCCGGTTTGTCGGTGGCCAGCAACTGGCTGATCGGCAAGGTCGCGGCTTTGCCGCCCAGCACCACGGTTTTTTCCGTGCCACGGCGCTCGGCACCACCGCAGGTGCCCGGCGTGGCTTTGAGCCAGTCACCGGCGTTGGCGCCGCAAATACCCAAGGTATGCACGGTCGCACCCTGGGCAACCAGGCTGTCGTGCAGGGAGGAAATCAGATAGTCAGGCGTTGCCAGGTGGCTGTCGCCAATCATCAAAATGGTCATGCCTGCCAGAATCGATACTGCCACGGTGCAAACTCCTGCTGCTTAATTCGAATAAGGGGAACGGTAAGGGCTGACCGGCATCGCCATGCGACCGGTGAAGTCTTCAAACATGTACCGCAGGTACAAACCACCGGTGAATTGCTTGTAGTCCCGGGCGTTGTCCAGGCCGAAGCTGCCGCCCAGGAAGACGTTGTCGCCAAAACGGTACTCGGCGGCCGCATTCAGGTTGTAGCCGACGCCTGTCTTGTTCTGTCCCGAGTACTGGGTCGGCACAATGATCCCGGCCGTGGCGTACTGCTGCGAGACCTGACTCAGCACGCTCTGCATGTCGTTGTCGTTCGGGAAGTACGGCGTCGCATCCTGCTCGATGTGCTGCACGCCGACCGAGCCCTTGATCGAGTAACTCAAGCGATCGGTGCGTTGCGACCAGCCGATCGGCACGCCGATGGAAAAGAAGTTTTGCGGGCTGAAGTAACCGCCGTTGCCATAGGTGAAGTTGCCCTGGTTCTTGTCGTAGCTGATGCCAGTGAGGCTCAGGCCGGCGGTCAGCTGACGGCTGTCGTCATTGAGCAAGTACCAATAGACGCCGGTGCCAGCCTCGGCACGGCTGTTGGATTCGACGTGGTTGCCCACCAGTTTGTGCAGGCCTCCGTAGCCATAGACGCCGTAATCGCCATTGTCATAGCTGAGCTGCAAACGCCCGCCGTTGGCGGTCACGCCGCCCCATTCCAGACCACTGCGGGCGTCTCGCGCACCGGCGAAAGACACCAGGCTGTCGGTCACCGGGCGCCGCGACAGGCTCAGGCCGTAGCGGAAATCGCTGCCTTCGGTGAACGAGCGATCAATGCTGATACCACCGACCACGGTGCTGTAGAGGAAACCCATGGGGCTAGCGCCCAGATCGGTTTTCAGCCCCAGCGACGGGTTCTCGTATGCCACGGCCAGGCCGACACCCGTGTCCTTTTGGCGCCCGATCGGGCCGCTGATCTGATTACGCAGAAAATCGGTCTGGACCGGGTTCGTGTTGTTCGCCAATTGGGCTTGCAACGCGGCCATCTGCTGCTCATTGAAACCACCGAAGCGCGACTTGGCAGGATCACTGATGCCACCGGCGTTCAGCGACACCGGCGTAACGCGCAGCGCCAGACGGTCATCACCCAGCGGCACACTGATTTCCAGCGGCGTTTCGACGTCGGTGATTTTGCTCAGGCCCGACTCGCTGTCATTGCTGCGGATGGTCACGCCTTGAGTGACACGCGGGCTGCGTTCCTGATCAATCTGGTCCAGCGCACTTTGCATCGCCTGGCGGGCTTCTGCCTGCGGGTCCGTCGGCTTGGCCGGGGCCCGCGCGGGTTGCACAGCGTAAGCGCCAGCGCTGCCATTACTCGCCAGGGCATTCGATAGGGCCGGCTCGGCCTCATCCGCCGCCTGCGCAACTTGCACCTGTGCGGGCGCCGGAATTTGCGACAGCGTAGCCTCGGCCAGCCGCGATTGACTGCGTTGGCCAGCCTTGCCCACGAACGGGTTGGCAGCCACGGTCCCGGCAAACGGATTGGCGTCTTCCTTGCTCGGCGCTTGCAGTGCCAGGGCGCGCGCATACAGCTGCGCGGCCTTGGCGTTCTTGCCTTGGGCGCGATACAGACTGGCGGCGGTGGCGAGAATCGGCGCATCGTTCGGCGCCAGTTCCAGCGCCTTGTCCATGGCTTTTTCAGCGCCGCGATAATCGCCGGACTGATTCAAGGCCTGGGCCATGCCGATCTGCAGCTGCGGATCATTCGGCGCCTGGTCGAGCAACGGTTGATACAGCTCGATGGCTTTTTTGGCGTTGTTGTTGGCCAGGTACATGCGCGCCAGCGCGCCAACCGCCAAGGGGTCATTCGGACGCTGCGCCAGGGCCGGCGCGAGCGTGTCGTAGGCCGCCACGAGGTCGCCCTTCTCCCGCAACAGATCGGCCTGACGCACGGTGTAGAGGTACAACAATTGGTCGTAACTGCGCTGATCCGCCGCCGCCAATGGCTGGCTCTGCAACTCGTGCAGGATCTGATTGACCTGCACGTCGTCACCGGTCTTCAGCAGCACGCCGGCGTACGCCAGGCGCAGCGACGCCGACGGTGTGCTGCTTTGTGCCATGGCGTTGCGCAGCATCGACAACGCGTGTTCGGTATCACCGGCATCGACGTACGCCGAGGCCAGCATGCCCAATGATTCGGGTTTGCCGTTGGCCGCCAGTTCGGCACGACGCAGCAACGTGATGGCTTGGCTGCGGTCACCTTGTTTGGCCAGGGTCGAGGCCTGGCTGGCCAGGGATTGCACTTGAACCTCGTTGGCCAGTTGTTGCATCGCCGTGCTGCGCTGGCTCACCGGGATGCGCTCCAGCGTGCTTTGCGCGTTCGACCATTCGCCCAACTGGCTCAGTAGCAGCGCGCTGACGTACAACGCATCAACGCGCTGCGGATCGGCCTTAAGAAGCTCCGCCATGGTCTGCCGGGCTTTGTCCGGGGCCTTCGCTTGCACGTACAGACGCGCCAGGTCATAGCGCGTCCAGACATTCTGCGGGTCGTTGCGCACGGCTTCCTGTTGCGCGGCAATCGCGCCGTTGAGGTCGCCGCTGCGCTCGGCATTTTTCGCCTGGCCGACTGCGACGGCGGCACGCAATGGCCGCAAATCGCCAAGGCGTTTTTGCTGGGCCGGGTTCAGCCCTTCGATCATTCGCAACCCTTGGCTGGCCTGACCGTTTTGCGCCAGCACGGTGATCAGCCCCAGCAGGGCCGCAGGGTTGTCATTGTCCAGGGTCAGTGCCTGACGATAGCTCGCCTCGGCATTGTCCAACTGGTTCTGCTCCGCTTGCACACCACCCAGGGCGACATAGCCTTCGACTTGTCGCGGCTTACTGGCGATGGCCTGTTGCAACAGGCTGCGCGCCCGCACCAGGTCATGGTCGGATTTGGCCTTGTCAGCCTGGCCCAGCAGATCCCAGTAACGATTGCTCTCCAGCGCCGCTTGCCAGCGCGGGTTGCCGCCACGGCCT
>Ga0255334_1001340_pt1 | contig 11473 bp, 6 predicted proteins | sample EtOH5_35cm_T3_12_FD_202080 | JGI IMG/M metagenome (GOLD analysis project Ga0255334, IMG submission 202080) | Sandy soil microbial communities from University of British Columbia, Vancouver, Canada - EtOH5_35cm_T3_129 | ecosystem: Engineered > Artificial ecosystem > Sand microcosm > Unclassified ...
GTGGGGTTTCCCCATGTGAGAGTAGGTCATCGTCAAGATTAAATTCCGAAACCCCAATTGCGAAAGCAGTTGGGGTTTTGTTTTGCCCGCAGGAAAGTGGCGCAAAGAAATTTAGGGATACGCTAAAGCTTTGCAGGTTGTCGATCAGTTGTGGCCCACTGTTCGCGCTGCTTCCATCCCTGGAGGTCACAATGCCGCCCATCATCACGCGCCTGGTGGCGCTGTTTGTTCTTTGTCTGACGCTTGAAGTGCCAGCCCAGCCCGGCGCCTGCCCAGCTGGCGAGAAACAAGTTTGCCTGGATGGCTGCATCTGCCTGCCAGACCTGGGACAGGTGCTCGGCCCCGTGCCTGATGGTGTCTACCAGATCGCTGCACCTGCTCTGGCGCTGTGGCTGACCCAGGCCCACGCTGAAGTAGTCAACACCAGCATCCAACCCATCCCGCCGCACATCCGCGAGCAACTGCTGCGCTGGTACGACCCCGGTGTCCTAGATGCCGCGGGCTATAAAGTCAGCGACAACGGTCAGTTCAGTGCCGCCACTGCCATGCTGCAAAACCCCGATGTCGGAGCCGTGACGCTGATCGACATCATTCTCTTCCGGGACGCTCAAACCGCAGAACAGGATGTCGCGCTCTGGGCTCACGAACTCAAGCATGTGCAGCAGTTTCAGGAATGGGGAGTCGATGGATTTGCCCAGCGGTATACACAGGATTTCAATGCGGTGGAGGCGCCGGCTTATGCCATACAGGCCGAGGTCAGGCGGTTTGTGCGGGGAGGGGCTGACTGAAAGGTAGTGTTCACGAAACGGCAGCACGTCATCAATGACTTCCCTGCTAGACAAACGTAGTCTTGTCGATTCGCTTCCCAAGACAAGAAAAAAAACAGGAGTCATTAATGCAACCGATCCGTCTCGGTCTGGTGGGCTACGGCAAGATTGCCCAGGATCAACACGTTCCAGCGATCAACGCCAACCCCGCGTTCCAGTTGGTCGCTGTCGCAACGCAAGGGCAACCCTGCGCCGGCGTGGAGAACTTTCAGTCCCTGGGCGAGCTGTTCGAAAACGGCCCGCCTGTGGATGCGATTGCGTTTTGCACACCGCCACAAGGACGATTCGCACTGGTGCAACAAGCGCTGGCCGCAGGTAAACACGTACTGGTCGAAAAACCTCCGTGCGCCACGTTGGGTGAAGCGATGGCGTTGGTGCATCAGGTTGCAGAGCAAGGCGTCAGCGGTCTGTTCGCCTGGCATTCACGCTACGCGCCCGGCATTGAAGCGGCTCGTGACTGGCTGGCCACCCGCACCCTGCAAAGCGTACAGATCGACTGGAAGGAAGACGTGCGCAAGTGGCACCCCGGCCAGGCATGGATCTGGCAGCCCGGCGGCCTGGGCGTCTTCGATCCCGGCATCAATGCCTTATCGATTGCAACTCATCTGCTGCCACTGTCGCTGTTTGTCGAGTCCGCCGAACTGCGCGTCCCCGACAACTGCCAGTCGCCTATCGCCGCGTCCATCAAAATGTCCGACGCGCGTCACCTCGATGTCCGCGCGGAGTTCGATTTCGACCACGGTCATGATGAACTCTGGAGCATCGAGATTCGCTGCGCCGAAGGCATCCTGCGACTGGACAACGGTGGCGCACTCTTGAGTATCGACGGCGTGCGACAGGCCGTATCGGAGGAGGGTGAGTACGCGGCGGTGTATCGACATTTTCAACAGCTGATTGGCGACAAGGCCAGTGACCTGGATCTCCAGCCGCTGCGATTGGTCGCCGATAGTTTTTTTGTCGGCAGCCGGGCGTTGGTTGAACCGTTCTACGATTAGTGGCCGCTCAGGTAAAGGCATTGGCGCGTCGGCAGGCAACCGGGTCTTGTGCCGAGTTCATTCGCGCCAATCGACAAACTCTACGCCCGGGGTTGCACGCTACTTTGCTGCCTTGAGCGTGTTGACCTGAACCAGGAGCGTTGAAGTCTCGGAGGTTTCCACGAACAGGTCATAGGCCTCCAGATAGAGGTACGCATTGCTTGTCTTCAGCGCGTTATCGGTGACGCATGTCACCTTGCGCGCCAGTCCCTGCAACGAGGCAACTGTTTGTGTAGCAGGGAAGGATTCACCCACCGAACACTCAAATTTCTGCACGAAAGTTTTGCCAGTGCTGTCGGTAAATTTTTTGCTGTAGGCGATATCGCTCCCGGGTTTCAGGTTTTGCCAATCGCCATCCAGGTCGATGTCTGCAAGGTTGCTTCGCTGGTCGGTTTTGCCCGCGATCTGAGATCGGCTCGTTGCTGCAAGTTCGATCATCCCGCGCCAGCGCAGGCTCACGCTCTCGCTGCCTAACGCTCCCGTTGCCTGCTCGCGCCAGATCCCGCGGGCCGGGCCTGGTTGCAGATACAAGTCCATTGGATGGTCGTTGATCACGGCGCGCGGCACCAGTGGGGAGGAGGCGTTGTAAGTGAATTGCAAATGGCTGAGCGTGTGGGTCGGTTGTCCCTGTGGCAGTGCGCTTACCTGTGCCAATAGCGGTGCCGAAGCCTCTGGCGTCAGCATGTTCGGCGGCAATTTTTTGCGGATGACTGGCGTGGCGAGTTGCGCCATGTTGGCGGGTTCGGCGCACACGGTGCCAATCAGTCGGGCGCGTTGTTCTTTGTCCAGGGCGCTATCAAGCGGCTGAACGGGTGGTGGCAGCAAAATGTCCTCGCCCAGGCGATAAGCCAAGCGGGTGCTGGCCTGTCGGGTCGCACAGTCGACTTCGATACGCTCGAACTGGCGACCATAGGGCTTGCCTTCGCTTTCATCCAGGCGGGTGCGGCCATAGTCGATGCCCGCCCATATCGAGCGCCGCGAGTTGTCTATGGCCAGTGTGCCCGGGTCTAATAACAAGAGGTCTTCGGTTTCGCCGGGCAACTGCTTCCAGGCACTGTTCCGGACTGCTTGGCACATCTGCTGGGCGATGTTGCGCGCTGGGTCTGCTGGCAGGACGTAAGGGCTGCTCCAGTCCTTTTCGCGTCGATAATCCATGGCTAAAGTCGACAAATTGCAGCCCGCGAAAAGCCGGGCCTGGGTGGCCGGCTCGGCGCCTTCGGCCGGCACATTAACCATCACCATGGCCGTTTGGTCGAGTCTCAGCGTGGTATCCAATGGCAAGGGCCTGGCTTGTATCCGGGTCACCATGGCTTGATTTTGTACGAGGCGCTCGGCAGACATCCGCTTATAGTAATCGGCCATCCCGTTGCCTTGCAGGGCACAACCCGTGAGGGACACGGCAAAAACGGCGCCCGTCAGGCGAAATACAATACTCACGGCAAACAGCTCCTTAGCGCCCCATATCAAGACCATATGAATCGGCTTGACCGTCAAAACCTTTAGGGCGCGCGAGTGGCCGCGTTTGTTTTCGTTCTTCAGATTTTCCTGGCGGGGACGACGTCATCACCCAATCAGTTGCCATGACGCCTGTTCACCTGAACGCCAATTCAATTGGTGACCAACAGCTCCGGGCCGAGGTAGTCGTTGATGTGGTCGATGTCGTCGTCGCCCAGGCTGCCCACCGAAGAGGCCAGGCGCAGGCGCGACATCAAGTAGCGTAGCTTCGCCTCGAACAGATCGTGGCGTGCAACGAAGAGCAGTTCTTCGGCATTGAGCACGTCCGAGTTGGTGCTGGTGCCTCCTTCCTTGAAACCCTTGCGTGTGGACAGCAGTGAGCGTTCGTTGGACTCTACGGCCCGCTCCAGGGCGTGAATACGTTTGGCGCCGCTCTGTACGCCGGCGTACTCGCGGGTGGTGCCGGAGATGACTTCCTGTCGCGTGGCGTCGAGTTCGTCCAGGGCCTTGGAACTATTGGAACTGGCCTGGCGTGCCAGCGCGCTGGTGCCGCCACCGTTGTACAGCGGGAAATTGACTTCCAGCCCGATTGAGCCGTAGCGGTTGCGTTGATTCAGCTCGGAGATGGATTGGCTATCGCCCGCGGTGTAGCCGGCAACGAAATCCAGTGTCGGCCAGTGGCCCGCCTTGACGCGCTTCACTTCTTCTTCAGCAAGGTCGCTGCTATGACGGCGCGCATGGATCAGCGGACTATCGGTCTGAGCCTTGACCAGCCAGTCCTGCAGGTTGCTCGGCAGCAGCGGTGGCGTATCGAAAGTCGGACGCAAAGTGGTCAACGATTCGGGGGTTTCTCCGATGTACTCCTCAAGCTTGCGGCGCGCATTGATCAGGTTGTCCTGCGCTTCGATCAGCTCGGCATCGGCGAGGTCGCGGCGAGCGATCGACTCGTCGATGTCGGTGACGGTGCCGGCCCCCAGCTCCATGCGCCGTTTCGCCGAAGCGAGTTGCTCCTCGAAGGCGTTCAGCTTGGACTTGGCGAGGACGATGGTTTCGCTGGCCAACAGCACGTCGAAATAGCTTTCGGCGAGGCGCACCGCCGCATCCTGACTCTTGGCATCGAACACCGCGACGCTGTAGTCGGCACGCTGTTTACCCTGGCGGTACTCGGCCATTTTCTGTTTGTTGAACAGCGGCTGGCGCAAGCGCACGTTGGCACCCTTGGAGTCGTAGTCGAGATCCCTCTCGATGCCGCTCTGGCGCTGGGTGCCATTGACCTTGTTGTCGTAGGCCGAGGCACTGATCTGCGGCAGCAGACCGGCCTGGCCGATGGCGCGGTTTTCCAGGCCGGCCTCCTTTTCATGCACGGCGGCGCGATAGATGGGGCCTTGGTACTGCAACAGATCCCACGCTTGTTTGAGGTCAATGGCGCTGGCAGGCAGAGACAGCGATAGCAGGCAGGCGAACAGGCAATGACGGTCCATTTCATTGTTCCTTGAAAGAGCTGTCAACACGGTCGAGCATTGGTTTCAGAAGATAGCTCATCATGTTGCGCTCGCCAGTTTTGATGGTGACGCTGGCGGGCATGCCGGGACGAATGTGATTGCTGCCAAGCAGGTTCATGCCATCGGGTGTGACCTCTACCTGAGCCAGATAGAACGGTTGCTTGCTTTCCTCGTCCATCAGGCGGTCGGCGGAAACGGTCTTCACGCGGCCGGGGATGTTAGGCGTCTGGGCATGGTTGAAGGCCGGGAAGGCAATGTCCACGGCGAGGCCGGGGACCATCTTGTCGATGGCTTGCACGGGAATCATCGCGTCGACCTGCAGCGGCTCGTTGTCCGGAACGATTTCCATGATCTTGAAGCCGGGCTGGATGATCCCGCCGACAGTCGCAATGCTCAGGGACTGGACCATGCCATCGATGGGCGATCGGATCACCGTGTGGGTCACTTCATAGTCCAGCGCACGCAAGCGGTCGGCCAGGGTGGTGTTTTCCTTGGCGGTGTCAGTGAGCTGCGATTCGACTTCCTTCTGGTAATCGTGCTGTCGCTGCAGGATGCGCAGCTTGATTTCGGTGGTCTGGCTACGCACGCGAGCGATGTTGTTGAGGTTCTCGGCCTGGCCGGCGGAGAGGTCGGCATTGCTGCGCTCCAGCTCCAGCAGGCGGTTGCGCGGTACATAGCCTTCGGCTGCCAGCACGCGGGTGCCTTTCAGTTCCTGGTTGAGGAAGTTGATCTGCGAGGCGCGGGCGCCATAGACCTGTTGCAGGCCCTTGAGTTGCACCGCTGACGCCGCGAGGTTTTCCTGCAGGATGCTGATTTCGCCAGCGAGGCCAGCGCGGCGGGTGTCCAGCAGGCGTTGCTGCAGAGCCATGGCAGCCAGCAGGCGGTGGTCATTCCCGAAGCGCTTGAACAGTTCGGGATCGAAGTTCACGACGTCGCGGTTGTCACGTTCCGCTTCCAGGCGGTTTTCCACGGTCTTGCTGACGATGTACTGGGCGCTGACCGCACCCTGTTCGGCAAGAGCGCGCAGCGAATCGAGGCGGACCACCTCCTGGCCTTTTTTCACGGAATCGCCTTCGCGGACAAGAATGGCCTCCACGGTACCGCCGCTCAGATGCTGCACGGCTTTGCGATTGCTGGTGACTTTTACCGTGCCTGTCGCAACCACGCCGGCATCCAGTGGCGCCAGCCACGACCACAGGAGGAAGCCGCCGAAGCCGGCGAGCACCAGCCACAGGCCCCTGCGTACAGGTTTGGCGACGTCCAGATCTACATCGTTCCTGGGATCGACGTGAATCATCTCGGTGTGTTGGCTCATTTGCATGATCGGTCACTCCCGCGTTTTGACGGAGGCCAGCGGAGTCGACGCGCCTGCAGGCATCACACTGGCCTTGCGCAGCGCTGCGAATACTTCGTCGCGAGTGCCCAGCATCTGCACGCCGCCGTCACGCAGCATCAGCACCTTGTCGACGGCGCAGAGCACATTGGGACGGTGGGAAATCAGAATGACGGTGGCGCCGCGGTCTTTGAGTTGGGCCAGTGCATCGACCAACGCCTTCTCACCGACGTCGTCGAGGTTGGCGTTCGGCTCATCGAGCACAATCAGATTGGGGTCTCCATACAGCGCGCGGGCCAAGGCGATGCGTTGCTTCTGGCCACCGGAAAGCGGGCTGCCATCGGTGCCCAGGCGGGTCTCATAACCTTGCGCAAAACGCAGGATCATCTCGTGCACGCCCGTCGTTCTGGCGGCGCGGATGACCGCGTCGCTGTCCACTTCGCCAAAGCGCGCAATGTTGTCGGCGATGGTGCCTTCGAACAGTTCCACGTCCTGTGGCAGGTAACCGAGCCAGGGGCCAAGTTCGCCTTTGTTCCAGGTGAAAATGTCCGCGCCGTCGAGGCGCACCTTGCCGGCCTGTGCCGGCCAGACGCCGACCAATAGGCGGGCGAGGGTGGATTTGCCCGAGGCGGATGGGCCGATAATGCCAAGGCTTTCGCCGGGGGAAAGGTTGAAGCTCACCCCGCGCAGAATCGTGTTGTTGGCGCCGGGGGAGCCGGCGTAGACATTCTCCACTGCCAGCATGCCCAGCGGTCGTTGCAGCGACATGCTCGGTGGCCGGCGCGGATAGTCGTTGAGCATTTCATTCAACCGGCCCCAGGCCGAGCGGCAGCCAAGCAGTTGCTTCCACGACGCGATGACTTGTTCCACCGGGCCCAGCGCGCGGCCGGTAAGGATCGAGCAGGCAATCATCATCCCGGGGGTGATCTTGCCTTCGATCGCCAGCAGCGCACCGGCGCCGAGGATCAGTGATTGCAAGGTGATACGCACGAAGCGCCCGGTGCTGCTGATCAGGGCGGCACGGTCTGAGGCCAGGGTCTGCATTTCCAGAATGCGCAAATGGCTTTGGTACCAGCGCTTGCCGATCGACGGCAACATGCCCATGGCTTCGATGACCTCGGCGTTGCGCAGGTTGTTGTTGGCATAGGTGGCAGAGGAGAGGGCGGCCTGATTGGCTTCGGCCAGCGGCTTTTGCGTCGCCTTCTCGGTGAGGTAAGCCAGGCCCATCAGAATCAGCGAGCCGATGAGCGTGACCAGTCCGAGTAGCGGATGGATCAGGTAGGCGACCAGCAGGTAGATCGGCGTCCATGGCGCATCAAAGAACGCGAACAGGCTATTGCCGGTGAGAAATTGACGCACCTGCGCGAGATCCTGCAGGGCCTGGGCCGGATTGCCTCCGGCGCGGTTCAGGTTGCGCTCGAATGCGGCGGTGAAAATGCGTCGATTGAGGTCCATGTCGAGGCAGTTGCCGACTCGGATCAGCACACGGGTGCGGAACATTTCAAGCGTGGACATCAGCAAAAACAGGCCTATCACCAGAATGGTCAGCATCGTCAACGTTGTGACGTTGCGACTGACCAACGCCCGATCATAGACCTGCAACATGTAAACGGCTGGCGTCAACATCATGACGTTAATGACACCGCTGAAACCCGCCAGGGAGTAAAAACTGCGACGAAGTCGGAAGAGTGCGTCGGCCAGTTCGGAACGAGAGTTCGACTGCTTGTGCATTTGGCTGACCCCCTCTTCAAAAAGCCGTTTGCCCTTGCGGAGCAGCAGCTAACAGATTTAGTCCCGCGGGCAGCCGTCGATACGCAGGTTCGCTCTCGGGCGAATGTCATGCAGATTTCTGCGTTGCTCCCGTAGCAAGCAGCGTAGGTGGCGGTGAAACAGTCTGAAATAACATTTCGCTCTAATGGTGCGTCAAACTTCCTATAAGTCCATTAAAAACAGATAGTTGAGAGGTCAAATGCCGGTCGTCCGGTTTGTCCGTCGTAAAATTGACAATTTTTTGCTATCCAACTTTAGTCTTACTCATTGACGACAACCGTCCGCCTGAAGTCTGTCAACTCTTTGGCAGCGAAAAGCGCGGTGGTTCTCCGAAGGAGCACAGCATGTCGATCACTTCGTTCTACTGCAGAGGGAAGGGGCTGTTCAGCAAGTTCGCCTTGACCTCAAGTTTCCATGGTCCGCCAAGGGCCCGGGTTCGCTCTGCCTGATCGCTCAGCGAGCCATTCTTTCGCGAGTTCCGCGAATTCCAGGCGCGCATACCGGGGGCCGTACTAACGGCTTTGCCTTCCCGTGTCAGCTCTCGCCAAAAAAATGAACCTACACACTGCGCAAGCCAGCACCTGACTGGGCGCGGGAGGATTCTTTTCGTCCCGTGCCCTTCACCAAAGAAATCGAGGGCAAGCAAAATGGCCAATTTCAACAAGTCCGACCTGGAGTTCATCCTCAAACAAATTTTCATCGCAGAAGCACATGCCGACGGCGCCAGCCTCAGTGATTTGCTACCCAACAGTCAGGTGCCTTTCGGCCTGCGCACCGTCGATGGCAGCTACAACAACCTGGTGACCGGACAAAGTGAGTTTGGCGCAGCGGACAATGCTTTCCCGCGCCTGCTGGACCCCTCGTTTCTGGCGTCATACTCCGGGACAGGAGCGGTGATCGACCCGCAACCACGGATTATCAGTAACCTGATCGTTGATCAGACCGCCAACAACCCGGCTGCGGTGGCGGCGAACGGCGGTGCCGACCCGGTCATCAGCCCAGGTCCCGACGGTGTCTTCGGTACGGATGACGACAAGCAAGTATTCTTCATCCCCAACCAGTCGGCGGATGCCGGTCTGACTGCCGGCTTCAACTCGTGGATGACTTTCTTCGGCCAATTCTTCGACCACGGCCTCGACCTGGTCAGCAAGAGCGCTACCGATTTTGTGTTTATTCCGTTGCAGCCGGACGATCCGTTATTCGTGCCGGGCAGTCCGACCAACTTCATGGTGCTGCCACGGGCAGTGCAGGCGGCTGGCGCGGACGGAGTTTTCGGTACGGCCGATGATAGCCAGCTCAACACCACCTCGCCGTTCGTAGACCAGAGCCAGACTTACAGCTCACACCCCTCGCATCAGGTATTTCTGCGCGAGTACGTCGTCAACGCGGCAGGTGACCCTGTTGCAACCGGGCGCTTGATTACCAATCGCGACCTGGGCGCCGATGGCGAGTTCGGCACTGCCGATGATGGCGGCGCCGAAAATGGCGGCATGGCGACCTGGGCAGTGGTCAAGGCCCAGGCCCGTGACATTCTCGGCATCAACCTGACCGACGCCGATGTGCACAACGTGCCGCTGCTGGCGACCGACGCGTATGGCAACTTCATCCGTGGCCCGGGCGGTATGCCGCAGGTGGTGATGCGCATCAGCAACGGCGCTGACGGTATCGCCGGTACGGCGGATGACATCACACAGCTGGTCGAAGGCAACCGGGATGCTCCGATCAGTCTGGCCAACGCCGTGAGCACGGGGCATGGCTTCCTCGATGATATCGCCCACAATGCTGCGCCGGTCGTCGTCGGCGGGGTTTTGCAGGCGGATGCTGACGCCGATATCGGCAATGCGCAGCCAGCGGGCCCGGGTGGCAACAACCTGACCTACGACAACGAACTGCTCGACGCTCACTACATTGCCGGCGATGGCCGGGCGAACGAAAACATCGGCCTTACCGCTGTGCACCATGTGTTCCATTCCGAGCACAACCGCCTGGTCCAGCAATCCAAGGAAACCATCCTGGCCTCCGGCGATCTGGCGTTCCTCAATGAGTGGCTGGCCGACGACATCGCGGCGATACCGACTACTCCCGCTGAAGTCGCAGCATTGGTGTGGGACGGCGAACGGCTGTTCCAGGCTGCCAAGTTCGGCACCGAGATGCAGTATCAGCACCTGGTCTTCGAGGAATTTGCGCGGACCGTTCAACCGCAGGTCGACGAATTCCTTGCCCCCAACGGCTATGACACTTCAATCAACCCGGCCATCCTCGCCGAGTTCGCCCACGTGGTGTACCGCTTCGGTCACTCGATGTTGACCGAGACTGTCGATCGCTTCGATCCTGAGTTCAATCCGCTCCTCACTGACCCGAACAACCCTGACACGCAGCTCGGTCTGATCGCGGCCTTCCTCAATCCGCTGGCGTTCGCCGGCAGCGGGGCTACCGCGGACGAAGCCGCAGGGGCGATCATTCGCGGTGTGACCCGTCAGGTCGGCAACGAGATCGACGAGTTCGTCACCGAAGCGTTGCGCAACAATCTGCTCGGTCTGCCCCTCGATTTGCCGGCCCTGAACCTGGCGCGAGGTCGCGACACAGGCATCCCTACGTTGAATGAGGCGCGGCGTGAGTTTTACCAATCAACCGGCGACAGCCAACTCAAGCCATACATCAGTTGGGCTGACTGGGCGGACAACCTCAAACACCCCGAGTCGCTGGTCAACTTCATCGCGGCTTATGGCACGCATGACACGATCACGGCGGCGACCACGCTCGCCGGCAAACGCGATGCAGCCCTGGCGTTGGTATTCGGTGGTGCCGGTGCGCCGGATGACCGCCTGGACTTCCTCAATGGCACTGGTGACTGGGCCAACATCACGACGGCCGGCAAGGATGGAGTGCTGGGTACCGCAGACGATTGGACGGGGGTGACCATCACCGGCGTCGACGACATCGACTTCTGGGTCGGCGGCCTCGCCGAAGAGAAGATGCCGTTTGGCGGCATGCTCGGCTCGTCGTTCAACTTCGTGTTTGAAACCCAGATGGAGGCGCTGCAGAACGGTGACCGCTTCTACTATCTGTCGCGCGTTGCGGGACTGAACTTCGGCACCGAGCTGGAAAACAACTCCTTCGCCAAGCTGATCATGCTCAACACCGATGTCACCCACCTGTCGAACACCGTGTTCCTGACGCCGACGTACACTCTCGAAGTGACCCAGGCCAATCAGTTCACTGGCCTTGGCGTCGGCGGTCGTGACGACCCGACGGGCGGCATCATGATCAACGGCGTGGAAATCGTGCCGCTGGTGATCCGCGACAACCCTGACACCGTGGGCACGGACAGTAATTTTCTGCATTACACCGGTGAAGATCATGTCGTCCTCGGCGGCACCGCCGCCGATGACATCATCATCTCCGGTGAAGGCGATGACACCGTTTACGGCGACGGCGGCAACGATGTCCTCGAAGGCGGCGCCGGGAACGATGCGGTACTTGGCGGTGCGGGCGATGACATCATCACCGACTCGTTCGGCGACAACCGTCTGGAAGGCAATGCCGGTAACG
>Ga0255334_1001341_pt1 | contig 11472 bp, 10 predicted proteins | sample EtOH5_35cm_T3_12_FD_202080 | JGI IMG/M metagenome (GOLD analysis project Ga0255334, IMG submission 202080) | Sandy soil microbial communities from University of British Columbia, Vancouver, Canada - EtOH5_35cm_T3_129 | ecosystem: Engineered > Artificial ecosystem > Sand microcosm > Unclassified ...
CATTTGCTTGGTATCGATACTGGCCTGAAAAAGCTGGCGAATTCGGGATTGCATGTCCATCTGTGTGACCTTAATTAGCGCGGCTACTCGGCACATGAATGTGCAGCCCGCAAAGCAAAGAGCAAAATTGTTGGGTGAAAGTGTCCGCTTCGGGACGCACGCGATCAGCTGTCGAAGGCATTCTGCAGCCAGTTCAACTGATCGTGGTTGCTGTCGATGGCGACCACGTCGAAACGGCAAGGGGAATTGGCCCAACACGACTCGCGCTGAAGAAAATACTGCGCGGCAAAAATCAGTTTCTGCCGTTTGCGCTCATCGATGCTATCGAGCGCGCCACCCCATTGAGTGTTTTTTCTGTAGCGAACTTCAACGAATACTACTGTATCGCCATCAAGCATGACCAGATCAAGCTCGCCGCGTTTACATAACCAGTTCTGCGCCAGCAGGCGCAGACCTTGTTGCTGAAGATGCTCGAGCGCATGGCGCTCGGCATCTTTACCGCTTTGCTGGCGTGACCTGTCAGGCATCAGCGTGGGGTGTCCGGCAGGCGTTGAACCTGGCCACTGACGAACTGGGCCCACGGCAACTGACGCACTACGCGTTGGTTCTGAGTCATGCCCAGGCTGCCCGATTGACCTTCGATGCGGCTGTCCGGCAGCGCCTTGAGTTGCCCCAGGCGTGGAGCCAGGCGATAGGCGTCGACGCCCATTGCATACAGGCGACCCAGGCTGCCACCGGCTTGTGGCCATTGTGCGGTCACTTGTTTGCGCAGCGGGTCAGTGGCGTCCAGCAACCATGGGGTTTCGCAGAAGCGAATGCCGTTCATGTCGTTGTACTGGTTGACGTCGCCGCTGGCACTGAACACGTGGGACGTGGCGTAAACCGGCACATCACCGGCGTACTGGAAGTTCAGGGTCGGCTTGATCTGCTGGGCTTGCTGAGGGGTTGCCGCCAGGAAGATGAACTCGATGTCCTGGCGGCGCGACGGCTGGGCGGCTACCTGCGAGCCAACAGTGCTTTGCAGGCTCTTGGCGCGGCCTTCGCTCTGGCGCAGCTGGAACATGTCGGCAATCTGCTGGGCCAGTTGCACCGGCTGATCTACACGCTCGGTGGCAACGATGCTGCCGCCGTTGGCTTGCCAATCCTGGCTGAACGCTCTCAGTACGCGATCGCCCCATTCGCCTTTCGGCACCATGATGGCGGCGCGATGCAGGCCGTCAGCGCGAGCGCGGCGGGACACTTCGCGGGCTTCGTCTTCAGCGGCAAGACCGAACTGGAACAGCTGCGCCGGGCCTTGTTCCCCTTCGCTGTAATTCAGCGCGAGGGTCGTGATCGGCAGTTGCGGACGAGCGCTGAGCTGTTTGACCAGCGGCTTCTCCAGCGGTCCGACGACCAGTTGCACGCCATCGGCCTGAGCCTTGCGATAGAACTCGTCGAGGGAGGTCAGGCGCGAGCTGTCATAGAACTCGATGGCTGGCGGCTTCTGACCGGCTTGTTGGGCCTGGTAATGAGCCGCCATGAAACCTTCGCGAAGCGCTTTGCCGACCGATGCCAGCGGGCCGTCTTGCGGTAGCAGCAGGGCGATCTTGCTCACGGGCTGGCTGGCCAGTTCCTTGAGCTTGGTCAGTGGCAGCGGCAGTTGGATGGCGGCCGGGTGTTTAGGGTTTTGGGCGCGCCAGTTGTCGATCGCGGCTTGCTGCTGCTCCAGGGTGCCAGCGGTTTTCACGGCCAGCGCCAGGCCCATCCAGCCACCGAGGTCGTCGTTGGCGGTCGGCTGCAGTTGATCGGTTGGCAGCGAGGCGATCAGGATCCAGATCGCTTCGTGGTTTTTGCCTGCCGCTTCACCGCTGAGCATCGGCGCGATGAAAATACGCTCCCGTGCGGCGGCGAGGGTCTGGCCGTCGGCTTCAAGGGCGCGTGCATGCACGGTGCCGGTGCGAACCTGTTGTTCGACAGGCAATTCGCCCAGGCGCTGCAGGCTTGGGTGGCTCAAGGCAGTCAGCGCTGCTTTCGGTTGATTGCGCACCATGGCCAGTTCGGCCGCCAGGGTGCTGGCAAATACCTGTTGGCCAGGCTTGAGTTGTTCGACCGGCACTTGTTGCAGGATTTGCGCGGACTGGCCGGCATTGCCCTGGCGATAAGCCAGGTCTGCCGCACTCAGGCGAAGCAGCGCAGCTTGCTCCGGCGTTTTGCTTTTGGCGGCCTGATCGAGCAGTTGCTCGATGCTGGCATCCGGGGTCCGTGGAAGTTCGCCAAGGCTGGAAGAGGGCGAGCTGGCGCAAGCCGCCAGCAAGGCAGCGAGGCAGAGGGCAGTGAACAGCCGCAGGCAAGCGATCATGTAGTGTTCCTGATACTCGATCAAATTAGCGTGGAATTGTACCCAAGCACTGGCCGGGGCGCGATGTTGCTGGCGTGAATCGATCAATTTAGCTCGTACAAATGTTGCAGTGCCGCACAAATGGCTGAAAAAACCGGGCTTGCTTGCGCGTATCGAAACCATCGCTACGCGCTACAATGGCGGCTTTTACCGATCATGAGGTGTGCGCTTTGACTGCTCCAGGTGCTTTGAATTCCGCTGCTGGCTCGCTTTATGTGGTGGCGACGCCCATCGGCAACCTGGACGACATCAGTGCGCGTGCGCTGAAGATCCTGCGCGAAGTGGCATTGATTGCCGCCGAAGACACGCGTCACTCCCAGCGATTGATGCAGCACTTCGGCATCCCCACGCCGCTGGCAGCCTGCCATGAACACAACGAGCGGGATGAAGGTAGCCGCTTTATTACCCGTCTGCTCGCCGGCGACGATGTGGCGCTGATCTCCGATGCCGGAACGCCGCTGATTTCCGATCCGGGTTATCACCTGGTGCGTCAGGCTCGTGCGGCGGGAATCAACGTGGTGCCGGTTCCTGGTGCCTGTGCATTGATCGCGGCGCTGTCGGCGGCGGGGCTGCCGTCGGATCGTTTTATCTTCGAAGGCTTCCTGCCGGCCAAGGCTGTCGGTCGTCGTGCTCGTCTTGAGCTGGTCAAAGAAGAACCGCGCACGCTGATTTTCTACGAAGCCCCGCACCGTATCCTTGAATGCCTGCAGGACATGGAGCTGGTCTTTGGTGGCGAGCGTCCGGCGTTGCTGGCGCGGGAGCTGACCAAAACCTTCGAAACCCTGAAAGGCTTGCCATTGGCCGAGCTGCGCGAGTTCGTCGAGTCGGACAGCAATCAGCAGCGCGGTGAGTGCGTGGTGTTGGTCGCGGGTTGGTCGGCCCCCGAAACCGAGGACGCCGTCAGCAGTGAAGCCATGCGCATCCTCAACCTGTTGCTCGAAGAGATGCCGCTCAAGCGCGCCGCGGCATTGGCGGCGCAAATTACCGGCGAGCGCAAGAATGTTCTGTATCAGGTCGCGCTGGATAAACAGAAGGGCGAGTAAAACCCGACGTGCTGGAGTGGCCGCAGGCGTTTATCACTTGTTCTTCGGCCGCTCTGCCGTTAACCTTCGCGGCGGAGAGTCGATCGGACAGTCGCTGCCCTCTATGAAAATTAGGGGGGGGAGGAAAGTCCGGGCTCCATAGGGCGAAGTGCCAGGTAATGCCTGGGAGGCGTGAGCCTACGGAAAGTGCCACAGAAAATAACCGCCTAAGCGCTTCGGCGCTGGTAAGGGTGAAAAGGTGCGGTAAGAGCGCACCGCACGTCTGGCAACAGTTCGTGGCTTAGGTAAACCCCACTTGGAGCAAGACCAAATAGGGTCCCAAGGCGTGGCCCGCGCTGGGACCGGGTAGGTTGCTAAAGATGTCCAGTGATGGCCATCGTAGACGAATGACTGTTCAAGACAGAACCCGGCTTACAGATCGACTCTCCACCTTTTTTCCCCTCCCTGCTTTAATGATTGAGCAGGGCGCCTGTAGTAGTAATTTCCCTCCTTACAGAATCAACAGCAGAAGCACTTTCCTAATACCGAAAAAATCTTACTCTTAACAAATTACTTTAACTTTCGAACGCAGCCTTCAGTGCTGATTCAAGTTATTGAGCAGAACGACACGTCAGATTCTCGCTGCCCCTCCTTTTGCGCTCCTAAATCTCAGTTCTGTAAGGCTTTTCCTTTAATCCGCGCCTTGACGGTGCGGTGGCCGCATTCCTATAGTGTGCGCAAGTGGCGGAAAGTGGCATGAAGTGGGTTTTTTGAGCTCAAAACGCTAATATTTGGAGAAACGCTGACGTGTTTCGCGGAGCTAACGCTATCAGTCTCGACGCAAAGGGCCGTCTCGCTATGCCGAGCCGGTACCGTGACGAGCTCGTTTCGCGTAGTTCCGGTCAGTTAATCGTCACAATTGATGCCGTTGATCCGTGTTTGTGTGTTTACCCCCTCGATGAGTGGGAAATTATTGAAACCAAACTGCGCGCACTGCCTTCGCTTCGCGAAGAGAACCGCCGCCTGCAACGTTTACTGATTGGTAATGCCGTCGACCTCGAGCTCGATGGCAGTGGTCGTTTTCTGGTTCCACCGCGTCTTCGTGAATATGCCAAGTTGGATAAGCGCGCGATGTTGGTAGGCCAACTGAACAAGTTCCAATTGTGGGACGAGGATGCCTGGGATGCGGTTTCTGCCGCTGACCTGGCTGCCATTCAACAACCGGGCGCCATGCCTGATGAACTGCGTGATTTGATCCTGTGACTATTGATAGCGGCTTTAACCACATCACCGTACTGCTTGACGAAGCCGTGGAGGCTCTCGCGGTACGTCCTGATGGCTGCTATCTGGACGGTACGTTCGGGCGCGGCGGACACAGCCGGTTGATCCTCAGCCAGCTCGGCCCCGAGGGTCGGGTACTCGGGTTCGACAAAGATCCTCAAGCGATTGCCACCGGGCAAACGCTAGCGGCCGAAGACGGCCGCTTTGTCGTTGTACAGCGCAGCTTTGCCGAGCTCGGTTCGGAAGTCGCCGAGCGTGGTCTGGCCGGCAAGGTCAGCGGCGTTTTGCTCGACCTCGGCGTGTCTTCGCCGCAGCTTGACGACCCTGAACGCGGCTTCAGTTTCCTCAACGATGGCCCGCTGGATATGCGCATGGACCCGTCCCGCGGGATCAGCGCTGCCGAATTCGTCAACACCGCCCCGGTGGAAGAAATCGCTCGGGTGTTCAAGCAATACGGCGAAGAACGTTTCTCCGGCCGGATGGCCCGTGCCGTGGCCGAGCGTCGCGACATCAAGCCGTTCGAGCGCACTGCCGATCTGGCTGAAGTCCTGAAAGTCGCCAACCCTGCATGGGAAAAGGGCAAAAACCCGGCGACCCGTGCGTTCCAGGGCTTGCGTATTCACGTCAACAACGAGCTGGGTGATCTGGAAGCCGGCCTCGAAGCCGCACTGGAATGCCTGGAAGTCGGTGGCCGCCTGGTGGTCATCAGCTTCCATTCGCTGGAAGACCGCATCGTCAAACTGTTCATGCGCAAACTGGTGAAAGGCGAAGCCGACAACTTGCCGCGCAACCTGCCGGTACGTCACGTCGCCTTCGAACCAATAATCAAAATCCATGGCAAAGCGCAGTCCGCCTCCGAGGCCGAACTCAAAGCCAACCCACGTTCCCGTAGCGCCGTCATGCGCGTCGCGGAGAAGCTGCGGTGAGCAAGCTTTTCGCCAAGCCACTTCCCGGCGGAAGCTTTTTCATGTTTCTGCTGTTTATTGGCGTGCTCGTGTCGGCCATCGGCGTTTCCTATAGCGCCCACTGGAACCGTCAACTGTTGAACTCCCTGTACAACGAGTTGAGCGTGCGCGACAAGGCGCAAGCGGAGTGGGGCCGTTTGATTCTCGAACAGAGCACCTGGACCGCCCACAGCCGTATCGAAGTCCTGGCGACCGAGCAACTGAAGATGCGCATTCCTGGCGCAGCTGAAGTGCAGATGGTGGCGCCATGATGAAACTCGAGGGCGCACTCTTTCCATGGCGGTTCCGCCTGGTGCTGGGTTTGCTCGGCGTCATGGTCGCGGCGATTTCCTGGCGCATTATCGATCTGCAGGTGGTCGACCGTGCCTTTCTTAAAGGTCAGGGTGATGCGCGCAGCGTTCGTCATATTCCGATTCCGGCTCACCGTGGTCTGATCACCGACCGTAACGGCGAGCCTTTGGCTGTGAGTACCCCGGTCACCACCCTTTGGGCCAATGCCAAGGAAATGCAAACGGCCAAAGAGAAGTGGCCTGCACTGGCGGCAGCCTTGGGGCAGGACCCGAAAGCCCTGGCCGAACGTCTCGAGGCTCAAGCCAATAAAGAATTCATCTATCTGGTGCGCGGGCTGACCCCCGAGCAGGGCCAGTCCGTGCTCGACCTGAAAGTGCCGGGCGTTTATGGCATCGAAGAATTCCGTCGTTTCTACCCGGCCGGTGAAGTCACTGCCCATATGGTCGGTTTTACCGACATCGATGATCACGGTCGTGAAGGCGTCGAGCTGGCCTACGACGAATGGCTGGCTGGGGTCCCTGGCAAGCGGCAGGTGATCAAGGATCGGCGTGGCCGACTTATCAAGGATGTTCAGGTCACCAAAAACGCCAAGGCCGGAAAGCCCTTGGCGTTGTCCATTGACCTGCGTCTGCAATACCTGGCCAACCGTGAACTGCGTAACGCGATCATCGAGAACGGCGCCAAGGCCGGCAGCCTGGTGATCATGGACGTGAAGAGCGGCGAGATCCTCGCCATGGTCAACCAGCCGACCTACAACCCGAACAACCGTCGCAACCTGCAACCGGCGATGATGCGTAACCGCGCCATGATCGACGTGTTCGAACCGGGTTCGACCATGAAAGCGATTTCCATGAGCGCCGCGATTGAAACCGGGCGCTGGAAGCCGACCGATACCGTTGAGGTTTATCCGGGCACCTTGCAGATTGGTAAATACACCATCAAGGACGTCTCCAAATCCGAAGGCCCGGTGCTCGACCTGACTGGCATCCTGATCAACTCCAGTAACGTCGGCATGAGTAAGGTCGCCTTCGATATCGGCGGCGAAACGATTTTCCGTCTGGCGCAAAAAGTCGGTCTCGGCCAGGACACCGGCCTGGGCTTCCCGGGCGAGCGCGTCGGCAACCTGCCGAACTACCGCGAATGGCGCAAGGCTGAAACCGCCACGCTGTCGTACGGCTACGGTATTTCCGTGACCGCGATCCAGTTGGTCCACGCCTTCTCGGCCCTGGCCAACAACGGTCGCCTCGCGCCGCTGACCCTGATCAAAACGGACAAGGCGCCGCAAACCACGCAGGTATTGCCGGAAGCTGTCGCGAAGACCATGCAAACCATGCTGCAACAAGTGATCGAAGCCCCGCGCGGTGTATTCCGTGCGCAAGTGCCGGCGTATCACGTGGGCGGCAAGTCGGGTACCGCACGTAAAACGTCGGTCGGCACCAAAGGCTACGCCGAGAATTCCTACCGTTCGCTGTTCGCCGGCTTCGGCCCGATGAACGATCCGCGCTACGCCATTGTGGTGGTGATCGATGAGCCGACCAAGGCCGGTTACTTCGGTGGTCTGGTATCGGCCCCGGTGTTCAGCAAAGTGATGTCCGGGACCTTGCGCCTGATGAACATCACCCCGGACAACCTGCCACCTACTCAACAAGCGAACGCAGCACCGGTCGTTCCGCTGAAAGCCAATGGAGGGCGAGGCTGATGTCTCTGAGTCTGAACAAGATTTTCGCCCACGCCGGCCGCGATCTGTTGATCCGCGAACTGACCCTGGACAGCCGCAACGTGCGGGCTGGCGATCTGTTTCTCGCCGTCCCTGGCGGCAAGTTCGACGGACGCGCGCACATCGCCGACGCCCTGCAACGCGGCGCTGCCGCTGTGGCGTATGAAGTCGAAGGCGCGACCGTATTGCCGATTACCGATGTTCCGCTGATTCCGGTCAAAGGCCTGGCGGCGCAGCTGTCGGACATCGCCGGGCGTTTTTACGGTGACCCTAGTCGCCACCTGAACCTGATCGGCGTGACCGGCACCAACGGCAAAACCAGCGTGACGCAGTTGGTTGCGCAAGCCATGGATTTGCTCGGCCAGCACTGCGGCATCGTCGGCACGTTGGGCACCGGTTTTTACGGCGCGCTCGAAAGCGGCTTGCACACCACGCCGAACCCGATTGCCGTGCAGGCAACCCTCGCCGACCTGAAAAAGGCCGGTGCCAAAGCCGTCGCCATGGAAGTTTCTTCCCACGGTCTGGATCAGGGCCGCGTGACCGCACTGGCGTTCGATGTGGCGGTGATGACCAACCTGTCCCGCGATCACCTCGATTACCACGGCACCATGCAAGCCTACGGCGAAGCCAAGGCCAAACTGTTTGCCTGGAATGATTTGAAGTGCCGGGTGGTCAACCTCGACGACGATTTCGGCCGCCGACTGGCCGCTGATGATGGTGAGTCGCGCTTGATCACCTACAGCCTGGAAGACTCCAGGGCCTACCTTTATTGCCGTGAAGCGCAGTTCGATGACGAAGGCGTGCGCGCCACGCTGGTCACGCCGCAGGGTGAGCATCACTTGCGCAGCACCTTGCTCGGTCGTTTCAACCTGAGCAACGTGCTGGCCGCGGTCGGCGCCTTGCTGGGGCTGGACTACGCGCTGGACGAAATCCTTAACGTGCTGCCGAAACTCGAAGGCCCGGCCGGACGCATGCAGCGCCTCGGCGGCGGTACTCAGCCGCTGGTCGTGGTCGATTACGCCCACACTCCGGATGCGCTGGAAAAAGTCTTGATGGCCCTGCGTCCTCACGCCAAAGGCCGTTTGCTGTGCCTGTTCGGTTGCGGTGGTGATCGCGATCGCGGCAAACGTCCGCTCATGGCTGAAGTGGTCGAGCGTCTGGCTGACGGCGTGCTGGTGACCGATGACAACCCGCGCACCGAAGACCCGGCCGTGATCTTCGACGACATCCGCGCCGGTTTTACCGCTGTGGATAAAGTCACCTTCGTCGCTGGCCGTGGCCAGGCGATTGCCCAATTGATCGCCAGCGCTTCGGCGGATGACGTGATTGTCCTGGCCGGTAAAGGTCACGAGGACTATCAGGAAATCAACGGCCAGCGCCACGCTTTCTCCGATCTGGTCGAGGCCGATCATGCCTTGACCACGTGGGAGGTGGCCCATGCTTAAAGCCTTGAAACTGAGCGAACTGACCGGCGCGCTGAATGCCCGCCTGGTCACTGCCGATGCCAGCTTCGACGGCGTCAGCATCGACAGCCGCGCGATCAAACCAGGCCAACTCTTTATTGCCCTGACCGGCCCGCGTTTCGATGGTCACGACTATCTCAATGACGTCGCCGCAAAAGGCGCCGTAGCCGCGTTGGTCGAGCGCGAAGTCGCCGACAGCGCACTGCCGCAATTGCTGGTCAAAGATACGCGTCAGGCGCTGGGGCAACTCGGCGCGTTGAATCGTGCGGCTTACACCCATCCTGTCGCAGCGATCACCGGTTCCAGCGGCAAGACCACGGTCAAGGAAATGCTCGCCAGCATCCTGCGCACGCGCGGTCCGGTATTGGCGACCCGCGGCAACCTGAACAATGACCTCGGTGTTCCGCTGACCCTGCTCGAGCTCGCCCCGGAACATACCGCTGCGGTGATCGAATTGGGTGCTTCGCGTCTCGGCGAAATTGCCTACACCGTCGGCATGACCAAGCCCCATGTGGCCGTACTCAACAACGCAGGGACCGCCCACGTCGGCGAGTTCGGCGGGCCGGAAAAAATCGTTGAAGCCAAGGGCGAGATTATTGAAGGGCTGGATGCCGATGGCGTCGCCGTTCTCAATCTTGACGACAAGGCGTTCGACATCTGGAAGACCCGCGCCGCCGGTCGCAAAGTGCTGACCTTCGCCCTGAGCAATGTCAGCGCCGATTTCCACGCCAGCGATCTGGACCGCGACGCGCGCGGTTGCCCGGCGTTCAACCTGCACAGTCCTGAAGGTATGGAGCGCGTTCAACTGAACCTGCTCGGCACCCATAACGTTGCCAATGCCCTGGCCGCCGCCGCCGCTGCCCATGCGCTGGGCGTGTCGCTGTTCGGCATCGCCACAGGTCTGGGCGCTGTGCAACCGGTCAAAGGCCGCACCGTCGCGCAACTGGCCAGCAATGGCATGCGCGTGATCGATGACACGTATAACGCGAACCCCACCTCCATGTGCGCCGCCGTTGATATACTCGCCGGCTTTTCCGGCCGCACCGTTCTGGTGCTCGGGGATATCGGCGAGTTGGGCGATTGGGCGGAGCAGGGGCACCGCGATGTGGGCGAGTACGCCCGTGGCAAGGTTTCCGCGCTTTACGCTGTCGGGCCAATGATGGCTCACGCCGTGAACGCTTTCGGTCCACAGGCCTTTCACTTCAGCACTCAGGCTGAACTGATCAAGGCCCTGGGCGCCGAGCAAGACACAAACACCACCATTTTGATCAAGGGCTCGCGCAGCGCTGCGATGGAAAACATCGTCGCCGCTTTGTGCGGGACCAGCCTGGAGAAACATTAATGCTGCTGCTGCTAGCGGAGTATCTGCAACAGTTCTACAAAGGCTTCGCGGTCTTTCAGTACCTGACCCTGCGCGGGATTCTCGGTGTGCTGACCGCGTTGGTTTTGTCGCTGTGCTATGGCCCGTGGATGATCCGCACGTTACAGAACCGTCAGATCGGTCAATCCGTTCGCAACGACGGTCCACAATCGCACCTGTCCAAGTCCGGCACCCCGACCATGGGCGGCGCGCTGATCCTGTCGTCCATCGGCGTCAGTACTTTGCTGTGGGCTGACCTGAGCAACCGTTATGTCTGGACCGTGCTGCTGGTGACTTTGCTGTTCGGCGCGATCGGCTGGGTCGACGATTACCGCAAAGTGATCGAGAAGAACTCCCGTGGCCTTCCGAGCCGCTGGAAGTACTTCTGGCAGTCGGTGTTCGGCCTGAGCGCGGCGATCTTCCTTTATATGACCGCAGCGACACCGGTGGAAACCACCCTGATCCTGCCGATGCTCAAGGACCACAGCATTCCGCTGGGCATTGGTTTCATTGTCCTGACTTACTTCGTGATCGTCGGCTCGAGCAACGCGGTCAACCTGACTGATGGCCTCGACGGTCTGGCGATCATGCCCACCGTAATGGTCGGCGGCGGGTTGGGGATCTTCTGCTACCTGTCGGGTAACGTGAAATTCGCTGAATACCTGCTGATCCCGTATGTACCGGGCGCAGGCGAGTTGATTGTGTTCTGCGGCGCCTTGATCGGTGCGGGCCTCGGGTTCCTCTGGTTCAACACGTATCCGGCTCAGGTGTTCATGGGCGACGTCGGCGCACTGGCGCTGGGCGCTGCACTGGGCACCATCGCGGTGATCGTCCGTCAGGAAATCGTCCTGTTCATCATGGGCGGCGTGTTCGTGATGGAGACCCTGTCAGTCGTCATTCAGGTGGCGTCCTTTAAGCTCACCGGTCGCCGTGTGTTCCGCATGGCACCGATTCACCACCACTTTGAACTCAAGGGCTGGTGAATCGGTGCCATGC
>Ga0255334_1001344_pt1 | contig 11455 bp, 18 predicted proteins | sample EtOH5_35cm_T3_12_FD_202080 | JGI IMG/M metagenome (GOLD analysis project Ga0255334, IMG submission 202080) | Sandy soil microbial communities from University of British Columbia, Vancouver, Canada - EtOH5_35cm_T3_129 | ecosystem: Engineered > Artificial ecosystem > Sand microcosm > Unclassified ...
GCGAATGTCCTCGCACTCCAGCGGCACCATCACCACCTCGGCCGACACAATCACACTGGCGTCAAACAGCTGCAGCACCACTCGATCCCAGGTTTCGCCGGTCTGGCAGTACAGCGTGTTCGCGCCGTTGCACAACTCACCCGACGTCGTGCACAGGCTGATGGCGCTGTGGGCAAAGCGCTTCTTGACCTTGGCGGCGACCTGGTCGATGTCCAGGTGCGGGGAGATGAACCCGGTAATCAACACTGGGGTGATACGTATGTTGGCCAGTGCCTGGTCAAGTTCAGCAGAGGTGCAGACCACGCTGACCGCGCCTTGAGTCTGGGCGCGGGCCTTGTTGAATAGATTCAGTAGGTTCATGGCTGGACTCGGTTGAGCGCGACGTGACGCGTACGAGGTATGCGTGCGGAGCCCTTTCTCTGTAGCGGTCACGGCTGGGGGCTTGTATGGGCGTGAGCTTGTGCTATTTGCGGGGAGGGTCCATAGGGGCTTTTGGTTGGGGTTTACTAGGTCTGTTGGCCAGCGACTTTCGTATGGGTGCCAGGGGAGGGCGATGAAAAAACAGTCTCTGACCTCTAGACGAAAAAATGGCAGCCGCTATGCTTCGGTGGTGGCCTCTTGCTACTTTTTATGGCCGTTATAACCAGTCCTTGGCGTGAGAGGAGGACTGGTTCGTCATCGCCCTTTTTGCAGAGACAACTCGTGAACAAACAAAAAGCTGTGCCGGGATTTGCCCGGAGTAGTTTAGATATAAAAACTGTGATGCTTTGGGTGTTGAAATGAGTGTCTCGAATATTAAAGGGGTTATTATAGTTAACGAAGCTGTATCTGGTGTCCAGTTGGCTGAGTTACAAAGAAAATTTCATATGAAACTGCCAGAGTCCTATGTGCAAATGCTTCGCTCGGCTAACGGCTTTTCATTGCAAAGTGGCGTGGTCGTCTATACTTCTGGTGAACTTGTTGAGAGGAACGAGACTCTTGAAGTGAGCACTTATGCTCCAGGTTGTCTTGCGATAGGCGACGATAGTGGTGGTCGTTCCATATTAATTTCTTTCACAAGTGAATGTGTTTATTTGGTGGGGCAAGGTAGCATGGATTCAGATGATTTTGAGATGATTAGTAATTCGTTGACTTGTTGGCTTAGCAAGGGGTGTGTGCTCTAGTGCGCTGCGCTCGAAATGGCCTGTCCATTAGAGTGTGATTTAGCTCGTTTGCTTCTAATTTTGTGGTGCGCAGCGCTACATGTGAGGACGTAATGTACGAGTATGTAGAGTATGTGTTAGCTAATTATTTTAATGTGGCGATTGGTCATTCCGAAGGAGAGGCTGTTTCAATTTTGCGTGTGCACCTAGCCTCAAATCCAACCCTTTTTAATGGGGTTAGAGCACATATAGAAAATGCACTTGGGGACGAAAGTTTTTCGTGGAAAGAAGCTCTTTCTAGAAATGATGTTGTTACATTTGAAATAGAGGAAGGGGCGCGCGAGTATGCGCGAGAGCTACTTGGGAGGCAAGTACTTAAGTTGTGATTGTTTATAAGATATCGGTTAAGAGGATCTGTAATAAAGGAGGGCTGTCGATGCTCAAAAAAATTGGGGAGGTTGAGATAAAAATTCATAATTCATAGTCGAAAGGGGGGCGGAGATGGGCCTCGACTTTAACTCACCTGTGATTGGCTCGTCTCATAATGGTGATCTGTTTCCGCATTACATTTGGTCGAGGGTGGAATAAATGATGACTAGTGATGAGTTATGTAAGTGCGCAAAGGCTGTTTCAACAAGAGGGTTTTGTCGATTTTGTTGAGATGTTAAGCCGGGATTATGTAAGTAATCGTGATGAGTGGCAGAACGATACTCTGGATCAGTTTCTTTTAGGGCTCTCAGGTTTCGCAAATGACATGGGTGGATATTACAAAAATATGGGGGAAGCTGTTGATGTTGACAAAATAACTTGGCGGATTGCTGCTGAAATGTTAATTGCCGCTACTGTCTACGAGTGATAGCGGATCCTCGGGGGGCTATATTCCTTATGTTTCTGCTGTTGGGAGAGCTTGCTTGAGCATCCAGCGCCGACTTAAATCTGCTCTATTTCAATGCCATGAGTCTTGTGATGGAGTGGAGTTGTTTGAAGTGCTCAGCACCCATCCAGAAATATTTTCGGGGAAGTATGGTGAGTACCCTGACGTACATCGATTGATAGATCTTAGGGTAGGGGCGCGAGGTTTTCGAGTTTGCCGTCAAATATCACAGGGTGAGTTAATAACTCTGGTTCCTATTGAAGAGGTATTTAATACGTCAGGAGTTCCCCTTTGGTTGACGGGAGAGAAATTGGTGCTGTGGGCTATAGATGAAAAGGAAAGTCCGTCAGACGAACCAACTGATTGGAGTAGGTATTGTTAGCTATGAAATATCATTTGACAGAGGGGGAGTTCAATGATCCAGCTGAATCCGAGATCCTCAATGACCTCTCGACTCACTCGGGTATGGCACTTCCAAAAAGTTATATCGACTTTCTCAAACAGCATAATGGTGGCGAGGGTTTCATAGGCGAGAATTACATTGTTTTTTGGAGTGCAGAGGAATTGGCCGACTTCAATCGGGAGTACGAAGTAGAAGTCTATGCTCCGGGCATCTTCTTGTTCGCTTCGAGCGGAGGCGGAGAGGGGTATGGCTTCGATACCAATGACGCAGCGATGCCGATAGTGCGCATCCCGTTTATAGGCATGGATCGGCGGTATGCCGAAACGCTAGCCTACGATCTCCCCGATCTATTTGCTCGGTTGGCAAACGAGGATGAATAAGCCAGGGCGCCCCAAGGGAATGGAGTTGTTCGAGATCGTACCGGTCATTTTAGGTGGCGATCCAATAAGCCCAGAAAACAAAACATGGTTGACGAGGCAACAGCATTTTGAAGCTGTGCGCTATTGGAATCAAGTTGTCAGCGGTAGGCGAAAGGAGCAGAGGTAACAATAGCGGATACTGTAGGAAATGTGAACTGCTCCAATGTTTTTTAAAGTTGACAATATGGAAGATCGGAGATTGACGCATGTATGATATTTTTCGCAGTTCTTTCTCCGAGGATTATCGTGTAGTCGATAAAGGCCTGACTGCTCTGGATATTAAAGGCGACGCTTATGGGGTGTCTGAACTGATGTCGGAGTTTGGAGGGTGTTCATTTGATAGAGCATTATATCGAGTGATGGCGCCTAGCTCGATTAGTGAGTGGAACCAAGTCATTGAATATGCGTTCCCCAATTTCGATGGGCGTGTGCAATGCTTTGGTTACGATTGGCTAGGTCGCATATTTGCGCTAGATTCAGGCCGGTTGGAAGGGGGGCATTCTGGAGTTGTTATGTTTGAGCCGGGAACCGGAGAGGCGCTAGAGATTCCCTGCAATATCGTGACTTTTCATAACGAAGAATTGATGGAGTACCGAGAAGAGGACTTAGCTGTTAGCTTCCATATTCAATGGCTAGCTCAAGGTGCTGCTCCTAGCTATGAAGACTGTATCGGCTATAGGGTGCCATTGTTTCTCGGTGGTAAAGATGTTGTCGAAAACCTAGAGGTTTCAGACCTTGATGTCTACTGGACATTAATAGGCCAAATAATTAGGAAAACGAAGGAGCTTCCTCTAGGTTCATTACTGGCGAATATTGTGCTCACTGATGAGGGGGAAGGAGGTTAGAGCCACATTTTTACTCTGGCGAAAATCTCTCTTTTCACTTGACGCATACTAGGGGATCTATGGTGAGTCTGATGAGGCTAACAATGCAGTCGAGAGTTTTTATGGTGTCTTCAATAGATGTTGGAGAAGCGGGGACAGACCACGTTTTCTGATGAAACTGAAGCAATGATCGAACGGGGAGTTCAGCGAGGTCGACCGGAGGGCGGGACAGCGATTGCTGTCTTAGTTTAGAAAACGTGTTCTGTCCCCGTTTTTCTACGATTTTTTTGCTGAGCTAGAAGTGAGAGTGGATTTCCGTTTTAATTTATCAAAGGGAAGTTAATATGGAAGTTATAGTGACGTTGTTAGATCATTTTATTGATGGGGGAGATACATGTATTGAAGCTGCAAATCGTTTAGAAGTGTTGATTGATAACGCTTATCCAGACGATGATTTTTTGCAAGCGACGGTGGAAGTTTTGGCGTGCTATCGCCCTGAAGGTGGAGATTTTCTTTTTGATGTGAGTCAAGTGCGAAATCGTCTTGTTGAAACTCGAATTTATTTGATGAAAGTCGCTTCCCTATGAAGACTGGTCCGAGCACATAAAAGAGCAGTGGGCAGATAACTTTGACTCTCTGCCAACGCAGCTTGAGTTTGCGAGAAACGGGGGACAGACCACGTTTTCTGATGAAACTGAAGCAATGATCGGGCGGGGAGCTCAGTGAGGCCGACCGGGGCGCCCGGAAAGCGATGCTGTCTTGGTTTGGAAACGTAGTCTGTCTCCGTTTTTTCCTCAAGTAGAGGCGTAAAGGTGGCGATAGTTTTTATTGTTCCTTTTCATGTTCGGCCGCTTGAGTCGTCAATCATGCCGTCTGATTTTTCTGGGGCATATGTAAGCTGCTATGCGTCTGGAATCGATTATGTTGATGCTACTCAGAAAGCGCTAAAGCGGCTCTCAGATGATGGTCTATATCCAATTGAAATTTTGGAGCCAATCCTTGAGATGAACTCTGAAGACTGGTTTGAACACATAAAAGAGCAGTGGGTAGATCACTTTGAGTCTCTGCCAACGCAGCTTGAGTTTGAAGAGGCGATTCAGAACAACAAAGTGGTATATGGGCCTTTTGGTTCATATTCCTAGCAGTGGAGCCTCTGGAGGTAGTAATTCTTTTGCTTCATCCATCTGCTGATTCATTACAAGTGAATTGATCTTGTGGGCCAGTGGTGTTACGTCAGTAATCCGCTGAATCCATTCTTCGGCATATAAACGGACGGCCTCTAGGCTAAGGCCTATCTGGATGGCTCGATACGGCAGTGGTTGCAGTAGTAGATCGCGCTCTGGGTCCCACTGAACACGTACCGGGGAGCGGCTTTTGAGTTGTTTCCATTCCTCGTGGCTCATGCTAGGTTCAGGATAGCTGGAGCAACTGTGTGCCAGTGCCCACTCGAAACCTTCGCGGGTTATGTCGATGGCAAGGATGCGTTTTTGGCCTTCGTCCTTGAATCCCCAACCGGCGCGATACATCATCCACAGAAATGATGGTTTAATCCACGTCATGCGCTCCATTTTAAAGGGAGGCGAAACAAACGTTCCGCGTGTTAACGCGCTGTCGGCAATAGCATCGGAATAGGCTTGATAAACACGAATGGTTTTATCGTCATAAACAGCGCGGATTTGTTGGAGAGCAGTTTGATTCATTGCTTTTTCTCGCTGTAACCCATCGGTTTGAAAGGTCTTTTTATGAGGGTGCCGCGAATGAAGGGAGCGATCGTGCATGATGGGGCCAAGAATACACCCTATGGGAAAAGCCTGAAGTCCCCTCGGCTGGGAATGGGGCCTCTCTACGGTAAACCAAGGACCCACCACCATTCGTCCCCGCCAGGCAGGAAAAATGGAGGTAGGCCGCATTTTCTGATGAAGTTGAAGCAAAGATTGGACGGCGAGCTCAACGAGGCCGTCCGGGGCGCCTGGGAAAGCGATTACTGTCTTAATCTAGAAAACGTGGTCTATCTCCGTTTCCCCCGGCTGCCTAACCAGAGTCCCAAAAAATAGGATGGAAAAAATGTCTCCGTTCAAGATACTGATTGGGTTGGGTTTGATGTGTTGGTCGACGATTGTTTTTGGGTTCAGAAGGGGGTGGGTAAAGAGAGAGGATATTTTTGATTACGCTATCAATCAGCTTGTGAGTGGCAGGCATGCTAATAACGAAAATGTCGCTATTATTGCCAGGGGGGAGGATTTAAGTGATGATGAGCTTATTGGTCTGATTTCAACGCTAGAGAGCAAAAATAATGCTTCCGACTTAGATAAGTGGCGACTGGGATTTTTATTATGGATCGAAGCATCAGATAACTCTGACGAAGAGAAGATAAATCTCCTTCAGGAAGCTTATGCGGATTTTGACTACCCAGAGGATATGTCTTCGTGCAGCGTATATTCCCAAGATGAGATTTCTCCGCTTTTAGCAATGAGTGATGTCGTGGCTGCATTGAAAGAACGGTTTTTGCTTGGAAGAAGCGGGGGCAGACCCTGAGGGATCCCTCCTGAGGAGAAACGGGGACAGACCACGTTTTCTGTGACGTATTTTAATTGACTGAAACAGTAGGAAATAGAAAGGGGTGATGTCTTCTCTTGAGTTGACTAAGCTTTGGTCCGACTTATATGAAAGGACTCTCCATATGCCACGCAGAGCACGCGTCTTGATACCGGGCGCACCCTTGCATTTAATTCAACGAGGAAATAATCGATCGGTTTGTTTTTTCTCGGATGATGATTATCTTTTTTATATGGAGCTGCTTGCTGAACAAGCCAGCAAAAGCGGATGTGAAATTCACGCGTGGTGTTTAATGAGTAATCATGTTCATTTGTTAGTCAGCCCTCAAGAGCAAAGTAGTGCGGGTTCGCTTATGAAGGGGATAGGGCAGAGGTATGTGCAGTGCGTGAATCGTACATATGGACGCAGTGGGACCCTGTGGGAGGGACGCTTTCGTTCATGCCTTGTTCAAAGTGAAAACTATGTTTTAGCCTGCTATCGTTATATAGAAATGAATCCTGTCCGGGCAAAAATGGTAACGCATCCGGCGGAGTATCGTTGGTCGAGTTATCGTGCTAACGCACAATCAGAGCTTTCGTGTTTTATTACCCCGCATGCTCAGTACCTGTCGCTTGGAGGGCCAAATACATCGACTGCAGAAGCTTACAGGGAGCTTTTTAGAGACGAGCTGGGGGTAGGGTTGGTTGACCAAATTCGGGCCGCCACCAATGGTAACTATGTACTTGGTGGCTCGCGATTTGCTAATGAAATTGAAGCAATGATCGGACGGCGAGCTCAGCGAGGCCGCCCGGGGCGCCCGGGAAAACGATCGCTGTCTTAGTTAGAAAACGTGGTCTGTCCCCGTTTTCTTTTAAGGTGCCTAAAACCACCAATTGTGTAGGAAACGTGGTCTGTCCCTGAGGAATTTCAGCTGTCAATTGTTGTGAAACCAATCGTTCCTAGAGGTTGAATTCAATGCAATATGTAAACCTGCTTGGTGTGCACCCTGGTTGCGTGGAACTGCGAACTTTTGCGAAAAAATTCTTTGACGCCCTAGGCGTTAATGATAGGGAAGAGCGCGAGAGCAGTAATTACATTGATGGTTGTTATTTCAAGGGTTCCCTTGGTGGCATGACTTTCTCCGTCGCTATTTCAGACGAAGATGCGCATGAAAACGTACCGTACTGGATTCACATTTCAGCGGACTTGGTCACACCTGACGCTCTGGAAGATGCGGTTTCCCAGTTGATTCGAGATAAGGTACTTCCAATGGGATTTCAGTTGGTCCGTATTGTTAACTTCGGCAAGCGAGGTGAGCTGCGAATTGATTACTGACATGTCAAGCGTGATAAAGATAATATTGTTATTGGTAGCGTTGTGATGACGGATTTTGCCGATGGCGAGATTTTCAGATTGGATCACGGCGACCAACGCACTTGAGAAGTCAGAAGGCAACAGAAAGATAGGGCTCTAATAAATGAAGTTTACAATGAGCGTAGTCGAAAAATTTGAGTTGTCAGATGGAATTACGATCCTCGCTTGTAAAGGCTGTAACTCAAATGTTGATGTTGTCGGAAAACGATTTTATCCGGTTTCTGGTGATAAGGTTCGACAGCCTCTGACGATAGTTTGTGAGCGTAAGATGCTAAATCAACAGTCGAATCTTGATCAAAAGGCTTTTGAAATAAGAGATGTTGTGGATCTGACGCAAGAAGAGGCAAGAAGTGGAGGTTGGCAGTTGGTCGTAGAATAAGATCAAGAGGGCTTAACGGGGGGCAAAATTCTGGCTCACTTGAAGTAGTGCTATTAACGCTTTGTTACGTTCTTTAAAGGCTAAATAGAATGCTAGCGATTGTCGGGTAAAAGCATTGCGCACAAATAGATTCTGAGTTTGGCGATAAAAATTATCTGTTTTGAGGGTTGGCTGGATGAGTTCTCCAATTATTTTTGGCTTGAGCGAAGATGATAATTCAATGAGGCTGATTTATCGTCTTGAGCATGACTTGGAAAGAGATCACGAAAGAGTATCGTTGACTCAAGCTTTAACATTGGATAAAACTCGCCCGCTTATAGGGCTTAAAGGAACCTATGGGCTTTTTGGATCAGTAGATTGGTGGGATAGCATCCGCCAAGGACAAATGCCACTGTTATTCGTTTCTGGCGTCATTTTGCGGGCTTATGTTGCGGGGCAAGATAAGCATCAAGCAAATAATATGCTTGATTTAAAGCTAGAAGACGGCTCGGTGCGAGCTGTTGGTATTTATGTCAATGACAGGGAAGACGTTCGGTTGTTTCGGTCTGGTTACAAAGCTAGTGTTGTGTATGCGTTAGATGAATTGAAACAGCAGCCGGCTTCTGATGGTAGTGTGAATTATTCGAAGGTTGCATTGGAGATGGCGGTTTCGTTGCAGTCTGTTATATAGCGAAAACCAGTTGGCAGCTTTGGGGCAGTGCGCGCAGATCAAGTCTTCTGATGTATTTTGATTGACTGAAACAGTAGGGGAATAGAAAAGGGTGCTGTCTCTTCTGGAGTTGACTAAGTTTTTGGTCCGACTTGTACGAAAGGACTCTCCATATGCCACGCAGAGCATGCGTCTCGATACCTGGCGTATCCTTGCGTTCAATTCTATGGGGTAACGAGGCATATTTGTTCCGAACGGTGATAGCTTGAATGGGTGGAAGCCATGGTGATGAAGAGGTTGATGAGCTTGGATGAAATGGAGCCAATCGCTAAGGAGGCTACGCGTCTGGCGTTAAGTGAGTATCCGGAACCGTCGAAAGAGGATCAGTCCAATTGGACGCTGGGGAAATTCGAAACTGAGGGCGAGGGCGTGTTTGAAATATACATACCTTCCGAACGGCCGTTGGATGCAAAAGTGATTAGTCGAATCCGAGTCGATCGCAAGACTGGGGCGGTCAACGTCGAGGTCTTCCTGGAGAGTTAGGCTCTGTACGAAAAGGAATGTCGCAAACACCGCATAGCACAAGCTAACGAGACCACCGCAGCATAACTTTTCGCGAGCTTGTCGAGGCGTGTGACGATGCAGCGGCTTTCTTTCAGCCAGCCGAACATGCGTTCGATGATGTTTCGCGGCCGGTATTTTGGCCGATACAAAAAGCTGGGCAGGCCGGGCTTGGTTTTGCATTTCATGGGTCGCAGAGGAATTATTGGATGCATCCGGTAACGGTCACAGTAGCGGCGCAGAGCTTCAGCATCGTAGGTTCAGGGGATCCCTTAGGAACAGAACACGTTTTTCGGTAATCGTGGTTTATTCCCGGTTTCCTTTACAAAAATTTGTCTGGCGGCACAAAATCTGAACGATCTATTGCGAGTAAGAACGATGTCAAAAATCTTATTTATATCTCTAAACGTCCTTAAAACGTTGGGTCTGCCGCTGGTGCTATCTGGTTGTTTTGTGGCACAGAATCTGGAAGAGCAAGTTTTTTTATACGAGCTGCGCATTGTAAATAAACTCGCAGTGCCAATAGCTTACTGTGAAGACTTCGAGGCTACGTCTTGTCCTAACGTTGTCCAGAGCGGAGGGAGCGAGCGAGAAATTTTCAGTTCATACGTCGAAAATCGCACTGATGAAGAGAAGCTAAGGTCATTCAATCGCCAAAAGATCAAGATCTGTGGGAAGCTCGTTGAACTCAAGCTAATCAGCTCAGTTTCACCGGTAGTCAAGCATGACAAAGATCATTTCGAGATCATCATCGACACTTCGGTAAGCGATACGTTTTGCCAGTCGGAGGTATCAGGATAACGGGGGACAAATCCTGAGGGATCCCCATAAATCTACTCCAATACCTGTGCCTCTTGATGCACCCCTGCTCGCAACGCGTGCTCAAGCCTCTCAAAGGTGCTTCGAGAATTTGAGTCGCGTCCGCAAAACGTGTCTGCCGTTGAGGGACTGCGAGCATTGGCTCCACGCGTAGGAAACTTCTGAAAATCCCACCAAAAGCACTATTCTGGTCCTAAGCCTCTCGCCGGAGGTTTTCTGTCGCGTTACGCTCTGGGTGTCGCTGCACATTCAGCGATCGGGCTTGGTAACCCGGTGGAATAAGGCGTAACAGTGTACAGACAGGATTGCAGGCTTTCAGGCCTGCGATTTTGTTTTATGGCAGCTGTGCGTGGGACGTCTTCTGACGTGCCGGTTTCCTTGATTCCCCGGTTTACCAACCTGCGCACAGCTGCCACCCATTCGCTTGGTAACGGATGCGGCAGCTCTTCGGATCAAGGGAGTTGAACAATGCATATCGATAGATCAAGCAAACGGCCTCATCTGCTCCACAGCTCTGTATCGCGGTCCCGCTGCATCTCAGTCAGTGGAGATCGCAAATGACCGAACAAGCAGAAGCAAAAACCATCGGCTACACCCCATTCCATTATTGCTCCGATCGTCCGCTGTTCCGCGTTAACGGCGGTCCCGTTAGATGAAGCGTTGCAACAAGCGTCAGATCTCTTACATCTCGCCTACCGGCTTGCAGAGGACGCAACCTTCGAAAGGAAGACGGACCGTCATGCCTGGGCCGCTCATTATCTAATGGAGATGAGCAAAGCAGTGATTGATGATGTAGTGAAAGTCATGACGGTTAGACCCGGGGAATCAAAACACTCCAATAGCTAACGACGCACCGAGACTGCAAGTATTCGATTCGTCGGAACGAGGACAGGCCGGGGCAGACCAGGAATATGGGGGGCGATTATTGGTGAACTCAAATCGTGTTTTGCCCCCCGGTTTTCCTCGATATCCAAGCCCGCTGCTGAAGTAATGAAGATAGGACTGAAAAATATGGCCTTTTACATTGAAATGGACAAGACTGCTGATACCGAGGAGTACGTTGAATATTCTTTTGGGCGGGGTACGGATGTTGGGGTTCTTAGGCTAAACAAAGTACGGGGAACGCTAGCGGTACTTGCTGCATGCCCACTAGACCAAGACGGAGGATGGTCGCAGAGAGCAAGCATGAAGTTGGCGAGGCTATGGAAGGAAGGTGTATATCCTGAAAAAACTCAATGGGCCTCGTAAGTCAGGGGGGAGCGGGGGCAACCTCTGAGGGATGCCGATTTATTTACTGAAAATCAAGAAGTTGGAATTGCTGAAAAGGCCTGCATGAGTGGGTAGCAGTGTATCGCTGCCAAATAGATTTTTTTGCAGAGAGGGAGTTGGCGAGCCTGTTCGCGATGACGTCAGCACATTCAGCATCACTGCAAGCTGATCCAACGCTTTCGCGAGCAAACCCGCTCCCACAGGGGG
>Ga0255334_1001346_pt1 | contig 11445 bp, 10 predicted proteins | sample EtOH5_35cm_T3_12_FD_202080 | JGI IMG/M metagenome (GOLD analysis project Ga0255334, IMG submission 202080) | Sandy soil microbial communities from University of British Columbia, Vancouver, Canada - EtOH5_35cm_T3_129 | ecosystem: Engineered > Artificial ecosystem > Sand microcosm > Unclassified ...
GCGATCTTGGCGTTGACGTCGTCCTTCACCGCGTCGGGCAGCTTGTCCGCGTTCTCCTTGAGGATCTTCTCCGTCGAGTAGGCGAACTGCTCCGCGGAGTTGCGGGTGTCCGCCTCCTCGCGACGCTTCTTGTCCTCGTTGGCGTGGGCCTCGGCGTCCTTGACCATCCGGTCGATGTCGTCCTTGGGGAGGGCGGACCCGCCGGTGATCGTCATCGACTGCTCCTTGCCCGTGCCGCGGTCCTTGGCGGACACGTGGACGATGCCGTTCGCGTCGATGTCGAAGGTCACCTCGACCTGCGGCACGCCGCGTGGCGCCGGCGCGATGCCGGTCAGCTCGAAGGTGCCGAGCGGCTTGTTGTCCCGCGCGAACTCGCGCTCGCCCTGGAACACCTGGATCAGCACCGACGGCTGGTTGTCCTCGGCGGTGGAGAAGATCTCGCTCCGCTTGGTCGGGATCGCCGTGTTGCGCTCGATGAGCCTGGTCATCACGCCGCCCTTGGTCTCGATGCCGAGGGACAGCGGGGTGACGTCGATGAGCAGGACGTCCTTGCGGTCGCCCTTGATGACGCCCGCCTGGAGCGCGGCGCCGACGGCGACGACCTCGTCCGGGTTGACGCCCTTGTTCGGCTCCTTGCCGCCGGTGAGCTCGGTGACCACCTCGGAGACCGCCGGCATGCGGGTCGAGCCGCCGACGAGCACCACGTGGTCGATCTTGCTCACGTTGATGCCGGCGTCGCGGATCACCGCGTGGAACGGCGCCTTGGTGCGGTCCAGCAGGTCCTGCGTCATCTGCTGGAACTGCGCGCGGGTGAGCTTCTCGTCCAGGTGGACGGGGCCGTTCTCGCTCATGCTCAGGTACTGCAGGGAGATGTTGGTGCTGGTCGCGGAGCTGAGCTCCTTCTTCGCCTGCTCGCTCGCCTCGCGCAGGCGCTGGAGCGCGATGCGGTCCTTGGACAGGTCGACGCCGGTGGAGTTCCTCACCTGGCCGACGAGCCAGTCGACGATCCGCTGGTCCCAGTCGTCACCGCCGAGGTGGTTGTCGCCGGAGGTCGCGCGGACCTCGATCGTCGAGAAGCCGTCGTCGTCCTTGCCGACCTCGAGGAGAGAGACGTCGTAGGTGCCCCCGCCGAGGTCGAAGACCAGGATCAGCTCGTCCTCCTTGCCGCGCTCGAGCCCGTAGGCGAGCGCGGCCGCCGTCGGCTCGTTGATGATCCGGAGCACGTTGAGGCCGGCGATGGCGCCGGCGTCCTTGGTCGCCTGGCGCTGGGCGTCGTCGAAGTACGCCGGGACGGTGATCACGGCGTCGGTGACCGGCTCGCCGAGATACGCCTCGGCGTCCCGCTTGAGCTTGCCGAGCACCCGGGCGCTGATCTCCTGCGCCGTGTAGCTCTTGTCGTCGATCTTCGCCGACCAGCTCGCGTCGCCCATGTGGCGCTTGACCGACGCGATGGTGCGGTCGACGTTCGTCACCGCCTGCCGCTTGGCGATCTCGCCCACGAGGACCTCGCCCGTCTTGGAGAACGCGACGACGGAAGGCGTGGTGCGCGACCCCTCCGCGTTGGCGATGACCGTCGGCTCGCCGCCTTCGAGGGTGGCGACCACCGAGTTGGTGGTGCCGAGGTCGATGCCGACTGCTCGTGCCATGTCTCTGTTGCCTTCCGTGCTGGGACCGTGCTTGCTGAGTCGCTGTTGAGTCAAACCCGCTCAAGTCTGCGGTTCGGCGCCCGCTCGCGCAAATCCGATCCAGACAAACTTGAGTCCGAGTCGCTCAACTCTCGTCGCGAGCCCGATGTTCCCAGCTCAGTCAGGGCCTCGTTCGGCTCTGCCGGACCTCCCTGGGACCCTTGTGCTGGTCGGCTCACCGGCCTACGCGCGGTGAACGCCCCGCCTTGAAGCGACCTCGTCCAGGCCAGGCAGGAACCCGCCTTGACAAGAATTGTTGTCAATGCGACGGTGGGCCCATGCAGGACGTCGAGGTCATCGAGAGCGCGGAGGCAGCCGCCGCCGCGCTGGATCCGGTCCGGTCCCGGCTGCTCGGCGAGCTGGCCGTCCCCGCGTCCGCCGCCGGGCTCGCCGCCCGGGTCGGCATCGCGCGCCAGAAGGTCAACTACCACCTCAGGGCGCTCGAGGCGCACGGCCTGGTGGAGCTGTCGCAGGAGCGCCGGCACGGGGGGATCACGGAGCGGGTGCTGCGGGCGTCGGCGGCGTCGTACGTCGTCTCGCCGGCGGCCGTCAGCGCGTCCGCGGCCGACCCGGCCGCCAACGCCGACCACCTGTCGGCGGGCTACCTCGTCGCGCTGGCCGGCCGGCTGGTGCGCGAGGTCGGCGCCCTAACGCGCCGGGCGGGCGCGTCCGGCACGCGCTTGCCGACCCTGACCATCGATACGCAGATCGGCTTCCGGTCGGCCGCCGACCGGGCGGCCTTCGCAGACGACCTCACCGCGGCGGTGCTCGACCTGGCCGCTCGCTACCACCACGACGACGGGCGCCCGCACCGGCTCGTCGTCGCAGCCCACCCCGTCCCGCAGGAGGAGTCATGAGCACGATCCCGAACGTCCCGTATCGCCTGGAGTTCAGCGTCGAGGTCCCCGGCACCCCGGAGCAGGTCTGGGACGCGATCGCCACCGCCAAGGGGATGAGCGCCTGGTTCGCGCCGACCGAGATGGAGGAGCGCGAGGGCGGCTCCCTGCACTTCACCATGGGCCCGGAGATGGGCTCGGACGGCCGGGTCACCGGCTGGGACCCGCCGCGCCGCCTCGTCTACGAGGAGGACTGGGCCGCCCTCATGGGCCAGGACCCGGATGCGCTCAGCCCGCTGACCTCGGAGTTCGTCGTCGAGGCGCGGTCCGGCGGCACCTGCGTGGTGCGCGTCACCAGCAGCGGCTTCGGGACCGGAGCCGCCTGGGAGTCGGAGTGGTGGGAAACCCTCGGCCCCGGCTGGATGCCGTTCTTCGACAACCTGCGCCTCTACCTGGCGCACTTCCCCGGCCAGGAGGCCACGCACCTGGAGGCCAGCGCCTCCCACCCCGGCGACGCGGACGCGCTCTGGTCGGCCATGCACGACCGGCTCGGGCTGGGCGATGAGGGCACGACGGTCGAGGTGCGCGGCGCCACCGGCACGGTCGAGCGTGTCGGCGAACGGCAGACGCTGGTCCGGCTCACCGCGCCGGTGCCTGGGATGCTCAGCGTCTTCGCGTGGGACGAGGGCCACGGCAAGGCCACGGCGGGCGTGCGGGCGTACCTCTTCTCCGCCGGTGCCGCGGACTACGCGCGGCGCGAGGAGCCGGCCTGGCAGGCCTGGCTGCAGGGACTCTCGGTCCCGGCCTGATCCGCCGCCGGGCAGCAGTTCCGAACCACCGACGAACGGAGCCATCGTGCTGACGCAGGTTGCTGCGGGTGTGCTCGTCCATGAGAGCACATTCGTGCAGAGCAATGCCGTCGTGGTGCAGGGCCGTTCCGGCGTGCTGCTCATCGACCCAGGGGTGACCGGCGCCGAGATGGACTGCCTCGCGAACGACCTCGGCGAGCGGAGCCAGCCCGTCGTGGCGGGCTTCTCGACGCACCCGGACTGGGACCACGTGCTCTGGCACCCCCGGCTGGGCTCGGCGTTCCGGTACGGCACGGCGCTTGGCGCGGCCACCATCCGGGACCTGCTGTCCGACCCGGACACGATGGCCCGCATCGCCGAGCACCTCCCGCCGGAGATCCACGGGCAGGTGCCGATGGAGCTGCTCGGCCTCGTCACCGGCCTGCCCGAAGGGGCGACGCGGGTTCCGTGGGACGGCCCGCGCGCCCGGATCATCGAGCATCGAGCGCATGCAGCGGGCCATGCGGCGCTGTTCTTCGAGGACCGCGGGGTGCTCGTGGCCGGCGACATGCTCTCCGACGTCCTCGTCCCGATGCTGGACCTGGACGACCCCGCTGACCCGATCGAGGCCTACCTCGTCGCGCTGCGGCTGCTCGAAGGCGTGGCGGGCGACGTCGACGTCGTCGTTCCCGGCCACGGATCGGTCGGCGGAGCTGGTCAGGTGCATGCGCGGGTCGAGCAGGACCGGGCGTACGTGCTCGCCCTACGTGACGGCCAGGATCCCCGCGACCCGCGGGTCGGCCCATCAGCCAAGGAGGGCTGGGACTGGGTGGCCGGTGTGCACGAGTGGCAGGTCCAGCAGCTCGCCCGGCGAAGTGAGCGCGACGCGACGACGTCTGGATAGAGACGCGCACTACCGGGGGCCCGCCACCGCGGCACTTGGCTAGAGTGCGCCGGTGCCCTCCCGCCTCGTCGACGTCGCCGTGCCCCGGCGGCTCGGCACCGGGTTCCGCTGGCTCCTCGCCTCGTCGTGGTCGACGAACCTCGGGGACGGCCTGCTGCTCGCAGCCGGGCCGCTGCTCGTCGCCTCCCGCACGTCGGAGGAGTTCCTCGTGGCGCTCGCCGCGCTGGTCCAGTGGCTGCCACCACTGCTGTTCGGGCTGTGGGCCGGCGCCCTCACCGACCGGCTCGACCGCCGCCGGCTGGTCATGGCCGTCAACGCGGTGCGGGCCGTCGTCCTGCTCGCGCTCGCTGCCGCCGTCGCCCTCGACGTGGCGTCGATCGCACTCGTCCTCGTCGCACTGTTCGTGCTCGGTACCGCGGAGACGTTCGCCGACAACACGACGAGCACGCTCGTGCCGATGCTGGTGCACCGGGACGACCTCGCGGTCGCCAACGCCCGCACCCAGGCCGGGTTCATCGGCCTCAACCAGCTCGGCGGCCCGCCGCTGGGTGCCGCCCTGTTCGTCGCCGCCCAGGCGGCGCCGTTCGCCGCCAACACCCTGCTCCTCGCCGCCGGCATCGTGCTGGTGTCACGCCTCCGCCTGCCCGAGCACGGCACCGCGCCGCACGAGCGCGGCCACATCCGCGCGGACATCGCCGAGGGCGTCCGCTGGGTGCGTCACCACGCCGCGGTGCGCACCCTGGTCCTGACGATCCTCATCTTCAACGTGACGTTCGGCGCCGCCTGGTCGGTGCTGGTCCTCTACGCCCAGCGCCGGCTCGGGCTCGGCGAGGTGGGCTACGGGCTCATCACCACCATGCAGGCCGCCGGCGGCCTGCTGGGCGTCCTGGCCTACGGCTGGCTGACGCGGCGGGTCAGCCTGGCCAACCTCATGCGCATCGGCCTGATCATCGAGACGTTCACGCACCTCGCGCTGGCGACCACCACGACGCCGTGGCTCGCCATGGCGGTGTTCTTCGTCTTCGGCGCCCACGCGTTCGTCTGGGGCACGACGTCGATCACCGTCCGGCAGCGCGCGGTTCCGGCCGCCCTGCAGGGGCGCGTCGGCAGCGTCAACCTCGTCGGGGTGTTCGGCGGGCTCGTCGTCGGCTCGGCGGTCGGCGGGGCGCTGGCCCAGCGCTGGGGCGTGACGGCGCCGTTCTGGTTCGCGTTCGCCGGCTCGGCGCTGTTCGTCGTGCTCATCTGGCGGCAGCTGCGGCACATCGCGCACGCCGACGAGCAGGACGCGCCGGCCGGGTGACGGACCTGGGCCGGCGCGTGGCGAGAATGCGGTGGCGGACGACGAGACTCGGCGCCAGCGGTCTGCCCTCGGCGGATCAGCCCACGGCAGCACCGGCACCGTCGGCGGTCGCCGCGATGTCACGGTGGGCCCATGACCGACACCACCGCACCACCACGCATCGACGACGAGTTGACCACCCGCCTGCTGGACCGCCGGATCCTCGTCATGGGCACGGAGCTCGACGAGGCGCTCGGCAACCGCCTGTGCGCCGCGCTGCTCCTTCTTGCCGCCGACGAGCCGGACCGGGACATCACCCTGCTCATCAGCTCCCCCGGCGGTTCCGTCCCGGCGATGCTGGCGATCCGCGACGTCATGGACCTGGTCCAGTGCGACGTCGCCACCGTCGCGATCGGCTGGGCCGCGAGCGCCGGGCAGTTCCTCCTGTCGGCGGGTACCAAGGGCAAGCGGTCGGCGCTCCCGCACGCTCGCGTGCTGCTGCACCAGGGCTCGTCGGGCATCGGCGGCACGGCGATGGACATCGAGATCCAGGCCGACGACCTGCGCCACACCCGCGACACGATCCTCGAGCTCGTCGCCGCCGACACCGGCCAGCCGGTCGAGCGGGTCCGCGAGGACTCGCGGCGCGACCGGTGGTTCACCGCGGCGGAGGCGCTGGACTACGGGTTCGTCGACCGGGTGGCCGACGACGCGTCCCTGCTCCTACCGGGCGTCGGCGCGCGGGTCGGGTTCGGGGTGACGCGATGATCGTGCCCTACGTCGTCGAGAAGACCGCCGGCGGCGGGGAGCGTGCGCTCGACGTCTACAGCCGGCTGCTGGCCGACCGGATCGTCTACCTCGGTTCGCCGATCGATGACGACGTCGCCAACGTCGTGGTCGCGCAGCTGCTGCACCTGGAGTCGGCCGAGCCGGGCAACCCGATCGACCTCTACGTCAACTCCCCCGGCGGGTCGCCGTCGGCGATGCTCGCGATCTACGACGCGATGCAGTACGTGCGCTCGCCGGTGCTCACCACGTGCGTCGGCCAGGCGTCGGCGGACGCCGCCGTGCTCGTCGCCGGCGGCGAGGCCGACCACCGCGCGGTCCTCGCCCACGCCCGGATGGTGCTGCACCAGCCGGGGACGCAGTCCCGCGGCGACGTGCCGGATCTCATCATCGCGGCCGACGAGATCGTGCGGGTGCGCGCCGAGCTCGAGGAGGTCCTGGCGCGGCACACCGGGAAGGGCGTCGCCGAGCTGCGCCGGGACACCGACCGGGCGCTGGTGCTCACGGCGGAACAGTCCGTGGCCTACGGGCTCGCCGACCACGTGATCGTCGCCAGGGAGGACGTCATGCGGCGAGCAGGCTGACCGAACCCTGCGTGCCGCCCGGCCGGGGCGCCTCGCGCAGGCCGTCAGCGACCCCGAGCGCCAGCTCGGCGAGCGAAGGGCCGAGCGCCTCGGTCACCGCGCCGAGCACCTCGGACGACGGCTCCTTGCGGCCGCGCTCGACCTCCGAGAGGTACTGGACGGACACACCGGCACGCTCGGCGACGTCCGTCAGCCGCAGCCCCTGCGCCGTCCGCCACTCGCGCAGCACGCTCCCGACGGCCACCCGCCACGCGCCACGCCGCCGGGTCCCGAGCCTGATCACCTGTGCCGCCACACCGCGACCGTAACGGCACGGACCCGCGGCCGGCGTCGGGTTCCGCTGACGGCGGAGCGGGAGCGGGCCGCCGTCAGCACATCGACGCGACGTCGTCGGTGGCGTGCCGCCGACCCGGTTGGCGATGACGAGTGCGACTCCCGTGCCCAGGACGGCGCCGAGGGTCCCGGCCAGCACGGTCCGCAGGACGACGAGCCCGACGATCACCCAGCGCGGCACGCCGAGAAGGTCCGTAGCGGGCGGCGGTAGTCGGTGTGGAGGATTCGCCAGGTCTTGAGGTTGGCGATGGTTCGTTCGATCTGGTAACGGATGGAATTGACCTGGGTGTTGAACTGCTTGTGTGACTCGTGCAGCTGTCCGCCGGGCGGTCTGCGGATCGGGGTGATCATTCCCAGACCGATGTAGCCCCAGGGCCTCTGCAAAGTCGTGGTTGGTGCGTGTCGGGTCCGCACCCCAGGTGATGGCCACCCTGCGCAACACCGCCCTGGCCCTGCTGCGGATCGCCGGCGCGAGCACCATCTCCACCGGTGTGCGCCGGCGCACCTGCGAAACGCGACCAGTAAACCCGGGGCAGGTCGCCCGCCCACGCGGCGATGCCGACCAGCGAGCGGGCGCCGGCCGCGACCCCACCACCGCGGCCCTCTCCCGCCGCGTCACACGTGTCCTGGCCGTCCTCCAACCCCAATCGCGAACCATTCTCACATCACGACAAGGTCGACTGTGAAGAGGCCCTGACCAGGGGCCACGCTCGACCTCAGACACCCCGATGGTCCCGCTCCTGCCGAAACCCCGTCATGCGGTAACCAACCCGCGCATATCAGTCCGGACCACGCGTCGACAACGACACGCTGCACCCCGCCAGAGGGGCGCGATGACAAGAGAAGCGCCCGCCCCGGGCGACGGCCCGAGGCGGGCGCTTCACCCTGCCCACTTGACAAACCGGCCCACATATCAGGCGAGCAGCGCCGCGAGGTCGTCGAGCGCGGGCGCCTGGCCGACGACGAGCTTCACCCGCGCCGTCGGCAGGTCGAACCACTCGGCCCGGTCCACCTCGGGGAACGCCTGGCGGCGGCCGGAGCGCGGCGGCCACTCGAGCTCGAACGTTCCCGGCCGGATCGCCGCGACGTCCAGGTCACCCTCGACCGCGAAGAACACGACGAGCTTCCCGGAGCCGTACCGGTACTCGCCGAGCCGTTGGTACACCCCGTCCGGGGCCGGCATCCCGAGCTCCTCGGCGAACTCGCGGCGCGCCGCGGCGGGTTCGTCCTCACCGGCCTCGAGCAGACCCTTGGGGAACGACCACGCACGCTCGTCCTTCCGGACCCAGAACGGCCCGCCCATGTGTGCACAGAGCACCCGGACGGACTCGTCGTGCGCGCGCCGGAAGAGGACCACACCCGCGCTGGTCTCGGCCATGCGCCATACCGTACGTGGACGGCCGGCGCCGGCCGGCTCAGGCCGCGACGGTCCGGACCCAGCCGTCCGCCTGGTGCGTGAATCCCACCCGCGTCAGGTAGTCCGCCTGCCCCGGCCCGCCCGGTGCGACGAGGCGGCTGAACCCGTGCGCCGTGAACACGCCACTGCTGCGGTAGACGAACTCGCCCGGCGTGAAGTCGCGGAACCGCGGCGTCACCCAGTCGAGCTCGACGTGGCCGACGCCGTTGCCGGCGTCCGCCACCAGCACCACGCCCACCGTCTCGTCGCCGCGCAGCACGAGGAGGGCCAAGTGCTCGTCAGACACGTTCGCCGGCGGGGCGGCGGCCCGGAATCGCGCGATGTCGGTGCCGTGCACCTTGAGGACGTGCCGCAGGTAGGCGTCGTCGGACGCGACCTCGACCACCTCGTAGACCGCCTCGTCGTGCCGCCCCCGCAGCAGCCGCCGGAGCCAGTAGATGTTGATCAGCGCGATGGCGCCGTTCATCGCGACGAACGGCCAGATCGCGAAGGCCGCGTTGTAGGCGGTGGCGATCACGGAGCCCGCCAGGTTGAGCCAGCGGAACCGCAGCACCCGCGCCTGCGTCAGCGACACGACGACCAGCACGGACCCGACCCACCCGACGATCTCCCACCACGGCATGACCGGCAACGGTAGCCGGAGACGGCGGCCCGCTCCACGGCGACGGCACCGTTCAGCGCGTCGACGCGAGCCGTGTCCCGGGGCGCCGGCGCGGGACGCCCGTAGATGTACCGCTGGATCTCCTTGTCGAACGGGAACGCGCGCAGGTGGTACAGCGACGAGCACCCGATGCCGAAGTCGTCGAGCGCGACGTGCACGCCGCCTCACGCAGCAGGTGCGGTCCGCCGCCCCCGCGCCTTTCGCGGCCGAGCATCGCGGTCCCGGTCACCCCGACCTCAAGCCGGTCGGGCGAGAGCCCCGACCTGGCCGTCGCGTCGAGCATCGTCGGCACGCCGGCCGAACTGCTCGGCCGAGATGTCGACGGCCACCCGTGCGCCGTCGTCCCACTCGCCGGCCGTCCGGCACGCCTCGTCGAGCACGAACCGGCCGAGCTGCCCGATGAGGCCGTTCGCCTCCGCGATCGGGACGAACTCCGCCGGCGGGATCCACCCCCGGTCGAGGTGGTCCCACCGGGCCAGCGCCTCCCGCGTGGTGACCGCGCCCGTCGCCGCGCCGACGACTCGGCGACCACGTGGGGGCGCTGAGCTGAGTCCCCGCGGGCCGCTCCACCCGAAGGATGACGACGAAACGTGGGGGAGAATGCTCCGGTGAGCACGGTCGCCGTCAACATCTCCGGGTCCCAGGTCGGCAGCGGATGGGGCAAGGCACAGCGCGTCGCGGTGGCGACGGTCGAGGACGGTGCCATCACCGCCTGGGTCGAGCACGACGTGCGCTGGGACCTCGCGCACGACGAGGGAACAGAGGGCTCGCACCACGCACGCATCGTGCGGTTCCTCCGCGAGCACGGGGTGCAGGCGGTCGTGACGGGGCACATGGGGCAGCCGATGGCCCGCATGCTCGCGACGATGGGCATCCGCGCGGTCGTCGGCGCCACGGGCGACGCACGAGAGGCCGCGGTCGCCGCCGCTCGCTAGCCGTTCACCGGCCAGCGTCGTACCGCCGGCTCCATGAAGTCTGGGTCGTGGATCCCGACCGAAGCCCCATGGAATCGGGCGTTGGGAGCCCGGACGCGCCGCGGCGCCGGCAGGGGACTGTCCTGCCGGCGCCGCGGCGTACGAGCTGCCTGCTACAGGCCGTGCCGGGCGCGGGCGGCCTGCTCCTGGGCCTTGAACAGCCCGAAGCGCGGCAGGTACTTGTCCCAGTCGATGATGTGCGAGTCGATCTCGGGCCCGTCGATGCACGCGTGCTTGCGGACCAGCTTGTCCTCGATCACCACCGGCACCATGCAGGCGCCGCACATGCCGGTCGCGTCGACCATGATCGAGTTCAGCGAGGCCACGGTCAGCACGCCGTAGGGCTTCGTCAGGTCGGACACCGCACGCATCATCATCGGCGGGCCGATGGTGATCACCTCGGCGATCTTCCGGCCGGCCTTCAGCATCTCCTCCAGCGGTCCGGTGACGAAGCCGTGGTAGCCGAACGAGCCGTCGTTCGTCGCGTAGACGACCTCCAGCCGGTCGCCGAACTCCGCCTGGAGGTTGGCCACCCGCTCGCCCTGCGCCGTCCAGAACATCAGCTCCTGGGACCGGAAGCCGGCGATGAGCGTGACGTGGTTCCCCAGCCGCAGGTGCTCGCGCATGATCGGGTACACCGGCGGCAGCCCGAGGCCACCCGCGGTGAACACGACCGTCTCGTCAGGCCCGTGGTGGTGCAGCTCCGACGGCCGCCCCAGCGGGCCGGCGATGCCGGCGAGCACGTCGCCCGGCTTCATCGCGTTGATCTCGATCGAGCTGACGCCCATCGCCTGCACGGCGAGGCAGATCCAGCCCTCGTCGGCGTTCCAGTCCGCCAGGGTGAGCGGGATCAGCTCGCCGCCGACGCGCGGGAACACCCGGACGAACTGGCCGGCCCGGGCCGCCTTCGCGACCATCGGCGCCCGGACGATCAGCTCCTCGATGCCGGTCGACAGGGTCCGCTTGGCGAGGATGACCGACTCCGAGGACGCGGTGTCCGTGTAGCGGAGGGCCTCGGCGACCATCGCCTTGACGTCCGCGGGCGGCACGTCGACGTCGCCGAGGATCTCGCGCGCCGCGCTCTGGCCGTCGCCGGCCGCGTTCACGGCCGTCGAGCCGCCGCGCGTCGCGTCGCCGCCGGAGTAGACGCCCTCGAGCGTCGTCTGCTGCGAGCCCGCCTCCGCCAGGTTGGGCGTGC
>Ga0255334_1001347_pt1 | contig 11435 bp, 10 predicted proteins | sample EtOH5_35cm_T3_12_FD_202080 | JGI IMG/M metagenome (GOLD analysis project Ga0255334, IMG submission 202080) | Sandy soil microbial communities from University of British Columbia, Vancouver, Canada - EtOH5_35cm_T3_129 | ecosystem: Engineered > Artificial ecosystem > Sand microcosm > Unclassified ...
CCCGGCGGCGACGTACTGGCGCAATCCGCCAGTTTCGAAGCCGGTGGCGGGTTCAATGTGATGGCCGCCGCTCAGCGTAATGGCTTGCCGGTGGTTTACCTGGGCCGTCACGGCAACGGTCGTTTCGGCGACCTGGCGCGTGAGGCGATGAAGGCTGAAGGCATTCGCATCGGCATTGCTCACAGTGCTGAGCGAGACACGGGGTTGTGCGTGGCAATCACGGATGCTTCCGCCGAGCGCAGCTTCGTCTCCTATATCGGCGCCGAAGGTGAAGTGTCCGCAGAGGATTTGAACAGCGTAGCGGCGCAGGCGGGCGACTATGTCTACGTCAGCGGCTACAGCCTGCTGCATGTCGGCAAGGCTCAGGCGCTGGTGGATTGGGTGTTGGCGTTGCCGAGTGCGGTCAACGTGGTGTTCGACCCGGGCCCGCTGGTGGAATCACCCGATGCGCCGTTGATGCAGGCGTTGTTGCCGCGTATCGATGTGTGGACCAGCAACAGCGTCGAGGCACTGCGTTTTACCGGGGCGTCGGACATTGCCGAGGCGCTGGATCGACTGGCCGATCATCTGCCGTCGAGGGTGTTGATGGTGGTTCGCGACGGTCCGCGAGGGTGCTGGATTCATCAGTATGGCGAGCGTCAGCACGTGCCGGGTTTCAAGGTTGAGGCGGTGGACAGCAACGGCGCCGGGGATGCCCATGCCGGGGTGTTTGTGGCCGGGTTGGCGCGAGGGTTGTCGGCGGGTGAAGCGGCGCGGCGGGCGAATGCGGCTGCGGCGCTGGCGGTGACGCGGTGGGGGCCGGCGACTTCGCCTGGGGCGGATGAGGTGGATGCGTTGATCAGCAAGACTTTCGGCGCCTGACGGGACGCCATCGCTGGCAAGCCAGCTCCTACAAGGGATCGCGTAATTCCTGTAGGAGCTGGCTTGCCGGCGATAGGCCCTCAAAGGTTTACACGTCCAACTTGCACGCCGCCTCAACCCCAGCCGCACATAGCTTGATCGGTTTTTATCGACGTTCATGGATACTGATGAACGACGAACGGTTCAGGCCTGTTGCAACGTTTTGACCGTGTAGCGGCGCCAGATCAGGCGGCCCACGGTGATCAGCCAGTTCAACAGCGCCACGGCGAGAACGGTGAGCAACAGTGTCGCCATCCCGTGTTCGACGATGATCTTCCCGGCCAGCAACGGAAAGCCGAACACACCAATGAAGTACGACAGGCTGAACAGCAGCAACGCTTGCGCGGTGGTGCCGTGCGGCGTTTCATTCGCCGCCAGGCCATTGATCACCGAATACGTCAGCCCGTAACCGACCCCGAGCATCATCGCCGCGAGCACGTAGCTCAAGCCGCTGTCGACCACGAAACCGAACATCACAATCGAAACCATCATCAGCCCCGACAACAGGCAGGATGCGAGGAACGGATCGCGCTTGACCACGAATCCGGCAATCACCATCCGGCTGCTGATTGCCGCGCCCATGAAGCCGAAAAAGAACAGGGAGTAATCCAGCGAACGAGACGCCGCATAGCTGGTCTGGAAACTCGACAGACCACCGAAGACGCAGCCGCCGAGGCCTACCATGAGGATCGGGAACACTGCGCGGGACGACAAAATCTGCCGGGTTGTGCGCCAGGAAATGCGTGCGACCGCAGCGGTCGGCGAGGGCGCTTTTTTCAGCTGCGCATCCAGGCGCCAGAACAGCAACACGCCGATCAGGCTGGCCAGCGCCGCGAGGTAAAACGCCGCCGTTACGGGATAGCCCAGCGCACTGGCCGCGCGGCCCAGCAACGGACCGCTGCCGATCCCGGTCATCATGCTGCCCGACAGTAGCGCGAAATATCTGGCCCGTTGGGCAGGCGTCACAAGGCTTGCGACGATGATCGGCCCGAGTGTGTAGAAAACGCCCCAGCCCAAACCCAGCAGCAAGCCGAAAAACAGCAGCAGATGACCGAAGCCCGGCGTCAGTGCAAAACCCAGGCTGGCCGCCACCAGCAGCACGCCGAACAGCGCAATCGAACGCGCCGCGCCAAGCCAGTCGGACAAGTGCCCGGAAACGATCACCGCCGCAAACGTGCTGAGCATCGCCGCCGAAATCACGCTCCCGGCATCGTGTTCGTTGCCGCCGCGTGAGCCGATCAACAGCGACAGCAAAAACGTCGAGCCGTAGGACAGCGACAGCAAATAACTGGCGAGGCAAAACAGGCCGAACAGTTTGCTGGAGACCTGAGGTGGAGCAGTAGACATGACGCGCTTCCTTGACCCGATAACGGAGAGTGTCATCTATCTATCATGCAAGGCGCCGATGTTAGGTCTGAGGTTATCGATTCCAGGGTTAGTGGTGGGCGGAGTAATGCACTCAGCCGATGCCGATTTCTTCCTTGAACAGCTCCATGAAATTTTTCAAACGTTCATGCCGGATGCGGGCCAGGCGTTGACCGGTGAGGGTCTGGAAGCCGTCTGCCAAGTGCAGCAGCTTGGTCTGGAAATGATCGAGGCAAAAGCGTTTGTCATCGTATTCCCGCGCATTCGCTTCCGGGTCTTGTGGGTCATACAGCGCGCTGCCCATGCGACCGGCGATGTAAAAAGTGCGCGCAACGCCGAGCATGCCAAGGGAATCGAGACGGTCGGCGTCCTGCATGATTTTCGCTTCGAGGGAACTTGGGGTGATGTTTGCAGAAAAGCTGTGGGCCTCGATGGCGTGTCCAACGGCGCTGATTTTTGCGCTGGGCCAGTGCATGTCGGTCAACACTGCAGAGGCCTTCTCGGCTGCCAGCCGCGATGCTTGCGAACGCAACGGCGAGTTCTTCTCCACCGACACGCAATCATGCAAAAGCACCGCTGCCAGCAGCACTTCAACATCGCCACCTTCCTCGGCATGAAGAGTGCGCACGTTGTGCCAGACCCGCTGCAAGTGCGACAGATCGTGGGCGCCGTCTTCCGAGGGTTCCAGTGCGTGGGGCAGCAGCCTGGCGGCGAGGATTGGCAGCGGCGCGAAAGCATCAGTCGTCATAAACGTCCTGTTAAGTGAAAACGGTTGGAGCAGCGGCTCCACATCCTCCATAGATCAGCTTTGAATTTCCAGTGTGACGAGCGTTGCGCGCCGACTTAGTATGGCGTTTTCCACTTTTGACGAAGGCACGTCCATGACGATCGAAATCCGCCCGGCGACCCCCAGCGATGCACCGCAAATCCTCGGGTTCATCACTGAACTGGCCGATTACGAACGTGCCCGCCACGAAGTCATCGCCAGCGTTGCCGACATCGAGCGCAGCCTGTTCAGTGAAGGCGCCACGGCCCACGGCCTGATCTGCCTGCGGGACGGTTTGCCCATTGGCTTTGCAGTATTTTTCTTCAGCTACTCCACCTGGCTCGGCAGTAACTGCCTGTACCTCGAAGACCTCTACATCACCCCTGAACAACGTGGCGGCGGCGCGGGGAAAACCTTGTTGCGGCACCTGGCGAAAATCGCCTGCGCCAATGATTGCGGACGATTCGAGTGGAGCGTGCTGGACTGGAACAAGCCGGCCATCGAGTTTTACAAATCGTTGGGTGCGCAGCCGCAGGAAGAGTGGGTGCGGTATCGAATGGATGGTGCAGTGTTAAGGGATTTTGCCGCGGGCGATTGAATCCCTGAAAGATCGCAGCCTTCGGCAGCTCCTACATTGGGTGGCGTACACCTGTAGGAGCTGCCGAAGGCTGCGATCTTTTTTTTGTGTTATCCCAATATATGGGAGTGATATTTATATATTGAGATTTTGACGCGTCCGGGTTTATAGTCCAGCTCACTCACTGCCAATAAACAAAACAGGTGAAGCGATGCTGGCGCAATTGATCGCGCTCGATTGGGGGACAACCTCATTACGTGCTTACAAACTTGCCGCGGGTGGCCAGGTGCTCGAACAGCGTTCGCTGTCATCGGGGATCATGCAGCTGCCCCGGACGCCGCGAATCATTAAAGGCCAGGAATGCACCGATGGTTTTGAACTGGCCTTCGATGACGCCTGTGGCGACTGGCTCGACGCGCAACCCGACTTGCCGGTGATTGCCTGCGGCATGGTCGGCAGCGCTCAGGGTTGGCGCGAAGCGGCCTACCGCGATACACCGGCGAATGTCGCCAATCTCGGAACTTCCCTACAAACCATTCGCAGTCTTCGTGGTGTCGATGTGCACATCGTGCCGGGCGTCATTCAGCGTTCGCCGCTGCCGAACGTGATGCGCGGCGAAGAAACCCAGGTCCTCGGCGTGCTGCAAAATCTGCCGGTCGGGGCGGGCGAAGATCTGTTGATCGGCCTGCCGGGCAGTCATTCGAAATGGGTGGAAGTGGCCGACGGCTGCATCGTGCATTTCGATACCTTCATGACCGGCGAAGTCTTCGCCGTGCTCAGCGAACACAGCATTCTGGGGCGCACTCAACAACGCGGCGCATCCTTTGATGGCGAAGCGTTTGACCGTGGTGTGCAAGTGGCCCTGTCGGCGGAGGGCGAAATCGGCCCGTTGTCGACATTGTTCAGCGCCCGCAGCCTCGGGCTGACCGGTGAGCTGAGCGGCAGCGCGCAACCGGACTATTTGTCGGGTCTGTTGATCGGTCATGAGCTGTCGGCGCTGGCCACTGTTCAGCGGCGTCGGCGCAACAGCGCTCATCTGCCGTCGATCATCCTCATCGGTAACTCACACCTGTGTGCCCGCTACAGCCGGGCCCTCGACGCCTGTGGTTTTACTCGCGTGACGCTGGCCGAAAACGCCACCGAACGCGGGTTGTGGCAGTTGGCGCTCGCTGCCGGACTCGTCACCCCACATCCATCCCGTTAAACCTGACTGGAGGTCTGACATGCTCAAGCAAGCCCTGGCGCAAAACGGCCTGATCGCGATCCTGCGTGGCCTGCGCCCGCAGGAAGCGGCGGCTATCGGAGAAGTCCTTTACGCAGCCGGATTTCGCGTCATCGAAGTGCCGCTCAATTCCCCCGAGCCGTACGAAAGCATCCGCATCCTGCGCAGTACCTTGCCCGCCGATTGCCTGATCGGTGCCGGCACGGTGCTGACGCCGGAACAGGTCGAGCAAGTGAAAGCCGCAGGCGGGCAGGTGATCGTCATGCCCCACAGCGATCCCAAAGTGCTGCGCGCTGCAAAAGCGGCGGGGCTGTTCCTGTCGCCGGGTGTTGCGACGCCGACCGAGGCCTTCGCAGCATTGGCTGAAGGGGCGGACGTGCTGAAGATGTTCCCGGCCGAGCAAATGGGCCCGGCCGTCGTCAAGGCCTGGCTCGCGGTGTTGCCGGCAGGAACCATTCTGGCGCCGGTGGGCGGGATCACGCCGGACAACATGCAGGTGTTCATCGACGCCGGCGTCAAAGGCTTCGGCCTCGGGTCCGGGTTGTTCAAACCCGGCATGACGGCGCAAGAAGTGGCAGTCAACGCCAAGGCGTATGTCGCTGCATGGAACGCTCTGCGTTAAGACTTTTCTGGCGCCGAGCGCGCTGCATCTAACAAGAGAGAGAAGAGATGAAAATCACCAAACTGACCACCTTCATCGTTCCGCCACGCTGGTGTTTCCTCAAGGTCGAAACCGACGAGGGTGTGACCGGATGGGGCGAGCCCGTGGTCGAAGGCCGCGCCCACACGGTGGCAGCCGCCGTTGAAGAATTGTCCGACTATCTGATCGGCAAAGACCCACGCAACATCGAAGACATCTGGACCGTGCTTTACCGTGGCGGCTTCTACCGGGGCGGCGCGATCCATATGAGTGCCCTGGCCGGTATCGACCAGGCGCTGTGGGACATCAAGGGCAAGGCTCTGGGTGTGTCGGTCAGCGACCTGCTGGGTGGTCAGGTACGGGACAAGATTCGCGTGTATTCGTGGATCGGCGGCGACCGGCCGGCCGACACCGCGCGGGCGGCGAAAGAAGCGGTCAGCCGTGGTTTCACCGCGGTGAAAATGAACGGTACCGAAGAGCTGCAATTCCTCGACTCTTTCGAAAAAGTCGACCTGGCTTTGGCCAACGTCGCTGCCGTGCGTGACGCGGTCGGGCCGAACGTCGGCATCGGCGTGGACTTCCATGGCCGGGTGCACAAGCCCATGGCCAAGGTGCTGATGAAGGAACTCGATCCGTACAAACTGATGTTCATCGAAGAGCCGGTGCTCAGTGAAAACTACGAAGCACTGAAGGAACTGGCGCCGCTGACCAGCACGCCGATCGCCCTTGGCGAACGGTTGTTCTCGCGCTGGGATTTCAAGCGCGTGCTCAGCGAAGGTTACGTCGACATCATCCAGCCCGATGCTTCTCACGCTGGCGGCATCACCGAAACCCGCAAGATTGCCAACATGGCCGAAGCCTACGACGTCGCGTTGGCGCTGCATTGCCCGTTGGGCCCCATTGCCCTCGCGGCGTGCCTGCAACTGGACGCGGTTTGCTACAACGCGTTCATCCAGGAACAGAGCCTGGGCATTCACTACAACGAGAGCAACGACCTGCTGGATTACGTCAAGGATCCGCGGGTGTTCGATTACGACAAAGGCTTCGTGAAGATTCCGAATGGCCCGGGCCTGGGCATCGAGATCAACGAGGAATACGTGATCGAACGCGCGGCGGTCGGGCATCGCTGGCGCAACCCGATCTGGCGCCACGCCGATGGCAGTTTTGCCGAGTGGTGAGTTCTCGCTGACCCACCGCAATTCCCCTGTAGGAGCCGGCTTGCTGGCGATAGCGGCAGATCATTCGACATTGATGGTGCCTTCACACCGCCGTCGCCAGCAAGCCGGCTCCTACAGGGTTAGCGCAAGTCTTCAGAACGACCTCAATAAACATAAGAAGAGGCAATCCCCATGCAACCGCAAACCCTCACCGGGCAGGCGTCGTTGGCGGCGCCCAGCCGCAAGCGTTTTTTCATCATGGTGCTGCTGTTTATCACCGTGGTGATCAACTACCTGGACCGCAGCAATCTTTCTATTGCCGCCCCGGCGTTGACCAGCGATCTGGGCATCGACCCGATCCACGTCGGGCTGATTTTCTCGGCGTTCGGCTGGACCTATGCCGCCATGCAAATCCCCGGCGGCTGGCTGGTGGATCGCGTCCCACCGCGCATTCTCTATAGCGTCGCATTGCTGCTGTGGTCGATCGCTACGGTGATGCTCGGCTTCGCCGCCAGCTTCATCGCGCTGTTCGTCCTGCGCATGGCGGTTGGTGCGCTTGAAGCCCCGGCGTATCCGATCAACAGCCGTGTGGTGACTACATGGTTTCCGGAACGCGAACGCGCCACGGCCATCGGTTTCTACACGTCCGGCCAGTTCGTTGGCCTGGCATTCCTGACGCCGGTTCTCGCCTGGTTGCAGCATGAATTTGGCTGGCACATGGTGTTTGTCAGCACCGGTGCGGTGGGCATTCTCTGGGCGGTGATCTGGTACGCGGTGTATCGCGAACCGCGGGATTTCAAGGGCGCCAATGACGCCGAAATCGACTTGATCCGCGAGGGTGGCGGGTTGGTGGATATCCAGGCCGAGACCGCCAAGGCCAAGGCGAAATTCAGCTGGACCGACCTCGGCATCGTCCTGACCCAACGCAAACTCTGGGGCATCTACCTCGGTCAGTTCTGCCTCAACTCGACGCTGTGGTTTTTCCTGACGTGGTTCCCGACCTACCTGGTGAAATACCGCGGCATGGACTTCATCAAGTCGGGCCTGCTGGCTTCGCTGCCGTTTCTCGCGGCCTTCGTCGGCGTGCTTTGTTCCGGGTTCTTTTCCGACTTCCTGATCCGCCGCGGTTACTCAGTGGGTTTCGCCCGCAAGCTGCCGATCATTGGCGGCTTGCTGATTTCCACTTCGATCATCGGCGCCAACTTCGTCGAATCGACGCCGCTGGTGATTGCCTTCCTTGCGCTGGCCTTCTTCGGTAACGGGCTCGCCTCGATCACCTGGTCACTGGTTTCAACGTTGGCACCGGCACGTTTGTTGGGGCTGACCGGCGGCGTGTTTAATTTCATCGGCAACCTGTCGGCGATTACCACACCGATCGTCATCGGCTTCCTCGCCAGCGGTAATTCGTTTGCCCCCGCGATTACCTATATCTCGGTTCTGGCGTTGATTGGCGCACTTTCCTACATTCTGTTGGTGGGCAAGGTCGAACGTATCAAGTTGTAGTCGCAGCCATCGGGCGACCATAATGCCGCCCGTTCCCTCGCTCAACGGTAAAGGCTGGATATGCAGGAAGACGCCCCAAAAACCGCCAAGGACGCTGCTCCGACCGGCACTCAGACACTGCTTCGCGGTCTGGGTGTGGTTCAGGCCGTGGCCAGTGGCGCCCGCGATCTCAAGGAAATCGCCCGGCTGATCGGCACGACACGCAGCACCACCCATCGTCTGGCCAGTTGCCTGGTGGACGAGCGTTATCTGCGCGTGGTGCCGCAAGTCGGGTATCTGTTGGGGCCGAAGCTGATCGAATTGGGCTTTCAGGCGCGTGAAGAATTGCCGCTGGTCACGTTGGCCGGGCCGTATCTGGACGAGCTGTCGGCGTTGACCGGCGACACCATCCACCTGGCGATTCGCGAGGGCGACGAGGTGCTGTACCTGCACAAGAATCCAGGACGCAACGGACCGGAAATGCGTTCCCGGGTCGGCCACCGCATGCCCTTGGCGCGCACCGGGATCGGCAAGGCGCTGATGCTGGATGACACGCAGGAAGAATGGCAACGGCTGTACGAAGTCAGCTTGCCGGCGGGTGGGAAAAATCAGTTCTGGCCGCAGCACCCGGAGCAATCCTGGGAGCAGTTTCAGCAACGCATGGTCGAGTACGTGGCGGGTGGTTACGCCTTCGATCTGGAAGACAACGAACCGTCGATCCGCTGCGTGGCGGCGCCGATCCGCGATGCCAGCAAACGCATCGTTGCCGGCATCAGCATCGCCAGCACCGTGCCGTACATGCCGCTGGAAAAAATGGCCGAGCTGATCCCCCTGATCAAAGGGGTCACAGCCCGGCTCTCGGCAGAGCTTGGCGCCAAGGTCTGATCAGACTTTCAGCGTCGCCATGTCGATGACGAAACGGTACTTCACGTCACCGGCAATCATGCGGGCGTAAGCCTCGTTGATCTGGCGAATGTCGAGCATCTCGATGTCGCAGGTGATGTTGTGCTCGGCGCAGAAATCCAGCACTTCCTGGGTTTCGGCGATGCCGCCGATCAGCGAGCCAGCCAGCACGCGACGGCTCATCACCAGTTTGCCGGCGTGGACCGGTGGATCGACCGGTTCGATCAACCCGACCAGAATGTGCACGCCGTCAAAACGCAACGTGTCGAGGTAGGGATTAAGGTCATGCTGCACCGGAATGGTGTCCAGCAGGAAGTCAAAGTAACCCGCCGCCGCCTTCATCTGCTCGGCATCGGTGGACACGATCACGTGGTCCGCGCCTTGGCGACGACCTTCTTCTGCCTTGCTCGCCGAGCGGGTGAACAGCGTCACTTCCGCGCCCATCGCCTTGGCGAACTTGATGCCCATGTGGCCGAGACCGCCCATGCCGAGAATCCCGACTTTGTCGCCCGCCTTCACGCCATAGTGCTTGAGCGGCGAGTAGGTGGTGATGCCGGCGCAGAGAATCGGTGCGGCGCTGGCCAGTGCGAGTTTTTCCGGGATGCGTACGACGAAGTGTTCGCTGACCACGATGCTGTCGGAGTAACCGCCCATGGTGTTGCTGCCATCCACGCGGTCCGGTGTGGCATACGTCATGGTCGGACCTTGGAGGCAATATTGCTCAAGGTTGGCCTGGCAAGCTTCGCAGCTGCGGCAGGAATCGACCATGCAACCGACGCCGACCAGATCGCCGACTTTATACCGGGTGACATTCGCACCGACGGCGGTCACTTTGCCTACGATCTCGTGGCCGGGCATCAGCGGGTAAACGGCAATGCCCCACTCGTTGCGGGCCTGGTGGATGTCGGAATGGCAGACGCCGCAGTAAAGAATGTCGATCGCGACATCGTCGGCCCGAGGGCTGCGGCGCTCGAATTTCATCGGGGCGAGGGGAGTGGTGGCCGACTGGGCGGCGTATCCGATGGCGGTGTACATGGTGAACCTCGCAAAAGCAGTGACAGGTGAGGCGGCGCATTCTGGGCGCCGCACCGGTCAGCGGCCATGGCGATTCCTCCGGGTGTCATGCCTATTCCTCCGGCATCAGCGTTCGTTTGGTCAAATGGACGATCAGACCTGCGATGATGCTTTCATCCCTTTTTCCACGACTTTTTTGTGAAGAGCTCCCATGTTGTTGACCCGTCATCTCGATGCCAATGCCGCGCTGGTTTCGCTGATTGAACCACTGGCGACCCGCGACGGTTTCAACCAGACCGCGTTGCCTGGCGTGCAGGTTCTGCGGGCGAGTTGCGATGTCGCCCGTGGCCCGCATATTTACGAGCCGAGCCTGATGATCATCGCTCAGGGCAGCAAACTGGCGTATCTGGGGCCGCGAACGCTGGAGTACGGCGCCGGGCATTATCTGATTCAAGCGTTGCCGGTGCCGTTCGAGTGCGAAACCTATGCGTTGCCGAATGCACCGCTGCTCGGGATTTCGGTGGCCATCGACCGGGTATTGCTGGGGGAACTGGTGCTGGCCATGGGACTCGCGCCGGATCGGCACGTTGCGGCGCAGACGCCGGAGTCGATGACCTCGGTAGTGCTCGACGACGGCATGCGCGGTTGCGTGGAACGACTGTTACGTTGCCTGCACGATCCGCTGGACGCCCAGATCATGGGGCCGTCACGCTTGCGCGAGTTGTTGTTCGTCGCTTTGCGTGGGCCGCAGTCCGATGTGTTGCGTGCGCTGGTGGAACAGCAGGGGCAGTTTGCCCGTGTCGCAGCGGCGATCAGTCATTTGCATGCGCACTACACCGAGCCGTTGAACGTCGAGACGCTGGCCAGTTGCGCGAACATGAGTCCGTCGACCTTTCATGAGCATTTCAAGCGCAGCACGTTGTTGTCGCCGGTGCAGTACCTGAAGCGCTTTCGGTTGCTCAAGGCGCAGACGTTGCTGGTGGCGGAAGGTTTGGGCGTGGCGCAGGTGGCGCATCGGGTCGGGTACCAGAGCACGTCTCAGTTCAGTCGCGAGTACAAACGCTACTTTGAGCGTAATCCGGGAGATGAGCGCGCTGCCTGACACACTGCAAATCCCCTGTAGGAGCCGGCTTGCTGGCGATGGCGTCCATTCAGTCAATAAACAAGTTGACTGACACACCGCTATCGCCAGCAAGCCGGCTCCTACAGGGACCGTGTTGGGGTATGAATTTTGGGCAACAAAAAGGCCCCCATTCGGGAGCCTCGTTGTTCAGGCGTACGACTTACATGTTCGGGTAAGTCGGGCCGCCAGCACCTTCCGGTGCCACCCAGGTGATGTTCTGTGCAGGGTCCTTGATGTCGCAGGTCTTGCAGTGAACGCAGTTCTGGGCGTTGATCTGGAAGCGCTT
>Ga0255334_1001348_pt1 | contig 11419 bp, 10 predicted proteins | sample EtOH5_35cm_T3_12_FD_202080 | JGI IMG/M metagenome (GOLD analysis project Ga0255334, IMG submission 202080) | Sandy soil microbial communities from University of British Columbia, Vancouver, Canada - EtOH5_35cm_T3_129 | ecosystem: Engineered > Artificial ecosystem > Sand microcosm > Unclassified ...
GCCGGGCGAGGGCGCCAATCTCATGCACGGGGAATGACCCCCAAGCGCTCTGCGGCGACCCTCTCCCAGCTACCGACGCGCAACCTTAGCCAGGAGGCGCGCCGGTGAGTGGAGGAGTTACAAGTGCCGCGATCTCCGCCCGGCCTTCGGTGCTGCGGCTGGTGTTCCGCGATATCGCGGCGGCCGCGGCGGCGAGTTTCCTGATCCTGATGGTGCTGGCGGCGGCGCTGGCGCCCTGGATCGCCCCGGTCGATCCCTATGAGACCGATCTGATGTCCGTGATGTCCCCGCCCGGCGGCGACTACCTCCTGGGCACCGACGGGCAGGGGCGGGACATGTTCTCGCGGCTGCTGTTCGGGCTTCGGGTCACCCTGCTCATGGGGGTCGCGGCCCTGGTCGTGGGCGGGATCATCGGCGTCGCCATCGGGCTGATCGCAGCGCATTGGCGGTGGCTGGATGGGGTGTTGATGCGGCTGATGGACGTCATGCTGTCCTTTCCCGCCATCCTGTTCGGCCTGGCCCTGGCGGCGATCTTCGGCCCCGGGCTGGTCGCGGTGGTCATAGCACTTTCGGTCGCGACCGTGCCGCTGATGGCGCGGATCGCGCGATCCACCGCGCTGGTGGTCATGGCGCAGGATTACATCGAAGCGGCGCGGGCTACCGGCATGGGCTCCTTCCGGCTGATCCGGCGGCATCTGGCGCCCAATTGCGTGGCACCCTTGCTGGTTTTCGCGACGCTGCGGCTGGGGCAGGTGATCCTGCTGGGCTCGGCGCTGTCCTTCCTGGGCCTCGGCGCGCAGGCGCCGACGGCGGAACTGGGCGCCATGGCCGCGCAAGGCCGCACCTTCCTGTTTTTCGCACCGCATATCGCGGTGATCCCCTCGCTTGCGATCTTTGGCATAGTCCTGGCCTGCAATGTGCTGGGCGATGCGCTGCGCGACGCGCTCGATCCGAAACTACGCCCCTGAACCGACCGGGAGACCCCTCCATGCGCCGCCTGCTCACCGCCCTCTGTCTGGTCGCCGCGGCGCTGCCGGCCGCGGCACAGACCCCGCGCAACACCGCCGTGCTGATGCGCGAGATCGACGCCGACCGCTACGACCCCGTGCGCAGCACAGCCCGCAGCGCCGGCGAGGTCATCTACATGATGTCGGACACGCTGGTCTCGATGGACTGGGACATGCAGACCATCCGTCCGGGTCTGGCGCAAAGCTGGGAGGTCTCGCCCGATGGCAAGACCTATACCTTCCATCTGCGGACCGACGTCACCTTCTGCGATGGGCGGCCGATGGTCGCCGATGACGTGGTCTATACCATCAAGCGCTGGATCGATCCCGAGACCCGCAGCCCGGTCGCCTGGCGCGCCGGCAAGGTCAAGGACATCCGCGCGACCGATGCGCATACCGTGGTCTATGAGCTGGAAGAACCTTTCTCCGAGCTGCTGGCGCAGCTGACGCTGTTCTTCGCCTCGGTGGTCGATCGCAACACGGTCGAGCGGCTGGGTGCGAATTTTGGCGTGCAGGGCTTCAACGGCACCGGTCCCTATTGCTGGGAATCCTGGACCCCGCGCCAGGATCTGGTGCTGACGCGCCACCCGACCTATGCCTGGGGCCCGCCGATCTTTGAGAACCGCGGCCCCGCCCAGATCGAGCGCATCATCTGGCGCGTGGTGCCGGAAGCAACGGCGCGTCTGGCCGCCCTGCAGACCGGGGCTGCCGATGCGACGCAATACATCCCGAATGTCGCGCTGGACCAGCTGCGCCGCGTGCCTTCGGTGACGGTGACGACCCAGCCGAACTACCTCTGGGACTTCTACATGGCCTTCAAGGTCGACAAGCCCTTCGTCAGTGACGCGACGGCGCGGCGGGCGATGGCCATGGCGATCAACAAGCCCGCACTGGTCCGCGCCGTCTGGTTCGGCCATGCGCAGCCGGCGGTGAACATCATCAACCCTGTGGCGCTGGACTATGATGCGGCTTCCGACGCGCTGGTGCCGGGCTTCGATCCGCCGGGGGCGATGAAGCTGCTGGACGAGGCCGGCTGGGTCCTCGGCAGCGATGGCGTGCGGGTGAAGGACGGGGTGCGCGCGAGCTTCCTGACCTATGGCATCAACACTCTTGAGAATCAGCGCCAGTCGGAGATCATGCAGCAGGCGCTGCGCCGCATCGGTGTCGAGATGCGCATCCAGTTCTTCGATGCGACCGTGGCCTGGGGCCGCATGGCGACGCAGGAATTCGGCGCCGTGTTCCTGTCCTACCCGTATTTCTCGGCGGGCGATGCGCTGAGCCTGTATTTCCCCTCCACCCAGCGGCCTTCGCCGAACCGGATGAACTGGAACGACCCGCAGACCGACGCCTGGCTGGCGCAAGCCCGTTCGGCGACCGATCCCGCGGTGCGGGCCACGGCCTTGGCCAATGTCCAGCGGCAGCTGGCCGAGGCCAATGTCTGGATCACCACGGCGCGTGAACAGCTTTTTGTCGGCGCCAGCAACCGCGTGACCGGCGCGCGGGCGCATGGGCTCTATGGCGTCGGGCTGTACAAGGCGCTCGACCTGCGCGTGGTGCGCTGACCATGGCGACGACGCTCATCCGCAATGCCGAAATGGTCGTCGCCTGGGATGCGGCGGCCGGAACGCATGGCTACATGGCCGATGCGGATGTCGTCTTCGCCGATGGGGTGCTCACCTTCGTCGGCCGTGGCTATGAGGGCACGGCCGACACCACCCTGCCGGGGAAGGGCAGGATGGTGATGCCCGGCCTCGTGAACATCCATTGCCACCCCTCCAGCGAGCCGATGAATAAGGGGCTGATCGATGAGATCGGCAGCCCGGGGTTCTACAATTCCTCACTCTATGAATACCTGCCGATCTTCCGCGGCGATGCCGAGGCCGTGCCGCATTGCGTGCGCGTGGCGCTGTCCGAACTGCTGCTGTCCGGCGTCACCACGCTCGCTGATCTGTCCATGGCGCATCCGGGCTGGCTCGACATTCTGGGTGAGAGCGGGATGCGCGTCTGCGTCGCGCCGATGTTCCGCTCCGCCCGCTGGTTCACCAAAAACGGCCACGTCGTCGAATATGAATGGGACGAGGCCGCCGGCGAGAAGGCGATGGCCGAGGCGCTGTCCCTGATCGAACGCGCGCAGCAGCATGAAAGCGGCCGCCTCTTCGGCATGGTCGTGCCCGCGCAGATCGATACCTGCGCGCCGCAGCTTTTGAAGGACAGCCATCAGGAGGCGGCCCGTCGCGGCATCTCCTGGCAGATCCATGCCGCGCAATCGGTCACCGAATTCCACGAGATCACCCGCCGCCATGGGCTGACGCCGATCGGCTGGCTGGATTCCCTTGGCCTGCTGTCGGACCGCAGCATCATCGGCCATGGCATCTTCCTGGACGATCATCCCTCGACCCGCTGGCACACCACCAGCGACATGGACCGCCTGGCCGCGACCGGCACCACCGTCGCGCATTGCCCGACCGTCTTCGCGCGGCGCGGCATCACCTTGAAGGATTTCGGGCGCTACAAGCGGGCCGGGGTGAACATGGGTCTTGGCACCGACACTTATCCGCACAACATGTTGGATGAGATGAGGCTGGTCGCCTATCTCGCCCGCACCCAGGCCGGCGATCCGCGCACCCTGACCACGACGCATCTGTTCGAGGCCGCGACCATCGGCGGTGCCAAGGCACTCGGTCGCGACGACATCGGCCGTCTGGCCCCGGGCTGCCGCGCCGATCTCGTGCTGGTCGATACCACGCATCCGCAGATGCGCCCGGCGCGCGATCCGATGCGCAGCCTGATCTACGCCGCCGGCGACCGCGCCTTGACCAATGTCTTCGTCGATGGCCGCGAGGTCGTGCGCGATGGCGAGGTGCTGACCATGGATTATCGGCAGGCGGCCGAACATCTGCACGAGGCCCAGAAACGCGTCATTGCCGATGTGCCGAACCGCGACTGGGCGCATCGCCCGGTCGAGAAGATCAGCCCTCCGACGTTCCGATCTTTGTGAGTCTGCTGCGCGTTGAAAACCTGCGCACCGTCTTCGACACCCGCCAGGGCGCGGTCGTCGCGGTGGATGGCGTCGACCTGTCGCTGGCGGCCGGCCGTACCTTGGCGGTCGTGGGCGAAAGCGGTTGCGGCAAGTCTGCATTGGCGCTGTCGCTGATGCGCCTGCTCGCCCGCCCCGGCCGCGTCGCCGGCGGCCGCGTGCTGCTGGAGGATGAGGATCTGCTGACCCTCTCCCCCGCGCGGATGCGGGCGCGGCGGGGATCGCGCCTGGCCATGGTCTTCCAGGAACCCATGACCAGCCTCAACCCTGTGCATACCGTCGGCGCCCAGATCATGGAGGCGATGCGCGCGCATGACCGCAGCCTCTCGAAGTCCGACCTGCGCGACGCCGCGATCTCCGCCCTGGCGCGTGTCAGAATCCCGAGCCCGGAACGTCGTTTCGACGACCACCCGCACCGCCTCTCGGGCGGGATGCGCCAGCGGGTGATGATCGCCATGGCGCTGGCCTGCCAGCCCCGCCTGCTGATCGCCGACGAACCGACCACCGCGCTGGACGTCACCGTGCAGGCCCAAATTCTCGACCTGCTGCGTGACATCCAGGCCGAGACCGGCATGGGTCTGCTGCTGATCACCCACGACCTCGGCGTGGTCGCGGAGACGGCCGATGAGGTGGCGGTGATGTATGCCGGCCGCGTGGTCGAACGTGCCTCGGCCACCGATCTCTTCGCCGATCCGCAGCACCCCTATACCATCGGCCTGCTGGGCAGCATTCCGCGCATGGACCTCGAAACCCTGCGCCTGCCGACGATCGAGGGCAGCGTGCCGCCGCCCTTCGCCTGGCCCCCGGGCTGCCGTTTCGCGCCGCGCTGCGCCTTCGCCAGCGCCGCCTGCGAAGTGGTGCCGCCGCCGCTGGCCATGCTGCTGCCGGGCCATGAGGTCGCCTGCATCCACGCCCCGGTGGACGCATGACGATTCTTGAGGTCTCCGGCATCGCCAAGCATTTCCGCGTCTCGGGCGGCATCGTGCGGGCGGTGGATGGCGTGTCCTTCCAGCTTGCCCGCGGCGAAACCCTGGCGTTGGTCGGGGAAAGCGGCTGCGGCAAATCCACCACGGCGCGGCTGGCGCTGCGGTTGATCGAACCCTCGGCCGGGTCGCTGCGTTTCGACGGCGCCGACATGACCCATGCCGGCAGCGCCGCGCTGCGCGCCATGCGCCGCCGCGCGCAGATCGTCTTCCAGGACCCCTACGCCAGCCTCAACCCGCGCCACACCATCGCCGAGACGCTGGAAGAACCGCTGCTGGTCCATGGCATCGGCGATGCTGCCTCTCGCCGCGCGCGGGTCGAGGAATTGCTCTCCCTGGTCGGCCTCTCGCCCTTCCACGCCGCCCGCTTCCCGCATGAATTCAGCGGCGGCCAGCGCCAGCGCATCGGCATCGCCCGCGCGCTCTCGGCCGGCCCCGATGTCGTGGTCTGCGACGAACCCGTCAGCGCGCTGGACGTCTCGATCCAGGCGCAGGTCGTGAACCTGCTCAAGGACCTGCAGGCGCACTTCGGCCTCGGCTATCTGTTCATCGCGCATGACCTCGCGGTGGTGCGCCACATGGCCGACCGCGTGGCGGTGATGTACCTCGGCCGGATCGTGGAGCAGGCCGACAAGCGCAGCCTCTTCGCCAATCCGCGCCACCCCTATACGCGGGCCTTGCTGGCGGCGATCCCGCGGCCGGACCCGGCCGGGCGCGGCCGCCTTTCGCCCCCGCCGGGCGATCCGCCGAGCCCGATCAGCCCGCCGCTAGGCTGCCCTTTTCACCCGCGCTGCGGCTTTGCGGTGGCGCGCTGCGCGAGCGAGGTGCCGCCACTGCGCGACCTTGCGCCGGGGCATGTCGTCGCCTGCCACCTGGCCGAGACGCTGCCGCCGCTGCCGCCCTCGGTGGATGACCGGCCTTCGCCGGTGGCGATGCGAAGGATTGCGCTGGCGGCGGAACGCATGGCGGGGAAAAGCGCAGGGGCCTTGCCCCTGGACCCCACTGGGGCCTGAGGCCCCAGACCCCCGTCATCGGCGCAGAATCCCCCCACAGGCAGCGGGCAGTCTCGGGCGAACCCCCGGTAAGCTTCGCGGCGGATGCCGGGCTTCTTCGGAAAACCACCAGTCCAGGCTGGCATCGCAGCCATCGCCCGCCGGCGGCGGCGCCTGCGCCACACAGCCAGGCGACCCCGCCGGACAGGCCAGCCGCACATGCATGTGGCTGTCATGCCCATACCAGGGCCGCACGCGCCGCAAGAACGCCTCGCCCCGATGCGCGACACACAGCGCCCGCTTGATCGCGAAATTGACGAAGATGCGCTCGACGCCCGGGCTTTCCGCCGCCAGTCGGATCAACGCGGCATGCCGCTCCGAAAACCGCGCGGGATCGACCCCGCTCTCATCCGGCAGCACCAGCGAGGGCACGTCAATCCGCTCCCGCGCCGCCAGCGGCAGCAGCGGCTTCGGCGCCAGATCCAGCCAGACATCCACATCCAGCCCGATCTGATGGCTGGCATGGCCGAAGGGCAGGGGCCCACCCCGCGGCTGCCCCATATCGCCGATCCACAGATCACCGAACCCCGCCGCCTGCGCCCGGCCGGCAAATCCCTGGATGAACGCGACCAGCGAGGGATGCCCATAGAAGCGGTTGCGCGACGCCCGCACGACCTGCCATCCTGGCCCCTGCAACGGCAGCGCCACCGCGCCCCCGATGCAGCCGTTGGAATAGTCCCCGACCACCTGCGGCGGGCCGCCGGATGGCGCTCGCGTCGCCGCCCATTCCGCCGCCGGCTGCGCCCAGGCAAGCCCAGGCCACAGCAAACAGGCGGCCCAGAGCGCCCTCACACCCGCTTGACGTTCCAGAACAGCGGCGGCCCCTTCAGCACGCCAGTCAGGGATTTGCGATACGCCGTCGGCTGGAAATACTGCCCCGTGGGCACATAGGGCACCTGGTCGAAGGCCACCTGCTGCATCTCCCGTGTCGCCGCCTTCTGCGCTTCCAGGTTGGGGGCATCGAACCAGGCGTCGCGGCCGGCCTCCAGCGCGGGGATGTCGGGCCAGCCGAACCAGGCCTGCGCGCCATTGCCGCGAATGGCGTTGTGACCGGCCGGGGTCCAGTGGTCGATGCCGGACCAGAAGGTGAAAAAGGCCGACCAGCCACCCTTGTCGAGCGGCTCGCGCGACGCCCGGCGCTGCACCACCGTGCCCCAATCCGTCGCGACATATTCGACGTCGAAGCCCATGCGCTTGAACAGATCGCCGCCGACCAGCGAACAGGCGTTGATCGAGGCGAGATCGGTCGCCGCCAGCAGCACCAGCTTGGAGCCGATCGCCCCCGCCGCCTGCAAGGCCGCGCGCCCCTCCTCGACGCTCTTGTGGTAGCGGTCGAGCCCGACGTCGGAGGCCAGCGGGCTGCGCGGCGCGAAAAAGCCGACATTGTCGCGGATCAGCGAGGCATCGGTGCCGATCACCGCCGTCATCATATCGGCCTGGTTGATCGCGGTGATGACGGCGCGGCGCACCGCCGGGTTGTTGAAGGGCTCGGTGAGGTGGTTGGGCCGGAAGGTGCCGATGAGGCCCATCGGGTCGGCCACCGTCACCGTCACATTGCGGTTGCGCGCCAGCGAGGGGAACAGATCGGCGGTCGGCTGTTCCCACCAGTCGATCTCGCCCGAGGTCACCGCCGCCGCCGCCGTCGCCGCATCGGGGATGATGTGCCATTCGATGCGTTCGAAATGCGCGACCTTGGTGCCCGAGGTATTGCTCGCCGGCCCGGCATCGGGACGGGGCGAATAGCCGGCATAGCGTTCCCACACCGCCTTGGACCCCGGCACCCATTCGTCGCGGACGAATTTGTACGGGCCGCTGCCGGTGGCATCGGTGATCTGGGTGAAGGCATCGGTCTGCGCCACGCGCTCGGGCATGATGAACAGGCAGGGCGTGGTCACCTTGGCGAAGGCGTCCAGCATCATCGGGAACGGCTTCTTCAGCTTGATCTCGAAGCGCAAATCGTCCAGCGCGCTCATGGAATCGAGCTGCGTCAGCAGGCGCTGGCCAAAGGCGTCGCGCTTGGCCCAGCGCCCGATACTGGCCGCTGCGTCCTGCGCCCGCACCGGTGCGCCATCATGGAATTTCATGCCCGAGCGCAGCGTGAACACCCAGCGCAGCCCGTCATTCTCGACGACATGGCCGGCGGCGGCCTGAGGATGGACGTTGTAGTCGTCATCCACGCCGTAGAGCTGGTCATAGACCAGGTAGCCGTGGTTCCGCGCGATATAGGCGGTGGTCCAGAACGGGTCGATCGTGGACAGATTCGCCTGCGGGATGAATTTGAGCACGCTCGAACTCGCGGTCTGCCCGACCGCGGGCGCACCGATGATCCCGGCGCCGGCGATGGCGGCCCCCCCAAGCAACAGGTCACGACGAAACATCGGCATTTCTCCCCTGAACGACAGTCCCGGGGACACTAGGCATCGCTTCCGGCCAGGGGAAAGCGGTTTATCGGTGTCAGGCCGCTTCCGGCCGGTGGCCGAAACCCAGGGACGGTTCCGGCGCCGTGTCGATCCAGACCGCTTTTCGCGTCGTATAGGCGGCCAGCGCCTCCAGCCCGGAGGACCGCCCATGCCCCGAGGCGCCGAAGCCGCCAAAGGGCACCGAGACATGGATGGTGCGGTAGCCGTTGATCCAGACCGTGCCGGCCCGCAGCCCCGCCGCCACTCGATGCCCGCGCCCCAGATCCCGCGTCCAGACCGCGCCGGCAAGCCCATAGCGTGTGTCATTGGCCAGGCGCAGCGCCTCGGCTTCATCCGCGAATCCCTGCGTGGCGACCACCGGCCCGAAAATTTCCTCGCGCAGCGCCGGCGCATCCTCGGGCAGACCCGTGAGGATGGTGGGCGGAACGAAAAAGCCGCCCGAACAGGGGGGCAGAGGGGCGCCGGCCCCCGCCAGCACGGCGCGGACATGGGCATATTGCCGCGGCGTGCAGACCGGGCCCATTTCGGTGGCGGGGTCCAGCGGATCGCCCAGGCGGATGCGCGCCATGGCGCCGCGCAGCAGGTCGAGAAACCGTTCCGCCACGCTGTCCTGCAGCAGCAGCCGCGATCCCGCGACGCAGGATTGCCCCGCACCCGCAAAGATCGCCTGCTGCGCACCCTGCACCGCGGCGGGCAGGTCGGCATCGGCGAAGACGATGTTGGCACTCTTGCCGCCCAACTCCAGCGTCAGCGGGATGCCCCGCGCGGCGCAGGCCGCCGCCACCGAAGCGCCGCCGGCATGGCCGCCGACGAAGGTCACGCAGGCGGTTTCGGGCGCCGTCAGCAGCGCCGCCCCCGCCCCCGCCCCGATCCCGGCCAGGATCTGCAGCGCGCCATCCGGCAGCCCCGCCTGCGTCGCCAGCCGCCCCAGCATCAGCGCCGCGAAGGGGGCGAGTTCCGACGGCTTCACCACCACCGCATTGCCCGCCGCCAGCGCCGGAAAGGCGTTCCAGCCGACTGTGAACAGCGGCGCGTTCCAGGGCGTGATGGCGGCGACGACGCCATAGGGCTCGGGCGTCACCAGCACGGTATGGCCGGAGGGGACAGGGGTGATCCGGCCCTCCATCTTGTCGCACCAGCCGGCCCAGTATTCGGCCATCTCCGCGACCCGGGCGATTTCCCCGCGACAGTCGCGGATCGGCTTGCCCGTGGCGGTGCAGTCGAGCAGCGCCAGGGTCTCCGCCTCCGCCCGCACCGCCTGGCCGAGTGCCCAGAGCCGGCGCCCGCGTTCCGCGCCCGACAGCGCGATCCAGGCGCGCTGCCCCCGCGCCGCACCGGTCGCGGCGGCGGCGGCCAGCCCGGCCCCCGCGGCGCCATAAGTGCAGAGCGGCGCCCCGGTCGCGGCATCGGTCAGCACGATGCTCTCGCCATCGCCGGGGACCGCCGCGCCATTGATCCAGGCAGCGGGCGCCCCCGGCAGATGTTTGGCCAACAGGGCGGCCAGGGTCTCGGATGCGCGGCTCATCGGGATCCCTCGAAAATCGCCGCGGCGACGCGGTTGAAATCGGCATCATCGGCGATGCCGGACTGGCCCCAGGCGGTGACCGCGCGATCGCAGACATCCATAGGCGCCCCCACACTGGTCGCCAGCGCCCCGGCCAGCCGGATATCCTTGCGCATCAGCCCTGCGGAAAACCCCGAATCGAAGCGGCCATTGAGAATCCAGCGCGGCCAGTTCACCTCGGTCGCCGCCGACCGGCCGGAGGCAGCGTTGATCACCGCCAGCAGCGCCTCGGGCGCCACGCCGGCGCGGGTGCCGAGACGCAGCGCCTCGGCCGCCGCCACCAGATGCGTTGCCACCAACAGATTGTTCACGAGCTTGGCGACCTGGCCGGCCCCGGCCTCGCCGACATGCAGGATGCGGTCCGCGATGCGCGACAGATCCGGCCGCGCCGCGTCCAGCGGGCCGCCCGCCCCGCCCACCATCATGGCCAGCATGCCCGCCGCTGCGCCGGCCGGCCCGCCCGAGACCGGCGCATCCAGATAGGCGACGCCCTGGCGCTCCGCCGCGGCGGCGAAGCGGCGCGCCGCGATCGGGTCCAGCGTCGAGGTATCGGCGATCACGCCGCCGCGGGGCATCGCCGGCAGCAGGACCTCCAGCACCGCGGCGACAACATGCTCATCGGGCAGCGACAGCAGCACCAGATCCGCCGCGGTTGCGGCGGCGCTTTCCACCACCTGCGCCCCGGCTGCGACCGCCAGCTGCCGCCTGGCGGGATCGAGGTCGAAGGCCAGCGGGGCATGGCCGCTGGCGACAAGGCGGCCGGCCATGGCCAGCCCCATGTTGCCGAGGCCGATGAGGCCGATCATGAGCATATCCTTCGAAAGTCGGCCGCCGAGTCTGGCCGGCCGGGGTCGCAGCGGCAAGCCGGTGGCTTCCCTTGTCCGGGCTGCCATGCAATCCCCCGGCCATGCCAGTGACCCGAGCGATCCATCGACTCTTCCCCCGCCACGCCGGGCTGCTGCTGCAGATGTGGCGCTTCGGCGTGACCGGGGCCGCGGGGTTCCTGGTCGATACCGCTGTGCTCTACGCGGCGCTGGCGCTGGGGGTGGGGCTTTATGGCGGGCGGGTGCTGTCCTACCTCGCCGCGGCCAGCTTCACCTGGGCGCTGAACCGCGCCTGGACCTTTTCCGATCGGGGCCGCGCGCCGCTGGCCCGCCAATGGGCGCTGTTCCTGGTCGTGAACCTTGCCGGCTTTGCGCTGAACTACGGCACCTATGCCGCCATGGTCGCTTTCTGGCCGCTGGCCGCGGCCTGGCCGGTGCTCGGTGTCGCCGGCGGGGCGATCGCCGGGATGGGATGCAATTTCTGGGTCTCCCGGACCCTGGTTTTCCGCCAGCCTTGACGCCGACCCGCCAC
>Ga0255334_1001349_pt1 | contig 11405 bp, 7 predicted proteins | sample EtOH5_35cm_T3_12_FD_202080 | JGI IMG/M metagenome (GOLD analysis project Ga0255334, IMG submission 202080) | Sandy soil microbial communities from University of British Columbia, Vancouver, Canada - EtOH5_35cm_T3_129 | ecosystem: Engineered > Artificial ecosystem > Sand microcosm > Unclassified ...
CGCAACAAAATGACAGGCGTCGCCGAGCAGTTCCAGTACATCCTGCGCGACGAATCCATGCACCTGAACTTCGGCATCGACGTGATCAACCAGATCAAAATCGAAAACCCGCACTTGTGGGATGCCGAGATGAAGGAAGAGGCTTCGCAGATGATTCTGCAGGGCACTCAGCTGGAGATCGAATATGCGCGGGACACCATGCCTCGCGGCGTGTTGGGCATGAATGCGGCGATGATGGAGGACTATCTGAAGTTCATCGCTAACCGTCGTCTGTCGCAGATTGGGTTGAAAGAAGAGTATCCAGGGACGACTAACCCGTTCCCTTGGATGAGCGAGATTATGGACTTGAAGAAAGAGAAGAATTTCTTTGAGACTCGGGTTATTGAGTATCAGACTGGTGGGGCGTTGAGCTGGGATTGATTTCCAAGCTTGCCGCGATTTGACGATGTAAATCGACAAATCGAAATACGAAAAGCCCCGATCTGATCGGGGCTTTTTTATTGAATAAGAAAATACTTACTCAACCAACCTTCTCCACTAAACCGCCTATAGCCATGTAAGCATATCTGCATCCCACTCCAAACTTCGGCCTGCCTGGCTGAGGTTGAGATCCGGAGATGATGGAGATCCTCAACAAGACCAAGAAATGCTAAAAAGGTAGGCGAGTGTCGGTTTGTATAACGCTTTCAAACCCATTTTGACCAGCCAAGTTCATAAACGAAGACTCTGCTATTCCCACTAGGCTGGCATCGCTGACGTAGTCGTCGAGACTTTCAGGAAGCAAGATACCTTTGTCTCGAGGTTATTCTTGAATAAGCGCTTCATTGGCTATCCCTGCGATGAAACTCTCAGAAATCATAGCAAGGGTTCGCAAAGGCGTTTTACGCACTCGGGACCAAATGCGATCAGTACTTTACAGCACTGAAGGGCGATTCATTTTGCGCAGGTCATTTACTCGTAAAACCTAGACATTCGGCAACCCTCCGACAGACAACATCATAAACAGTTTTCGCTATTTTGTTTGCCAACAATGGCGGTACCGCATTACCCACTTGGTGGTATTGCTGGGTTCGATTCCCTTCGAAATAGTAGTTATCTGGGAAGGTCTGAAGCCGCGCGGCCTCGCGAACGGTCAAGCTCCGACACTGCGCAGGGTCGTAGTGAATAAAGTAGTGCCCATCCTTCGAGATATGACTAGTGATAGTAGTTGCAGGGAGCTCTGCAAGCTGCACCCTGAAACGGTCACTAAACTTACCGCTTTCCCAATTCTTGTGAGCGGGAGCGAGACCAGGAAGAGAAAATTGCTGATGCCCCTTGGGCGAGTATTTGTTGTGCTCAGCGAAGGTACTCGCAAACGCATATCGTCGCAGGTCCGACAGCATATGGCTGCGGGCATCGTGACTCATCCAATATTTAATTTCGGGATCCTGATACCAAGCATCCAAGGATGGTATACCTGTATTATCTTGACCCTGCTCCTTTTGCACTCGTTCGCCACCTGAACTCTTTGGCGCATTGAAAAGTGCTTGACGAGTAGCTCGCAGAGGCGCAATCAGTTCTCCACTTTCAAGTTCCGCGTGATGCAGCAAATCATCTACTTCGTCAGCAACAGCCTGATACCAAGCTTCTTGAGAATCCAAACGCTTTGACAGCTTGCTTCTAAGCTTGGGCAGACCACCAATAGCTTGCCTCACCGATACCGGATCGGTTGTTTTCAAAAGGTCATGGGGCGGAACATTACCGTGCTCGTCGAGCGCTATCCCCAAAAGAATGACACGATGGCGAGCTTGTGGAATTCCGTATTTTTCTGCTTCGATAATAAAAGACTTTGGATTTACCTTGTCCATACAATCTGCAGAGCTGAACGACTCTTCGGAAACCAGAGAACAAATCTTGTATTTTTGGCCGCCTTCTGCGTTATCCAATGCTTTTGTAGGATCCACCAAATCTTCTAAGATTTGCGCAAATATCCCTTTACCTCCAACTTTTGAAGACAAGATCCCCTTCACATTTTCCATAACGAAAACAGTAGGGCGATAATCCTTGATGATGCGTAAATAATCTTTATATAGAAAATGCCGATGGTCATTCTCAGGAACATAACCCTGCTTGGCTTGGTTTCTTGATCGACCAGCGAGCGAATACGCTTGGCATGGAGGACCGCCAATAAGGACCCACGGACGCCCATCTTTTTTCAATCTGGCGTTGATGAGACTATTCAACTCCTTGTCGCCTGCATCCGACCCCAAGGTTATTTGCCGTGCCTCCTGATCGGCCCGTTTCCAGAACTCTTCTGTTTCAGGGGTGCTAGGCTCTGCTGCCTCGCCATTGCAGTATTGGTAGTAACCCTTAAGTCCTTTAGGATACTCGCGCTTGAGCAAGCGGTAGAAAGCTCGCAGTCTAAGCGTCCTCCTGGCGACAGGATCCATTTCGGCAGAAACAATGATATCGAAATGACGGCCACCACCGGAGGATGAAAAACCCTCACCCAAACCGCCAGGGCCAGCAAAAAGGTCGACGATCTGGATCGCGTCCTCAACTGCAACAGCTGGCTCAGCGATCGCCCTCGGCGGGAAAAGAAGGTTCTGGTATTGAGTCATGGGCATCATTGGTCAAAAAATCAAGAATGGCAACCGCGTAGGCAGCCGAGTCGCGACACTCTACCAGGATTAGAACAGCAGCGCACTTCAGCCGCGCTCGCTACGATCACATCCTCAATACAGTCGGGCTGGAGCGTCGAATCGCCACTTGGTACGAAACTAAAGCCAATCTTTAATAAGGCTGAGACTTCAAGCCGGAAAGATCAACTCTATACTCAAACTGAACAACGCCTTCTGGGAGCACTCCACCTATAAAATTCGCAGGCGTTATTCGGGGAAAGCTGTCGTCAACTGTATAGGATCGTGCCTCGAGCAGGTTGTATTCCTCTTTCCGAGCGGAACATCCTGCCTCCATCCCTAGCCGCTGCAGCGCGCCCTCCAGCATGGCGGCGTCGACGCCGAGTGCAATGAGACGATCACAGATGAGATCGATCGACAGACCATCATTGACCGGCTCGAACCTGAAGTGGACCAGTTTTAACGGCTTACCGGATGAGGTGGCCAGCTGGAACTGCCCGGAGATGTTGATCACGGCCCCGTAGCGACTGATCGTTGACTTGACCTCGTAATCCGTCGTTGGAGTCTTGATATCAACTACGCCGCCGAAGGGGCCGCTCCACTCATAGGTAGCTCCTTTGATGACCAGCACTTCCAAGGCCAGCAGTTCAGCAAGCACGTCATAGCCATGCTTGTCGACCAACGCATTGCCCAGCAAATGCCGCCACCTTTGCCACCAAGCTAACGGATCTGCCAGCAGCGCTTGACGTACAGCAATCCCGGATTCAACGCTGATCATATGCTCGCAGATCAGACCGAACTCGTTGCGGAGCCATTCAATGGACGACTCCAGCCGCAGGAACCTCTGATGCTTTCCCGCCACAACCCGTTCCACTGTCCGGAGCTTGGCGCCGGCGAACCCTTCTGAAATCTCCAAGGGTTCGGAACACTCAACGGCAACGCCGAACCTGTCTCCTTCACGAAAGACCCACGCTGGGCACGCTGCGGGCATCGCCTTGATTGGCAGAATACGGCCACTCTGGTCAAGGTTAGCGAAGCCTTCCTGAATCTCTTTCAGTAAATCAGTCATGATCACTATTCAAATCGATGGGTGCGCATCCCACGTCGGCAAACAGTGCGTCGACGTAGCCAGACAAACCGCCTGCGCAGAACACGGGCTCCTTTAGCACAATCTGCGCCGTATTTAGCTTCATGATTGCCCTGAACTGATCCTGAGATGGTTTGCGCAACCTTCGCATCCTGAAAATCAGCCGTGTCAGATCAATCCTGAAACCGCCCTTGCCAGGCCGCTCGACCAGTTGTACGACCGTATCCGTGGTCACACTCTCCAGTACTTTTCGAGTGCTTTCTTCGGAGCCCTGCCACGTCAGGTGAACGGTCCACCACATCGCCCGTAACCAGATGCGGCTTCGCCCCTTCCAGAACCGCACAGGCGGGGCGCCGCCCCAACGACTTTTCACCAAATCCGGCAGAACGCGTAGGGTAAGAAAGCGCCACCAGCCATCATCTGCGGCGGTGCGGATGTCTATGCCAGCCTCTGCCAATACTCGGTACAGGGCAAGGCCAACTTTCATGTCATAGGCGCCAGGACCTGAAGCGTTGCTCCTTGCAGTTGGATCATACAGCGACACAATGACAAGTAGTTCGCGGCGTACTTTTTCCAGTTCCGGGTTGGACATATCGGGGAGAAACGCATCGCTTTTGACCATCTCGTCAAAGTGGCGCTGCGACAGTTTAAGGTTCAGTGTCGGGAAACTCATGCCGCGTTCTCCAGTTCCCGGACCCGATGATCAAGCCAGCATTGAGTAGATATGAACAAATCCGGAAGTGAGCCTGTATTCAGACTCCCCAATCGAATGAATGAGCGCACTGCGTCTGCGATACTCGCGATACCTTCATCGGCATCGGGCGCGCCCAGATACGCATCGAACTGTGCGCCCATGTCTTCCTTGACTTGAGCAATGACCAGCGCAAGCCAAGCTGCGAACACCTGACGCATCAATGGCGACTGCTCGATATTTAAAGCCCGGCGGTCGCGCAATTGTTCGAAATGCGGATGTGCGCTGTTAAGTACAAGGGCCACGTAGTCGCTGGAGAATGGCTCGTCCTGCGGATCACTCCAACAAGCTCTCAACTGCCACAGTGGTCCCTCTGCGCCCAGAGACTCTTCTAGCACCGGAAAAAGGGAGCCGTCGCCGTCAATGACGATTTCGATTGGTTGTGCCAACGGACCTAGTCGTGAACCTGGCTGATGCGCAAATCCGGGAGCGAACGCTGCCTTGTATTGGCCTAGAAACGCTTGAACCGAGAGAAAACCGCTTCCTCTGACAGTCCCGGGCTCCAGTTCGATGTCGAGCAGCACAGCCCCGCCCTCTTCGTCGTGCCGCAGGTCATGAACGGACCCAAGCGTCCGCCAGCAGGAATCTGCAGATGCCCATTCCAGCGCCAGCAACACCTTAGCGTCCGTGCTTGCTACACCGTCGGGACCAAAGATGGCCTCCAGAAGCGGCGCCCGCTCGATCAAACATTCAACCATCAAGGGATGTTCGGCTGGGTTCCAGTCACTATCCTTACCCAAGGCATATTGATCGCCACTCACCGCCGTCGCGCCCGGATCAAGACCGTCATGTGACCGGAAGACATAGTTCACTTCCGACTCGCTTCCACCGCCGAGTGGCGCATTCAGCATTCGATATAGCGGCAGTCGAGTACTCATTCCGCCGCTCCATTTGTATCCGAAATCCGAACTCCGATCACCGGCCGCAACAACTTGCTACCGGAGTCAGTCATCCTCACGTGGAGTTCCCCCTCCAGCACGAGCCCCGGTTGAACAAACGCAGTACCAACCCTAAGCATGACACCGGTTCCATTCGCAGTTTCCGTGCTTTTTACTGAAGGGATCACACTACTGATGCGAGGAGAGTCCAGTTGAAACGGGAACGTACCGAGTCCGCTATCGAGCCAGTTATTAAAGGTGATTGGCCCGGCTTCGGAATCTACAGAAACGGTGATTTCCCTGGGTATGTTTGGCTGCAGCATCCCCCATCTCAAACACCATTTCATGACTATGGAGGATGCTGTATGCCTAACCTCCACTATCTCCAGTTCGGGCGTAGGCACCGCACCTCCTCTGGAACCTTGTCCGATGGCCGCACGAGGCGCCGCTTTACCAAACCGCCCATCCGCACCAAACCCACGGCTCGGCAGCACGAGCTCGGCAAGTTTGCGTGACATCCGCATCGAAGGTTTGACGGTCACGCTGGGCTGGGACGGTACGCCGAAATCCTTCAAGGCCCGGCCACACTGGGCACGAATCTTTTCAACGACTCGCCCTCCGTTTACGTCTACCCACTCTGCATGATCCGCACGCTCGCAACTCCTCAGATACCCTTCGAGATTCTGTATGGTCGAACGTAACCCTCGAGCTGCGGATGGCTGGAGCTGCTGTTCCGAATCGGGTAGAAAGAGCCCCACAACGTATCGCCCGTCCGCAAAACCAGCGAATCCACCGGCCCAGCCTCGCGAATCAATACTGTCATCCCAACAGATGTTCATACCGGGCGAGCGCATGAAGGTCATGATCGGTCGATGGGGCGCACCGCTGTCTGTTTTGGAGAAGATGCAGGTTTCTGGGCTGGGCGCGTTGTCTGGCGCATCCATTTGCAACTGGCGCGGGGTTATCGCCAAGGCAAGCAGCCAGCCCGCCTGACTGCCACTTACAAATTCACCGCGTAACTGAACAGGTCTACAGAGCAAATCATTACTCTTGACGCCTCTAGCCGTCAGATAATCTTCCTCCTCAGGCGCCTCTCCTACTGCGCGGTCATACAGGCACTGACTCACTCGAAATATCGGCAACATGTCCGCACTAGCGATCCCCTTGCCATTCACCGATGCACTCAGATATCTACCACTGGCGAAGAAGGGGTTATCCAGCCGCGCATTGAACCAGCGCTGGATCGCAACATTCACGTAATCCTCATAACTGCTGCACCACCATGGCGCCGGCCCTCTTTCTTCGTCGAACACGGGCAGAAGGTTTTCCTTGAGCAGTGGAATGATGATCGCCGTTCCAGTTGTTTTACCGGTGAAAGGCTGAGCACCGAATGCCTCCAAGATTTCGTGAATGTGCTCCGGCACAGTGATTGCTCGCAAGCTATCATTCGCCACCCACCAGGCAATGCCGGTTTGCGTCGTGAGCTGTAGGCGGTCGACACGGTTTTCGTCTTCGACCAGAGAAGCCACCAGCCGCTCTTCATACCCTTCGACCGTCTTGATCCGGCTGTAGTAGATAACTAGGCCAGCGCCCATGCGGAAGTAACAGGTCTTGCCCAATCCCCACGAGCCGCCCGCACCGTCGTCCGCGCGAGTCCGACCAATTTCGAATGCAAGCTTCAGGAAGTTGCCATGCTGACCGTTCGCTTCCACGCTATCGAAGGTCATCGGCCCAGTCAGCCCCTCGGTACCCGAATCGCGAATTTCAAGCAGTTTCGGTGTATGCGGATAACGTTTCTCGAGCATTCGAAGGTTCAGTCCTTCACTGAACGTCGAGGCAATGGCGTCCAGCGAATGCTCGCGAATATGGAAATCCACCGAAACCGGAAGTGCTTGACTTCCGTTGCGTCCTGCGTCGAGGGCATTCTGAATGGATTCACGTACCAGCAGATCCAGAAGAGGTGTTTCTTCGTTCTGCAGCGCGCGAAGAAGGAATGCACCAGATTCCTGCATGGGCTGCAGTTGAAGGCTGTGATACTTCATGGGTCAGATCCCGTCTATCGTTTCTTCGAGATTATCTTCCGATACTGTGAAGGTTTCCGGGATATTGACCGTGACGTGAGTGACGTAGTTTTTCTGCTTGCCTTGTGAACCTGGCAGATAAAGGCTGATGCCTACGATGTGCGCCTTGGCATTGAGCGAATCTCTCTCTCGGCGCGGCGCAGCGGCGACTTTTCTAGAACGATCATAGGGACTGTCTTTGTCGATGAGGTAGATCAGCAGTTGAGGTACTGTTCCGACACCACCTTTGCAGCGAAGCTCTGCCACCTCGAAATTAGTGAAACCTGCCTTCGAAAAGTCACGCTCTTCAAGGCCCTGGGCATCAGCCAGCAGATCCTTCGGATCTCGCAGTGCACCAATGGACACGCCATTATCCGAACGTTTGTCAGCGAAGCGGCTACGGTTGACCCGACCAACAGTCTTGCCAGAAACCTCCCAGCTGTTTTCCGGCTTAGGTGTGCTGCCCGCCACCACGACGTTCCAATTCGTGTAGCTGGCGTTCTGAGCGTGCTCATCGAGCCATTTTAGAAAGGCTTTCATATCGGAGAAGAATTGATTCCCGGGATGGAACGACAAGCCTTCCAGATAATCGGCTACCCGATTGACGTCAACGTTACGCCAAACAAGGCTGTTGGCTCCCTTCAATTCGGACTTTTCTAGGTTTGTACCTGCTGAACTCAGAAATCTCTCCGTTGACGACAAATTGGCATCGAGCACCGCGGCAGCATCATCGCCGTCATGAAAAACGGTTGTCTGCCGGTTTATTCCCGAAAAGTCGAATTCTGCCTTGATAGCGCGCTGCATCTTGTTCGCGCCTGTTGGGCGAATCCAGGCGAGCCGCGAATGTACACGGACGCGAGGCCCGAACTCCTCAGGCTTGGCGCCGCCATGCATGAAGCGCTGCAGATCGTCACGAAGCTCCTCCTCCGCCACTGTCATGAACTCGTACTTCACTCTCGTATCATCGGACATCCAGATACGAGGCAGCAGTTCATAGCCCTTACGGTAACCAAACCAGCGCCCCATCTGCATGAGGGAATCTGCTTGCGCGGAGCCGCGCAGGAAAAAGGTACTGACCAGATTTTCAATTGTCAGCCCTCGGGAAAGCGTCCCGCCGCCGATGACAATGAACGCCGTACAAAAATCAAGGCCTTGCGCCGTGTCAGGGTAGAACAAACGCCGAACTTCGTTCTCATCTGTCACCCCGTTATTGGCGCAGTTATCGACACACACGTGGATACCGCGGTGGTACGTCCGTTTGGAGTCTGCATCCAGCTGGATAGCCGTCACCGTATCGAGAAGTGTCCGGATTTCTGCAAAGAAATTATCGAATGTCGGCAGTTCACAAAGCTCGGAGAGCCGTCCGTAGCCGGGAAAGCGCTCGGCAAATTGCGCAACATCCAGACCTGACGAAACCCTATCCCACACAGGTCTTAAAGTATCGGCCAACTCATCATCACCATACTCCGACCACATTTCGAGCGCCGCCTGCACCGCTTCGCTCATGTAATCATGATGAAGCTGCCTCGCGCTTGTATGGATCAACATGCTTACGGGCTTTGCAGCGTCGGACAATCGCATCACGGCGACGCAGCATAGATACCAAATCAGACTTTCTTGTAGCGCCTGCGGCAGTGTCAGGTTTTCTCCCTTGTGAAGCCTACCAATCTGTTTCAGATCTTCGTTGGAGACTTCACGAACGATTCCAAGCGGCTCCTTGTTATGTTCGGCGTAACCGAAAATCTGCACAGGACCGAAATGTTCGTCCGCCTGCGGCAAAGCCGCGATGAAATCCGTGGGATACAGAGTATCGCCAGGTCCTTCATTCAGAAAGTTGGCGGCAGGTGTGGCAGTGAACGCGACGTAGTTCACGCATTGAAGTGGCAAACTGATCAAACGCAGAATGAGTTCATTAATGACCGTACGTTCATCCTTCGAAACGTCATTCGAATTGATACCTGCCTGATCCGCCTCGTCATCAATCACTACGAGCCGCATCTGCGACATCCCCAAAGAATGCGCCTCGATCCAGTCAATAAGATGCCTCAGCCGGGCCGGGTTCTTCAAACAAACAACAAGGTGGCGGTCTCGTCGACCAGCATCGAACTGCATGTCCTGCGCTCGGGCCCCATAAGGGCTGTTCCTCGACGGATGCTCGATCGCCTTCCAACTGACGTTAGCATCATGCTGGAACAAGTCGCCGACTAGACGCTTGCTGGTTTGTACCCGCAGGTTCTCGAGTGTCCCGGTGAGCACGACGAACAGGTTCCATCGATAGTCGGCTGCCATGGAAATCAGGCCTGCCATGTTGGCTGTTTTGCCGGACTGTACATGTCCAACCACCAGCCCCTTTACAGGCATGCGATCTTTTGTTGTTTGCCGAAGGTGCTGCAGGACGCGCACGGCAGACCTCTGAATATTATCGACCGAAGTTCCCTTCCACCCCTGCGCGATCAGATATTTTCTGTAGAGCTGCCATGCACTTCGCCCGTCTTGTGGCACTGCCATGCCGGGCTCGGCCTCTTCCGCTCCTACAATGATCAAGGGGCTCGCCGCGGCGACAGATTGTTGTTCCGCCTGCTCTTTGTGCCGAACGATCTCCTTCCAACATTCAAAGCGCTCTTCCGGGCTATTCCCTAGCGAAGGCCAGTCGTCCATTTCCTCCTGTAAAAGGAGCCAGTCATTGACTTTATTAAGTGACTCTCCCATTCGGCCGAGCTTGGCAATATCTTCCCAACTCCTGCCTTTCAGGCGCCAACCATCAATGAACGCGCGACACTTGTCGTACGCTGGGTCAATAATGTAATCAGCCATTAGCATCCCTACTGTGTTCGGAAGACGACTCGAATCAGGAATATCGCCTGCATCCAAGTCAGGGATCGGGATAGTGGCATAGCGCCCGCAACCTTGCAAAATCCGTTTCCCGAACGGTCACGAGCTAAAAGCCCTTCGTTGCTTGCATATATTTCGTCGCCGTCAGAAAACGATATCTTTTCAGCCTTTTCAAACATTCGTTAAATTATCTGCTAATACAGTCTTGCCATAGGTCGACAGCCGCGTGCGTAAAAATTCATCATAAGCGTCCGGGCGGGCATACCGTCTTGCGTTACTTGGCCGGTTATCAGCGACGCGGTAATAGTTCGTCTATTCCACTTGCCCCTGTGTCGGCAGGCGATTGAGGACGTCCTTCAATCTGGGAAGTCGGAATGCACGTTTGCTCTTCGCTCAAAAGTCTCGATCAATAAATCGAATCTATAAACTAGCGCGGGTGCCTATATCGGATGAGTGCAGACATCGTCTCCCAAGAACGCCGATCCCAGATCATGTCAACGATCAGGAGTAAAAACACGAAACCCGAAATGGTTGTGCGTTCGGTGTGCCATGAAATTGGGCTTCGCTATCGTCTGCATTGTAAAGATCTACCAGGTGCACCTGATCTGGTTTTCCCCAGGCATCGAATATGCATATTCGTCCACGGCTGCTTTTGGCACCGGCATCCTCACTGCAAATATGCGTATACCCCCAAAAGCAGACTCGACTTTTGGCTTCCTAAACTCGCGAAGAATGTTGAGCGGGACTCGCAGGTTCAGGAGAAGCTGAAGGCACTTGGCTGGAAAGTCGTGCTTGTCTGGGAATGCCATACCAAAGACAGAGAAGTCCTACGCAATGAAATCCGTTTCGCATTCGGTTTGAATGCATAAACCTACGTGCATTCACCAAACTGTCGCTGATCAACTTTATAGGGTTGACCATGCCGCTTTGACACCCTAGGCTTCAGTTTCGGCGCCTAAGAAACGCCTAAACCAGAGCGGTCCTCCGCACCCGACAGTCATGCGGCTTTTTTTCGTCTGCGGTTTCGCTACGCCTGCGAGAAAATCCCCGTTATGTCGGGAGTGGGCGAATACAAGACCCGAAAGGGGAATATGTCCGGCCCGTCTCTGGTGGGTTTCTTAGCTCCCGACACCCATAACGAATGCCCTAAGAAAGCAGCCAGAGGTAAAGGAAATGCCT
>Ga0255334_1001350_pt1 | contig 11402 bp, 10 predicted proteins | sample EtOH5_35cm_T3_12_FD_202080 | JGI IMG/M metagenome (GOLD analysis project Ga0255334, IMG submission 202080) | Sandy soil microbial communities from University of British Columbia, Vancouver, Canada - EtOH5_35cm_T3_129 | ecosystem: Engineered > Artificial ecosystem > Sand microcosm > Unclassified ...
GCCCGGTAAACGACGCTTTCATCAAACAATGGAAAACCTACACGAAAAATCCGAAGCGCGTCACCAACGATCCCATGGAAGCGCATTACATCGGTTTCAATATGTGGGTGAAGGCCGTCGAGAAAGTCAAATCCACCGATGCGGATAAGATCATCGCCGCCCTGCCAGGCATCACCGCTCCCAACCTCACTGGCGGCGTTTCTACCATGTTACCCAACCACCACATCACCAAACCGGTGTTAATTGGCGAAATTCAAGCCGATGGCCAGTTTGCCACGGTGTGGAAAACCAAGGATCTGGTGCCGGGCGATGCCTGGTCTGATTTCCTGCCCGTGAGCAAAGATACTGAAGCGGATTGGGTAACTCTGAAGTGTGGCAATTACAACAAAGTCACCAAGCAGTGCTCAGGTCAGAGCTACAAATAATGGCATCGTAAAAACGGCTAACCCCCTCTCTCGATTGTGGGAGAGGGGTATGGAGCCGGATATACGACACAAAATTCATCGTTTACTGATCTACGGAACCAACCCATGCGACTCCTCATTCCTTGCCTACTGCTGCTGAACCTGCTCGCCCAGCCAGCATGGGCTGAGGAGACCTTGCCTTTGGAAGAATCCGAAACTGCCACTGTGGTGTTGCCCACCGATTTCGGCGATCTCGTCACCGCCTTGGTCGAGGCCGACTTTGAGCAGCGCCGCGAAATCGTCAACCACTTGGCCATCTTGAGCGACCATCGCAGCTTATCTGTGTTATCCGCGATGCTTGAAAGCCGACTTGGCAGAACTTCGGATACGCCTATGCGGATAGTTATTGTCAGCAAGGACCAAGATCCCGATGCCAGCGACGCACTTACCGGCGAATCTCTGGGTAAAGCTTCCGCGCTGACCATCGACAGCATTGCGGTTAACAATTCCCTACGTGGCGAGCTGCGCACCTTACTCGCCCGCCTACAATTAAACGCCCCGGATACGGCGATACGTCTAGCCGCTGCAAAGCAGCTGATCAGCGACGATGTCGACACGGAAATCCTGCCACTGCTGCAGGAACGCCTAAAAACTGAACCCGACAGCAAAGTGAAGGCCACGTTAACTACCGTGATTGCCATGGCCGGTACCGCCAATGAGGATCCCGCAGTACGTAGCACGGCCGTGCAAAATTTAAGCGGTGAGCTCTACCCCGAAGTACGCGCCAAGCTGGAGGAACTAGCAACAAACGACATCGCCGTCGAGGTGCAGAGTGTTGCCAAAGCCGCTCTTGCTAGTATCGTCAGCAAAATCACCTTTTATCGATTTATGGAAAACCTGTTCTTTGGTCTCAGCCTGGGCTCTGTGCTACTGCTGGCGGCCATCGGCCTATCCATTACTTTTGGGGTGATGGGTGTGATCAACATGGCGCATGGCGAGTTAATCATGCTGGGTGCCTATACCACCTATGTGATGCAACAGCTGATACCGAACCATATTGGCGCTAGCCTGGTGTTATCGATCCCAGCGGCCATGCTGGTAGCCGCGCTCGCGGGTATCGTTATTGAGCGCGGGGTAATCCGTTTTCTCTACGGCCGGCCATTGGAAACTCTGCTTGCCACTTTTGGCATCAGCCTTATTTTGCAGCAATTGGTGCGGACAATTTTCTCGCCGCTCAACCGTCAAGTCAGCTCACCTTCCTGGATGAGCGGCTCACTGGAAATCAACCCGGTCTGGTCGCTCACCTATAACCGCCTCATCATTCTGATATTCGCACTGGTCGTGTTTTTTCTGATGACGCTGATCTTCAAGCACACCACGCTGGGATTAAAGTTGCGAGCCGTCGCCCAGAATCGCGCCATGGCCCGCGCCGTCGGGGTCCGGGCAGACTGGGTGGATGTCCTCACCTTTGGCCTGGGTTCTGGCATCGCCGGGGTGGCTGGCGTTGCTTTATCACAGCTGACCAATGTCGGCCCCAACCTTGGCCAGAGCTATATCATCGACTCGTTTATGGTGGTGGTGTTAGGCGGGGCGGGAAATTTGTGGGGAACCCTGGTCGGGGCGCTGAGCCTAGGCATCTTAAATAAATTCCTTGAGCCCTACGCCGGTGCCGTACTGGCAAAAATCCTGGTGCTGGTATTCATCATCCTATTCATTCAGAAGCGTCCACGCGGACTGTTCCCGCAAAAGGGCCGCGCCGCAGAGGCTTAAACCATGCTGATCCAACGTTTGTTCTTAAGTGATAGGGGCGGGATGGTAGTTTTGGGATTGCTGGCTTTGCTTGCCATCGCCGTGCCAATACTTACCCTGGCTGTACCAGAAGGCTCCGCACTGCATATGTCTACCTATACGGTGACTCTGCTGGGCAAATTCCTCTGCTACGCCTTGCTCGCACTATCACTGGATATGATCTGGGGTTATGGCGGCATTCTTTCGCTGGGGCATGGCGTATTTTTCGGTCTTGGCGGCTATTGCATGGGCATGTACCTAATGCGCCAAATCGGCAAGCGCGGCGTGTACGGCAACGCCGATCTGCCGGATTTCATGGTCTTTTTGAATTGGAGTGAGTTGCCCTGGTACTGGGCCGGCTTTGACAGCTTCCCCTTCGCCCTATTGATGGTGGTTTTGGCGCCAGGAGCATTGGCTTTGGTCTTCGGCTGGCTGGCTTTTCGCTCACGCGTTACGGGTGTCTATCTATCCATCATCACTCAAGCACTTACCTACGCATTAATGCTGGCTTTCTTTCGTAACGAGATGGGTTTCGGCGGCAATAACGGCCTAACCGACTTTAAAGACATTCTCGGTTTTCCCATCACAGCCGACAGCACACGTGTGGGGATCTTCCTGACCACCGTATTGGCACTTGCCGCCGCCTATGTGGCCTGTCGCTTTGTCACTGCCTCGCGCTTCGGCCGCGTGGTGATGGCCATCCGAGACGCTGAATCACGGGCACGTTTCTGCGGTTATCAGGTGGAATCCTACAAGCTCTGGCTTTTCGTCTTCTCTGCCGTCCTAGCCGGCCTATCCGGTGCGCTCTTTGTACCCCAGGTAGGCATCATCAATCCCGGTGAATTTTCGCCGCTCAACTCCATTGAACAAGTGATCTGGGTAGCCGTGGGTGGACGAGGCACGTTATACGGTGCCGTTGTTGGCGCCTTCGCCGTGAACTACACCAAGACTTGGTTCACCTCTGCATATCCCGAAGCCTGGCTATTCGCGTTGGGTACCTTGTTTGTCCTGGTCACCATCCTGCTACCCAAAGGCCTAGTTGGGTTACTATCCCGCCGCGCCACCGACGAAGTGAAAAATCCATGAGCATGGTTGAACGCATCCCCCGTTTTGGCAAAACGCTTGGGTGGGCACTGCCTGAGCCAGAGGCAACACCACAAGTTAACACTGACTTTGGCAAGCCCATACTCTACCTGGAAGACATAAGTGTGAGCTTTGATGGCTTCAAGGCGCTGAACAAACTTACCCTCTATATTGATGATGGCGAGCTGCGCTGCATCATCGGCCCTAACGGGGCAGGCAAGACCACCATGATGGATGTCATCACGGGCAAGACCCGACCGGACACGGGTAACGTCTATTTTGGCCAAACCATCGACCTGTTGAAACTTTCCGAATATCAAATTGCCCAGAATGGCATCGGTCGCAAGTTTCAAAAACCAACCGTGTTCGAGAAGCTAAGCGTCTACGAAAATCTTGAACTGGCCATGGCTTCCGACAAAAACGTCTGGGCCAGCCTATTTTTCAAGCTCAACTCCGAACAGAAAGTTCACATCGAACAAGTGCTGTCCATCATCAATCTGGAAGCACATCACAAAAAGAGCGCTGGCCTGCTCTCTCACGGCCAAAAGCAATGGCTGGAAATCGGCATGTTGCTGATGCAGAACCCTCGTGTGCTATTGGTGGACGAGCCGGTTGCGGGCATGACCGGGGAAGAGACCGAACACACCGCTGAATTGCTCACCTCACTGGCGGGCAAACACTCGGTAATCGTCGTCGAACATGACATGGCCTTTGTGCGATCGATCGCCAAAAAAATCACGGTACTACACCAGGGCAGCGTCCTGGCGGAAGGCAGCATGGATCAAATCCAAAATGATCCGCGCGTGGTCGAAGTTTATTTAGGGGAATGACCATGCTGGAAATCTCCAACATCAATCAATTCTACGGTCAAAGCCACATCCTCTGGGATTTAAACTTAAAGATCGAGCAAAGCGCTTGTGCCTGCCTGATGGGGCGAAACGGCGTCGGCAAAACCACCCTACTAAAATGCCTAATGGGATTGCTGCCCGTGAAAAGCGGCGAGATTATTTTTAAGGACGAGAATATCGGCAAACTGCCTACGGAAATGCGTGCCCGCAGAGGCATTGGCTACATACCCCAAGGCCGGGAGATCTTCCCCATGCTTACGGTGGAGGAAAATCTGAAAATTTCCTTAGGTGGCCGCCGCGACAAACTAAAACAGATTCCAGAGCACATTTACAAACTCTTCCCCGTACTAAAAGAAATGCGTCACCGCCGCGGTGGTGACCTCTCTGGCGGTCAGCAACAACAACTCGCCATCGGTCGCGCCCTAATGCTAGACCCCAAGCTGCTCATTCTTGATGAGCCCACTGAGGGCATACAACCCAATATCGTTAGTGAGATTGGGGCAATTATTAAACGTCTAAACAGGGAGCAAGGCCTCACCGTGCTACTGGTCGAACAAAAATTACCCTTCGCGCGCCAGGTCGCCAGCGACTTCCACATCCTACAAAAGGGTCGTCTAGTGGCCGAAGGCAAAATCGATGAGCTCAGCGATGCCGTAGTTCAGAAATTTCTAAGCGTTTGAAAAATCTGATGCTTGGTCAGGAGATGTTCGCTGGATGAAAACCGCAAGAAACTGCGGCATACTGGGCAGCGTCGTATCAAAGCGAAGCGATTCACTTGCATCCACTAATATCTATGAGGAAGACACATGACAAAGCTACTCAAAGGCCGCTTGGCAACACTGATCGCCACATTGTTTGCCGCCAGCCTGTTAGTGCCTGTCGTGAGCATGGCTGCACCCGCAGATGCTGCTGCTGATCAGGCCAAAGACGCCACTGCGGCGCACGACAACAAGGCCAAACATCCTCTCAAGCAGAAAATCGACAACGTCAAAGAAAAGATGGACGCTGCCCAAGAAAAGAGAAAAGAAAAGCTGGATGCGTCGGAAGAATAATCCCGGCCGAAGGTATCCGGATGCCTTATCGCCGCGTCGCTAGTTACCTGGCAAAAATCATCGGTATATTTTTACTCTCGCTCGGAGCCTTGCCAGCCCTTGCCGGCGAAAATCTGCGGATAGCTGTGGCGGCTAGTCTGCAACCGGCTTTCGAAGAGCTGAAACCAGTGTTCACCCAACAAACCGGGCTGATGATCGAGCCGGTATACGGTGCCTCTGGAATATTTGTGGCGCAAATCCAGGAAGGCGCACCGTTTGATGTTTTTCTATCGGCGGATACTGATTATCCAGTCGCCTTACAGCAAGCTGGCCTTACGGCAAATGCGCCGAAGGTCTATGCTTATGGCAGCCTGGTATTGTGGGCGCTGCCCGATATCGATCTAAATCAGAGGGTGGCGGTGACTCTGAACCACCCCAAAGTTAAACGAATTGCCCTCGCCAACCCGCAGCTTGCCCCCTACGGCCAACAAGCACTTAACGTCCTTGATTACTACCAGCAACGTCAAGGCGTACAAGCAAAACTGATTTATGGCGAGAGCATTTCTCAAGTAACTCAGTTTATAGTCACCGAGCAGGTGCAACTGGCATTCACCGCCAAATCCGTCGTGCTGTCGCCCCGCTTTCAAGCCAAAGGTCATTGGATAGAGATCCCCGCAGAATCCTACCAGCCCATCGGCCAAGGCGCGGTCATCCTTAAATACGGGGCAACGCATCATCCCGAAGCCGCGAAACGCCTGATGGATTTTCTGTTTACGCCACCGGCGCAAACAATACTCGAACGTTACGGATACCGGCTACCGTGAACCGTTTAGAAGGCATCATCGCCGCCATCAATCAAGACGGCCCCATGTGTCTTATCGACGTAGCCGTCGGGCCGGACCATTTTTCAGCCATGCTATTGCTCGCGGATACGCATTTTGCCGTCGGCATGCCAGCACAGGTGTTATTCAAAGAAACCGAAGTCTCCTTGGCTAAAGAACTGGCGGGGCTTATCAGCCTACGAAATCGGCATAGTCACTGAATGTCGCCTGGGCAAGTTACTCGCCGAAGTAACCCTCGATTATCGCGGCCAGCGCGTCGTATCGTTGATTACCCGGCGATCCGCAGAACGCTTAAACTTGCAGCCCGGCGATGCCGTCGAGTGGCTAATAAAAGCCAATGAGCTGACCTTAACTCAAATGTAATTAATTGGTTAGCCCATGATATGCGGGTTATTGTCGATACTTAAGCTATAGTTTTTAAGGTGAATCTTGCGCGGACTTGATCGAGTAATTTCTTCGGTTGCGATGATGTCGTAATTGGTTGCATTTATTGTCTCGCCAAGTTATGTCTAGGCATAATAAACAGTCAGATAGTTTTTGATTACAATGATTATACGACAAGTTGAAATTTTTATACGACATCGAATGTCGTATATATTACGTTAGCGCTTCATTTGCATTAACTGCGCTGGCTTTGGTTTCGTAATAGGTATTACGCAGTCTGTGACTTCGGTTGCACTGCAAGGTTTCAAGTCCCTGTACGCTGTTCTTTCACTGTCGTTGTTAGCTAAACGTCACATACTGTCGCTTCTTTGCTTTCAGATAGCGCGTACAGGGGTTCAGTGATTATCCTTGCTTCGGCAAGGCCGGCACAGGCCGGTGATTATGTGCGCTGTGGCATCCGGGTGGCTTCGCTAAATGCCGTTGGGCACCTTTGGCGGGGCGGTAGCGTGCCAAATGCCACTGCGCTAACAATTCGCTCAAGAGGGACCCGGTGTCAGGCTTTGCCTGCCCCCGGGCCCCTTAGCTCAAACGTTAGCTGCCTTAGGAAGTCTCAAGTAATGAATATCGTGTACAAGGATGATGCCTCTCTTTCCGTGGCAGAAATGATTGATCTCTACAATCGCTCCACGTTGGGAGAAAGACGGCCTGTGCACAGACCAGATATCTTTGAGCAAATGCTCAAGCATTCCAATCTCATCATCACGGCATGGAACGGCAATCTGCTTATTGGCATTGCCAGAAGCCTGACTGATTTTGGTTATGTCGCTTACCTTTCTGATCTAGCTGTTGATTCCAGCTACCAACGCCTAGGAATTGGTAAGCAAATGATTGCAGAAACCCAAACCAAACTGGGGCCAGAGTGTAAAATCGTCCTTCTGGCTGCCCCAGCTGCCAATGATTACTATCCCAAGCTCGGCTTTGAGCATAACCCAAGAGCTTGGGTGCTAAGCGGCAGCTAACAACTCGCTCAAGTGGGACGTCTTTGGCTACGCCAAATCCGCCCCTTAGCTCCAACGTTGTGCGCCCGTGATTTATCTTCGAATTGAGGGTTTGCAGTTTCGGCAAATGCGTGCGTTGTAGCACCGTCGAAAGCCAGAATTTTCATCGTGCCAGCGTCGGTGCGCTGTTCAAGGTAGCTCGGCCTCGCAAATGCAGCACTCGGAAATCGATCAGCCGGCTGGCGCATCAGCAGGTTCAGTTTCGTCAACCGTTGCTGCTCGGCCGCACTTCTCACGTTTCACTTCGTAAGGCAGTTTTTGGTTGGGTTGTGCTGCGCAACGTCGTGCCGGTATGCTCGGTCGCAGTCGGGTTATCGCGAGTGCGGAGCGCCCAACCCTTCGTTTAAGCGGACGCGGAGGACGGGCGTTCAATTACCTATGCACCAACCGCCGCGCCCGCTTAACTCACACGTTAGATTTTTTTGGAGGCATCAGTGGAAAAGTCTTGGAAAGAAGCCATAAAGAAAGTGCTTTTTGAGTCGGAAACTCCGCTGCACTACGCCGAAATATCCGAACAAATATTATCTCGTGGCTACTACGAGACTGACGGTGCAACTCCTGCGGCAACAGTGAACGCACAAATTTCGTCGTCGATAAAACATGATGGTGAAAAATCACCATTTATACGCGTTGGAAAAGGCATATTCACACTCAAGAGTTCACCGACGGCAGCAATCATTCCAGCATCAACGCCGATCTCCAAGCAAAACAAACCCGAGTCTCTTGCTGAGTTGGACGTGGAGTTATCTGAATCAATCATTCACTCCTTCGGCATGTATTGGCAACGTGATCTTGTTGTGTGGCGCAACGATCCAAAAATGTATGGGAAGCAACAGGCTTCTTCCAAGCCTGTAGATTTTGGTAAACAGAAAGGCATTTACATTCTTTACGACCACCACACCGTTGTGTATGTCGGGCGTTCCATAGACCGCCCGCTTGGGAAACGCCTTTTTGAGCACACAGTTGATCGTCTAGGCAGCCGCTGGAATCGTTTTCCATGGTTTGGCTTACTTGACGTAACCCAAGAAGGCAGCCTCCGAGAAACCGCCCTCAACACCTCCCTTGCCAGTCTTGTCGCAACACTTGAAGCACTGCTTATCGAGGCACTTGAGCCGCCGCAAAACAGAAAGCGTGGCGACGATTTTTCTGCTATCGAATACATTCAGGACATTGACCCCGAACTGAGGGAAAAAGAAATTCAAAATACACTTCGAGCTATTGAGCAAAAAATGCGCGGTGGCTCGTGAAAAAAATCTAACAATTCGTTCAAGGCCGACGTCCCTGACGGGCCGCGGCCTTAACTCAAACGTTGGGCGCCCGTGAATTATCTTCGAATGGTGGGTTTGTAGTTGCAGCGAGTGCGCGCGTTGTAGCGCTGTCGAAAGCCAGAATTTTCATCGTGCCAGCGTCGGTGCTCTGTTCAAGGTAGCTCGGCCTCGCAAACGCACATTCGGCAAATCGCTCAGCCGGCTGGCGCTTCACCGGGTTCAGTTTCGCCCACCGTTGCTGCTCGGCCGCACTTCTCACGCTTCACTTCGTAAGGCAGTTTTTGGTTGGGTTGTGTGGTGCAGCGTCGTGCCGGTATGCTCGGTCGCAGTCGGGTTATCGCGAGTGCGGAGCGCCCAACCCTTCGTTCGAGCGGACGTCCCTGACGGGCCGCCGCTCAACTCAAACGTTCAAGCTGTATAAAAACCCCTTTTTCAGATTTTTCTGAGCCGAGTTTTTTCACTGCAGCGATTCCGCTTCCGCACTAAATTAGTTTTGTGTTTTTTACTTCAGAGAATGCGGTCGATTGCCCCATTCAGGCTATACAACAGCGGGCGAGATGCCCTTGTTCTTGCTATCTACTGCCCATATCCATGATGCGCCAGCTTCTCAATGTTGTGCACCAAGCAGAAGAGATGCCATTGCGTATTTACCTTATCCTGTCCACGCAGCGTAAATCGATCAAGCCGCTTGTTGCTGCGTAAGTTGCCAAACACCGGCTCCACCGTGGCCATTCTTTGCCCATAGCGTTTACGCCCCTCGACGCTATCAATCGCCTGCTTCATGCGCTCGGTGTGGGGCAGCGGCGAAGCTTGCTGTTTCTGGAAGAACGCTACTTGGCGTGTGAGCGTTCTCTCCGGGTGCCGTAAGCAACGCTGGCGCAAGTCACAAGGTCCACAACTTCTTTGGCTCCCCTGAAACTTGTGATGCGTACGGCCATTCGTCGTGCAATGACTGCCGCTGGAGTACAGCGCCTGCCCCGCCGGGCAGATACACGTTTGTGTGATGGGGTCGTAGTGGAAATCCTTGGGTTGAAACTTACCCGCCGGTTTGGGCGGGCGCTTGTCGTGCAAAGGGTGAGGCTTGGTTTGATGACGGGCTTGCGGCCCTAAGCGCGGATTGCGCTTACGCATCAAACCATCGGCAATCAAGGCAGGAATGCCAAGTGCTGCGAGTTGTTTGAGATTGGCTTCGGAGTGATAGCCTGCATCCGCCGTAATCAGAGTTTGTGCCGTGCGGTAGGGCTGGGTGCGCTCGATCATCGGTAGCAAGATTTCTTGCTCACTGCCCGAGCCTAGGGCGGTGGCGGCCACAATAATTTGGTGTCGGGCATCGACAGCAGCCACGCCGGTGTAACCTTGGATCACGCCTTTGGAGGTGGCCATCTTGGCGCTGTCATTGTCCGTGGTGTTGCTTTTGCGAATCGCGCCTTTACTGGAGCGTCGTTCTTTGCGGCTGGCCAGAAAGGTGCGAATGCGTGCGGCTTCCGTGGCAAGTTTCTGCGTGCGCTGCAGATCAAGCTCGTTGTCCTCGACGGCGTTGGTTTCATCGCGGCTTTGGTGCGCGGCGAGGATATTGGCCACGGCGGCTTCCATACGCTCGGCTTGGCGTGCCAGCTCAGTATGGGTGCCACTCTTCTTCTTGGCGGCATTGCTGGGCAGCTTGACGCCGTCGATGGCGAACATCTGCCGACCGATCAAACCTTGGGCATCACAGGTCAGGAGGACTTGTGTAAATAGCTCGGTGATCTCACCGCACAATTCGCGCACAAACTTGGCCAGGGTGGTGAATTGCGGGGCACAATCGCCGGAGATGGCCATAAACAGCACATTCTCGCGGCAGGCGCGCTCAATGCTGCGGCTGCTAATCATGCCGCGGCTGTAGGCGAGTAGGATGATCTTGAGTAAGACGCGGGGGTCGTAGGCAGTGCTGCCGGTGTCGTCGTTGCAGTAGCGGCGATCTAGAGCGCTGAGATCAAGTTGGTGGTCGATCAGATAATCCAAGGCGTATTCGAAGCTGCCGCTCATGAGCTGTGCGTCTAACACCACGGGCAAAAATCGCGGACTGCGATCAATGATCTTGTAGCGGGCCATGTGCATTTCCTGTCGTTATCGCGATTATTTCTTCGACCTTGTTCGGATAAATCGTTCAGTGCAGAATGGGGTTTTTATACAGCTTCGTTAGAGCCATCCGAAATTTAACGGTAACGTGATATGAAAACTTATCAAGGAAGCTGCCACTGTGGACAAGTTCAGTTTGAAATTGAAACTGATCTCACCAAGGCTACCGAATGCAACTGTTCAATCTGCACCAGGAAAGGTGCCTTGCACCATCGCGTCCCACCGGAAAGATTCAAACTGTTATCTGGGCAAGACGCCCTTTCTCTTTACCAGTCCGATAATAAAATTGCTAAGCACTGGTTCTGCAAATTTTGCGGCATCCATCCATTCAGTAATCCGCGTGCCGCTCCCGAAATGTACAGCATCAACATTCGCTGCCTTGAAGATTACTGGAAAGAGATTTCAACTGTTGAAGTTAGACAATTTGATGGGAGGAATTGGGAAGATGCCATTCAAACATTCAAGTTTTAGCTCTCTCAAGAAACACCCTCCAAGTAATTGATTAGTAATGTTGTCATCAAGCCGGTTGTTCGGTGGCGACGAGTTTCATCCCCAGCTTTTCTGCACGCTGCGCCAGT
>Ga0255334_1001351_pt1 | contig 11399 bp, 13 predicted proteins | sample EtOH5_35cm_T3_12_FD_202080 | JGI IMG/M metagenome (GOLD analysis project Ga0255334, IMG submission 202080) | Sandy soil microbial communities from University of British Columbia, Vancouver, Canada - EtOH5_35cm_T3_129 | ecosystem: Engineered > Artificial ecosystem > Sand microcosm > Unclassified ...
CACCTTGTATAGCGAGAAGAACACCGGGATCTGGATGACGATCGGCAGGCACCCCGAGGCCGGGTTGATCTTCTCGGTCTTGTAGAGCTGCATCATCGCCTTCTGCATGGCGGCGGGATCGTCCTTGTGACGCTCCTTCAGCTCCGTCATCTTGGGGCCCAGCAGCTTCATCTTGCTCATGGACTTGTAGGATTTGTTGGCCAGCGGGAAGAAGGCCAGCTTGAACAGGAAGGTCATGATCAGGATCGAGACGCCGAAGTTGCCCACGACCCCGAAGATCCAGTCGAGCAGGTAGAAGAACGGCTTGGTCATGAAGTAGAACCAGCCGAAATCCACCGCCTTGTCGAAGTCGATGATGTTCAGCGTCTCGCGATAGCTGTCCAGCAAGCGGACTTCCTTGGCCCCGGCGAAGAGGCGGGTGGCGAGGCTCGCGGTGGCGCCGGCCGCGACCGGGGTCGGCGCGGGGGGGGCGATATCCACCTGCCAGCGGTCGTTGATGGCGGCGGTGCCGCCCTCGGCCAGGTGGCGATAGGCGAAATGGGTGGAGGCGGCCTGGTCACCCGGCAGCAGCGCTGCCAGCCAGTATTTGTCGGTGAAGCCGGCCCAGCCGCCGGGGCTGTCCTGCTCCATGGCGGTGCCATTGGTCTTGGCGGCCTCGGATTTCGCGCTGGAATAGGTGGTCTCGACCAGACGCTCGCCGACCACACCGACGAAGCCTTCATGCAGGATGTAGAATCCCGCCAGCTGCGGCGTGCGTTCGCGCCGCACCCGCGCCCAGGGCAGCAGCGTGACCGGCGCATCGGTGCGGTTCACGACATTCTGGGTGACCGTGAACATGTAGTTGGCATCGAGGGCGAGGTGGATCTCGAAGGTCGCGCCGGCGCCATTGTCCCAGGACAGGGTCACGGGCGTGCTGGGTGACAGCGTGCCCGAGGAGGCGGCCCAGTCGGTGTCGGGCCCCGGCACCGCGGTATGGCCATCGGCCGCCGTCCAGCCCCATTGCGCGAAATAGGGGTTGGCGTCGCTGCTGTCGGCGAAGAGGCGGACCAGCGGGCTGTTGGGCTCGGTGGTCTCGCGGTAGCCGCGCAGCACCAGGTCGTCGAGACGGGCGCCGCGCAGGTTCACGCTGCCCGACAGCCGCGGGCTGTCCACCGCCAGGCGGGCGGAGGGCGCGCGCGCCGGGGCGGCGGGGGTGGTGCCGGTCGCGGATGCGGGCACGCCCCCGGTCGCAACACTGCCCTGGGGCAGCGGCACGCCAGGGCCGGCGCCCGGCGCCGCGGGGGTGGCAAGCTGCGCCGATTCCTGCGGCGGCGGCGTGGGTCGCGTGGAGCGATTGTACACGTCAAAGAGCAGCAGGATCCCGATCGAGAGCGCGATCGCGGCAAGCAGGCGCTTATTGTCCATCGTGATCTCGGCTGGCGGGGCGGTCCGCGCTCAGGTGGCGCGCGGATCGTCGCAGGTGAAGGCAGGAAGAGGGGGCTGGGCAACACGGATGCCCGGTTCAGGCACCGGATCGAGGCCGCCCGCATGCCAGGGGTTGCAGCGGCAGACGCGGCAGGCCGACATCCAGCCGCCGCGCAGCGCGCCGTGGCGCGCGAGGGCGATCATCGCATACTCGCTGCAATGCGGTTCGAACCGGCAATGCGGCCCGAGGAAGGGGCGCAGCGTCCAGCGGTAGGTCACCACCGCCGCCCGCAGCACATGGGCGGCGGGGCTCATCGCGCGCTCCCCTCCGGGGTCGCATCGACGCCGAGCTTGTGCAGCGCCGAGCGCAGATCGCCGAGCAGCAAGGCAAACTTCTTCCGCGGCGTGGCATCGCGGCCGATCAGCACGAGGTCCCAACCCTGCGACGCCGGACCCGCGAAGACGATCCGCGCCGCTTCCCGCAGCCGGCGCTTGGCGCGGTTGCGGACGACCGAATTGCCGACCTTCTTGGTCACGGTGAAACCCACGCGCAGCGGCTGGCCCGGGGCCGGCAGTGCCTGCAGCACCAGCCCGTCCCGACCAGCACGTTTGCCACGGCTGGCGACGCGCAAAAACTCGCGCCGTCGCTTGAGGCGCGGGGGGCTGGCCGGCATGGCGAGGTCGCCCGCGGCCGGTGACCCTAGGCCGAGAGCTTCTTGCGGCCCTTGGAGCGGCGGTTCGCAACGATGTTGCGGCCACCGACGGTCTCCATGCGGCTGCGAAACCCGTGGCGGCGCTTCCGCACGAGCTTGGAGGGCTGGTAGGTCCGCTTCACGACGCAACTCCTGGTACAAGGGCGCCGGATCGGGTCCGGCGCGAGAAACAAAAGCCCGGACGACGACATCCGGGCGTGAGGCCGCCCGTATAGGTAGGGCTGGGCCGTCGCGTCAACCGCCGTTACCGCGAGGCCGCCGCGTGCCTGGGCGGCGCGGGGCTGCTAAGCCAGCCCTCGGCGGCTGGCGGAGACCCATTATGCAGAGATATGACATCGCCATCATCGGGGCCGGCGCGGCCGGGCTTTCGGTCGCGGCGATCGGGGCCGCCTTCGGGCTGAAGGTGGTGCTGATCGAACGCGGGACCATGGGCGGCGACTGCCTGAACTACGGCTGCGTGCCGTCCAAGGCCATGTTGGCGGCGGGCCATGCCGCGGCGGCGGCACGCGCGGCGGGGCGATTCGGGGTGCGGACCGGGCCGGTCTCGGTGGATTGGGCGGGGATGCGGGCGCATGTCCGCGAAAGCATCGCGGCGATCGCGCCGAATGATTCCGCGGCCCGGTTCCGCGGCATGGGGGTGGAGGTGATCCAGGCCACCGCCCATTTCACCGGCCCGGACGAGATCGAGGCCGGCGCCCGCCGGCTGCGCTTCCGCCGCTGCGTCATCGCCGCCGGCAGTGCCGCGGTGGTGCCGGACCTGCCCGGGCTCGCGGGCCTGCCCTTCCTGACCAATGAGACGATTTTTGGCCTGGAGGCGCCGCCCGAACATCTGCTGATCCTGGGTGGCGGGCCGATCGGGATCGAACTGGCACAGGCCCATGCCCGCCTCGGCTGCGCCGTCACGGTGGTCGAGGCCGCGCCAAGCATCCTGGGCCGCGAGGATCCGGAGGCCGGCTCGGCCTTGCGCGCCGCGCTGGTGCGGGATGGCGTGAATGTCATCGAAGGGATCGCCGCCACCGCGGCCGAACCGGATGGCGAGGGCGTCGCTTTGCTGCTGGCCGATGGCCGCCGCCTGGCCGGCAGCCATTTGTTGCTGGCATTGGGCCGGGCGCCGCGCCTCGCCGGTCTGGACCTGGCTGCCGCCGGCATCGAGGCGACGAAGCACGGCATCGCCACCGGCGCCGGTCTGCGCAGCCGGTCCAACCGCCGCATCTGGGCCTGCGGGGACATCGCCGATCCCGCCGGCATCGGCCCGCGCGCCTTCACCCATGTCGCGAGCCAGCATGCCGGGATCATCGTGCAGTCGATGTTCTTCCGTCTGCCTGCCAGGCTGTCCTATGCCGCCTTGCCGCGCGTGACCTATTGCGACCCGGAACTCGCCCAGATCGGGCTGACCGAGGCCGAGGCGCGGGCCGAAGGGCGTTGCGCCGAGGTGTTGCGCTGGCCCTTGGCGGAAAACGACCGCGCCGTGGCCGAGGGTGTCGCGGGCGGGATCGTGAAGCTCGTGGTGGACCGCCGGGCGCGGCTGGTCGGGGCCACGGTGCTCGCCCCACGCGCCGGGGACTGGGCCGGGATTTTTGGGCTGATGATCGCGCGCCGGCAAAAGCTCTCGGCGCTGGCGGGGCTGGTGCTGCCCTATCCGAGCCTGCCGGAGGCGGCCAAGCGGGCGGCCGGCGAGTACTATGCCCCGCGCTTGCTACGCCCGGCCGTCAAGCGCGTTGTGGGGTGGTTGATGCGCCTGCCGTGACGGGACTACCACGTCACCACCCCCCTCCTAGAGGAATGCTCCCATGACCCTGGCTCTTGCCGATCGCACCGCCCTTGTCACCGGTTCCACCAGCGGAATCGGCCATGGTATCGCCCTGATGTTCGCCGAGGCCGGCGCCAAGGTGATGCTCAACGGTTTCGGCAAGCCCGAGGAGATCGCGGCCGCCCGCGCCGAGGTCGGCAAGCTGATGGGGGTCGCCGAAGCACCCTATTCCGGCGCGGATCTCTCGACCGGCGAAGGCGTGCGGCAGATGTGCGCTGAGGCGACCGCCGCCCTGGGGCATGTCGACATCCTGGTGAACAATGCCGGCATCCAGTTCGTCAGCCCGGTGCAGGATTTTCCGGACGCGAAATGGGATGCGATCATCGCCATCAACATGTCGTCCAATTTTCACGCGATCAAGGCGCTGCTGCCGGGGATGGTCGAACGCGGCTGGGGGCGGATCGTCAACATCGCCTCGGCGCATGGCCTCGTCGCCTCGCCCTACAAATCCGCCTATGTCACCGCCAAGCATGGCGTGCTGGGGCTGACCAAGACCGTGGCGCTGGAAACCGCGCGCCAGGGCGTGACCTGCAATGCGATCTGCCCGGGCTTTGTCCGCACCCCGCTGGCCGAGGTGCAGGTGACCGCGCTGGCCAAGGAGCATGGCGTGTCGGAGGAGGTCGCGCTGACCGATATCCTGCTGGAGAAGCAGGCCTCCAAGCAGTGGGTGGAGGTGCCGGAGGTGGCGCGCATGGCGCTGTATCTCTGCGGGCCGGACAGCGGTGCCACGACCGGCGCCGCCTTTTCGATCGACGGCGGCTGGGTCGCCGCCTGAGGCCCAGGCTCAGCCCGGCGCGCCGGGCTGAGCCGCTGCCGCCTGCTTCGGCGGCGGGGGAACGGCGCAAGCCGCACAGCGCCAGCCAGGCGCTCCAGCCAGGCCTTATCGTCGCGGCAGCACCGTGACGTTGACCGTCACCTGGCCCTGCAACCGACCGCTGCTGGTGAAACCGTCCATGGCGACGACGAAGGAATCCGGCCCCGCGTAATCGGGGTTGGGCGTATAGGCGGCGCCGCCACCGGTCGCCGTGGCAATGCCATGCGCAGGATGCGTCGTGATCGTGCCGGACTGGAACGGCTGGCCGCGCTGCACGAAATAGGTGAGGCGGCAGGCCTGGCCGGTGTTGACGACACGCATGCTGGTCTGCGCGCCGCCGGGGGCGGAGACGCCGCGGAAGCCGGCAACCTGGCAGTCGCCCGGCGCCTGACTGCCTGCTGGGGCCGAGATGGCTGTGACGGCGGTAAGGATGACAGCAAAGACGAGCAGACGCGGTGCCATGGCGCTATCCCGTTTATCGTTTCGATATGCGATTATAAACGGCCTGCGCAGGGGGCGCCATCCCCTATCGGCGGCCGAGGTTCAGAACGCCGCACACCCCGCGGAAATCACCCGCAGCACCGATTCCTGCCCCTGCCGCCGGCGCCATGCCGCCTCGATCGGGGCGAGGCGGGCCGCGGCCTCGGCCGGGGTTGCCCCGGGCAGCACCACGAACAGCACGCGGCTGTCTTCCCGCGCAAGGCGCGCGCCCGACCGCCATTGCCCGGTGGCGGGCCAGGCGGTCAGCCCTTCGGGGAAGGCGGGGGTGACGGTATCGGCAAGGTACGCCTGCCATTCGGCCTCGGTCACCGGCGGCGCGTCACGCCGCCCCATGCCGAAGTAGGCCGAAGCCAGCACGGCGCGCGAAAACCCCGGCGGGCAGGCATCCGGCGCGGCACAGCCGGCCAGCAGGCAGAGCATGAGCCCCGCCCGGAGCATTTCAGGCGCTGGCCAGCAGCAGCACGCCGGCCGAGATCAGCACGATCGCCGCCATGCGTTGCATCCCCAAAACCTCGCCGAAGACGAAATGCCCGATGATGGCGACCACGATATAGGAGGCGGCGGTGCAGGGCAGCGCCACGCTCATCGGGATTTTCCGCAGTGCCACGATGTAGAGCATCGCCGAGAAGCCGTAGAAGCCGAGCCCCACGATCGTCTGCCAGCGCAGCACCTGGGCGATCAGCCCGGCTTCCGCCGCCGCCCCGATCGCGCCTGCCTTCAGCAGCACCTGGCCGCCGAGCGAGACGCAGATCGCCGCCCCCAGCGCGATCCAATACGGCATCATGGACGGGGTCCGATCATGTCGCGCACCACGCCCTGCGGCTTGCCATTGGCCGCCAGATAGGCGCGGCCGACATATTCGCCGAGCACGCCGAGGATCACGAACTGCGCCCCCGCGGTCAGCAGGATCACCATCATGGTGCTGGCCCAGCCGGAGGGCGGCTGGCCGGTCGCGGCCTCCAGCATCACGAAAGCCGCGGCGAGCAGCCCCAAAACCCCCATCGCGACCCCGGCATAGCCGGCAAAGCGCAAGGGCGCGACCGAGAAGGAGGTGGCGAGGTTCAGCCACAGCCGGATCAGCCGCACCAGCGTGTAGTTGCTGCGCCCTTCGAAGCGGGCCAGGTGCAGCACCTCGATGCTGTCGATGCGCTGGGTCACCTGCATCACCAGCCCGTCGATATAGGGGTAGGGGCCGGTGTAGCGGGCCACCTCGCGCACCACCAGCGCGCTCATGCAGCGGAAGGACGACAAATACAGCCCGCGCGGCTTGTCGATCAGCCGGTCGGCGACGGCATTGGCGAAGCGCGAGCCGAGGTTGCGCCAGCCGGCATGCATCTTCTCCGCATAGCGCGTGTAGACCACGTCCCAATTGCCCAGCCGCGCGTGGTCATAGAGCTTGACCACCTCCTCGGGCGGGTTCTGCAGGTCATCGTCCATGGTGATGACATAGGCGCCGCGGGCATGGCGCAGCCCGGTCATGACCGCGTTGTGCTCGCCAAAGTTCCGCGCGTGCTCGATGTAGGTGACCGGCACCTTGGCCCTGGCCGCCAGCGCGCGACAAACCTCGCCGGAATTGTCCGGGCTGCCGTCATTGACCAGCACGATCTCGATGCCGCCTTCGGGGGTCAGTTCGGACAGCGCCTCGACCAAGGTGCCGATGGTGGCGGCGCCGCGATAGACGGGGATGACGATGGACAGGCCCACGACCGGGGCCGGGTGATCTGGGGTCATGGGATGCGGGTTCCGGGGGAGGCGTCGGGAGGACGGGAGGCGATGGCGAGCACGGAGCCGCCGGCGGGGTAGCGCAGCCCGGCCCGCGCCAGCAGGCGTTCGGCATGGGTCACGGCAAAGAGGCTGGCATCGAGCCAGGGCGGGAATTCGCCGACATCGCTTGCCGCATCGGGTTCGCGCGCCAGCACTTTCCGTTGCAGCACCATCAGCGGCAGCAGCAGGCTGTTCCAGTAGCCGACGTGCAGCTCGGCGAAGCCGGCCTCCCGCAGCATCGCCTCGGTGGCGCCGCGGGTGGTGCGGCGGGCATTGTGGACGCGGATGTCATGCGCCGAGGCCAGCCAGTCGAAGGCCGGCAGGTTCAGCACCAGCGTGCCGCCCGGCGCCAGCACGCGACGGATCTCGGCCAGTGCCCGGCGCGGATCGACCCCGCGATGGCAGAGCACGTCGATCGAGGCGCAGGCGGCGAAGCTGCGGTCGGGGAAGGGCAGGGCATTCACGTCGCCCGAGACCACCGGCGCGCCGGATTTCTCCGCGGCCCGGGCGGCGGCGCGCGGGTTCCATTCCAGCCCGGCCAGATCCCGCCCAAGCCCGGCCAGCAGCGCCAGCAGCCCGCCGGTGCCGCAGCCGGCATCCAGCCAGGGCAGCCCCGGGGGGCCCGGCCTTGCGGTCAGCGCGTCGAGGATGCGGGCATGGACGGCGCGATACCACCACATCCGGTCCTCGACCGCGTCCATCAGATCGTATTCAGGGGCATCCATTCTGGACATGCGTGTGGCAGCGCCGCGTGGCGGCGGCAAGGCAGGGCCGCGGCGCCCGCAAGGCGGGGCGGGGGCACTGCCGTAATCCTGCCGCATCCGGGCGGCATGGGAGGAGGCATCGCGCGGCGCGCCCCGTCCCGCGCGGGGTTCCGCGGCCCCGTCGTCGCAGGCAAGCTCGATCGCATGACCAAGCCCCCCGAAGATGCCGAACGCAGCGCCGCGGCCCTGCCCGGACCCGTCGCCTGGAGCGCGCGGCTGTCCTGGGCGGCGGTGCTGTCCTTCGTGCCGGCGGCGCTGTGGCTGCTGGTGGTGCTGGCGCCGCCGCTGAACCATGACGTCGCGGCCATCCTCAATTTCTCCGACCGCTGGCTGGGCGGGGACCGCCTCTACCGCGACCTGATCGACGTCAACCCGCCGCTGATCTTCGTCCTGACTTTGCTGCCGGCCTTCATCGCGAGCTGGACGCCGCTGGACGGGCCGCAGGCCTTGCTGCTCTGCGTGCTGCTGGCCTGCGGCGGGTCCTGGCGGATGGCGCTGCTGCTGCGGCGCGGCCGGGCGGAGGGGGCGGTGGAATCCGCCCTGCTCGACTGCGCCATCCCGCTGGCCATGGTCATCGTCGGCTATGACTTCGCCCAGCGCGAGCATCTGATGGCCGTGGTCGCCATCCCCTATGCGCTGCTGGCGGCGCGGCGGGCGGAAGGGCTTGCGACCAGCCGGCGGCTGGCGCTCGGCATCGCGCTCTTCGCCGCCCTCGGCTTTGCGCTGAAGCCGCATTTCCTGGCGGTGCCGGCGCTGATCGAACTGGTCGTGGTGGTGCATCGCATCGGCCGTCTCGGCCGCCGGACCGGGCTGCGCGCCACGCTGCGCGACCCGGTGCCCTGGCTGATGGCCGTGGTGTGGTGCGCCTATCTGGCCTCGATCCCGCTGCTGTTCCCCGACTACTTCAGCTATGTGGTGCCGCTGGTCTGGTCCTACTACGTCGATCTCGGCGTCTTCACCTGGTGGAACGTGCTGCTGGCGAGCCAGCTCGGCACCTCGGCGATCGGGCTTGCGATCCTCTTGCCGCTGGCCTTCCGCCGGCGGTCGCCCGTGCGGGTGCAGACCTTGGCGGCGGCGACGGGCGGGGCCTTTCTCTCGGCCTGGGTGCAGCACAAGGGCTGGTCCTACCACGTCGCCCCGGTGCTGGCGCTGGGCTCGCTGACCGGGATGCTGATGGCGGCCTGCTGGGCCGATGCGGCGCTGACGCCGGCGCGGGCCAGGGCCTCGGCGCGGTCCTTTGCGGCGGTGCTGGTCGGCGTGCTCTCGGTCGCCGTCGCCTATGGCGGGGAGGCGCCCTGGCGGGAATTCGACTTCCGCTGGGATGCGGCCGGGGTCATCACCTCCGAGATGCGGCAATACGCCTATGGCGAGCGGCTGCTGGTGCTCTCGCCGGATGTCTTCCCGGTCTATCCGGCGCTGAACTACGCCCGCGCGCAATCGACCCTGCGCACCATGACCTTGTGGCTGCTGCAGGGCGTCTACCGCCACTGCACCGCGCCCGATGCCCCGCGCTACCGTGAGACCTGGGAGATGAGCCGGGCGGAGTTCTTCGTCTATCGCACCGTCGCCGAGGATTTTGCGGCCGCCCCGCCTTCCGTGGTGCTGGTGGCGCGTTGGCCGGGCATTCCCGATTGCAATGGCGTCTTCGATTTCATCGAATATTTCCGCCGCCACCCGCTGTTCGATGAGGCCTTCTCGGCCTACCACCTGACCGCCGAAGCCGCTGGCTACCAAATTTTTACGCGCGAGGACTGAAACGCCATGACCCATGCGGAGTTCGTCGGCCGAACCGAGACGCATGAGGATGTGCTGGATGCACGGCTCGTCCAGGGCCTCGCCGCCACGCTCGGCGTGCCGGTGCCGGTGGCCGAGGTGCCGCCGCTCTGGCACTGGATGCTGTTTCAGGACTGGAAGCCGCCCGCGGGCCTCGGCCCGGACGGGCATCCGCGGCGCGGCGGCTTCCTGCCGCCGGTGCATGACCTCGCGCGGCGGATGTGGGCCGGCGGGCGGCTCGAGTTCCACGGCGGGCTGCGCAGCGGCGATGCCGTCACGCGCCTGTCCACAATCACTTCGGTCGAGGAGAAATCGGGCGGCTCCGGCCGTCTGGTCTTTGTCACCGTTCGGCACGAGATGTCCGGCCCGCGCGGAAAAATCCTGACCGAGGAACAGGACATCGTCTATCGCAGCGCCGAGGGTGCGGCCGTCCGCCCGACCCCGCCGGCGCCGGACTGGCCCGATGCCGCCCGGGCCACGGTCGCGACCGATCCGGTCACGCTGTTCCGCTACTCGGCGCTGACCGGCAATGGCCATCGCATCCATTACGATCACCCCTATGTGACCCAGGTCGAAGGCTATCCCGGACTCGTGGTGCATGGACCGTTGCAGGCAACCTGGCTTGCTGCGCATGCGCTGGCGATCGGCGGGCCAGGGGCCGTGGTGGCGCGGATGTCCTTCCGCGGCAAACGCCCGGCGATCTCCGGCCAGCCGCTGGCGCTGCTGGGGCGGCGGGAGGGCGATACCATCCACCTCGAAACCCGCGACGGCGCGGGCTGCACCTGCCAGTCGGCGGAGGCCGTGCTGGCGTGACACCCCTTGGGTAACACCCGGCCACGCCTGCCCCATGTGCCGCTGGGCGAGAATGGCGTGCTGGCGATCGGCATCGTCTGCCTCGGCTTCCTGATCGTCTCCTGCGCCGATGCCGCGGTGAAATGGGCGCTGCCGCAGGTCGGCATCGCCGCGGCGATGATCTGGCGCGGCGCCTTCGGGGCGCTGGCGGCGGCGGCCATCGCGGGGTTTCGGGATCTGGCGCCGCGCAACCTGCCGCTGATCGCGGCGCGCAGCGGGCTGCATACGGTGGTCTCGGCGGCCTATTACGGCGCCTGGGCGCTCGGGATGCCGCTGGTGGACAGCTATGCGGTCTCTGCGGCGGCGCCGCTGTTCATGACCCTGCTGGCGGTGCCGCTGCTGGGCGAGAGCTTTGGTTGGCGGCGGACCACTTCGACCCTGGTAGGGTGCCTGGGCGTGATGATCATGCTGCGCCCCGGCGGCGACCTTTGGCGGCCGGAATCGCTGATGCTGCTGGTCGCCGTCGCGGCCATGGCGCTGACGCGGATCTGGACGCGGATGCTGGGGCGCAGCGACCGGCCGGAGACGATCGCCTTCTGGTTGCTGTTGGCGCATGTGCCGGTCGGGCTGCTGCTGCTGCCGGTGTTTCCGGGGCCGGTGGCGATCCCGGACTGGCCGGTGGTGGGGGTGCTGGTCGGCCTCGGGCTCGCCAATGGCGTCGCGCATGCGCTCTTCGCCCGCGGCTTCGCGATGGCGCCGATCTATTCGCTGGCGCCTTATGAATACACGCCGCTGGTCTGGGGCGGGGTCCTCGGCTTCCTCATCTGGGGCAGCGTCCCGGGCTGGGGGACGCTGGCCGGGGCCGCGGTGGTGATCGGGGCGGGGCTGTACAATCTGCGCCGCGAAAGGATCCGGGCGCGAGAGCGCCGGTCGCTGGTCGCCGCATGAGATACCGTCTCCTCCAGCAAGCGCTTTCTTCATGTGCCGCAGGGGCGCGGGGTTGCGCTGTTTGGTGGCTCCACCGCGCGCCCCTGCTCTGTGGCGACGAAGGGCCTGCGGTATTT
>Ga0255334_1001352_pt1 | contig 11398 bp, 6 predicted proteins | sample EtOH5_35cm_T3_12_FD_202080 | JGI IMG/M metagenome (GOLD analysis project Ga0255334, IMG submission 202080) | Sandy soil microbial communities from University of British Columbia, Vancouver, Canada - EtOH5_35cm_T3_129 | ecosystem: Engineered > Artificial ecosystem > Sand microcosm > Unclassified ...
CGTTTGAAGGCTAGGCAACTCGTCATCGGTGTATCCTTTTTCCCGAATCAGTTGGTCTCGGATGGCCTTTGCCGTCAGCCGCGTGTACAGCTTCTCCGTTTTAAAGCTGGGGTCAGTCTGACTTTGACCGTCCAGTACGGATTGAATGTCAGTCAGCAAATGGGGCAGTTTCTCTTCTGCTCGCAGACGTCCTCGGTCGTGAAAACGATCTACCTGGGCTGCGCCGGATTCCAGTTCTTGCATGCCTTTGCGGATGGTGTTTCTGCTTACATTGAAGCAACGAGCGACAACCGTTTGACCGCCTTTTCCGAACTGCTTGGACAATTTGGCTAATGTCATTCGTTTTTTTGATCCGGTTAGCAGTGAGATGGTTTCTTGCAAAAAATCTTTGCATGTGTGCAGCCAATGAGGTACCATAGATGAACATCCTTCGTAAGGTTTTGGTTTGTTTTGGGAAACCAATCAAAACACATTTCGAAGGATTTTTCTATCCCTTTTTCTTGTCTTGACCTCTTTGTACCATTTTCGCTGCTTTTGCTCTGCTATTTTCTTTCATGTGCCTTATTTGAAGATACAAAGTGGCTTTCTGCATCCAGATTCGTTCAGGGCCTTAATCAGAATTATGACGATAGGGTGTGCATAATATGAATACAAAAAAATTGGGTATTTTCTTTTTACTGGTAGCCGCATGTCTAGGATTTCAGGGAACTTCTGTTCATGCCGAACCGTCAACCTCCGGGGAAACGCCGGTTATCCTCAAAATGAATGATTATTACGTACTGTACACGGAACCCAAAGCGCCTTATGTGGATTCCCATAATCGTATGATCGTGCCACTTCGATCCGTGAGTGAGTTGCTGGGGGCGCAGGTGGACTATGATGTTACGGCCAAGACGGCAACCCTCTCCCAGGATAACCATACGGTCGTGCTAACGGCAAATTCCCATACCGCGATTGTGGACGGGAAGACGGTTATCATGGATACTCAAGCTATAGAGGACAAGGGTTATATGTTCGTGCCGCTCCGAATTCTGATCGATTCCTTTCATATTACAGCTAGCATAGGCATGGGGGGAGTAGTCGAGCTGAGTGGCAGCCATTTGCTCCGGGAGGGGAAACTTAAGTATTTCATGGATAACGACTTCGGCAATAGACGGTTGATGAACGCGCATGCTTTCCTTCCTTTATCTTACTCATTCCAAACCTATAAAGAACGATACCTTAACCAGGTCGTGACCATAAAATCAAAAAACATCTCAGGGCAGGATATTCCAAAAGGGTATGAAGATGAGCACATAATGTTTGTATTAGGAGGAGTTACGGGGCAGGAAGACGAGGGGCCTTTAGGAAACCGCGCGCGGCCTCCGGTCAAAAAGGACGCCATCGTCACGAGGAGTGCAAACGCTGGTCCCGATCATATTTCGTTCATTTTGTTTGCTGGTCGTACGATAATGCCGCATCCTCAGGAACTTACTATGTAAAACGGCAAAATCGGAATCGCTAGAGGAGATCGGCATCCCTCAACTCCCTAAAGCCCGAGAGCCCGAAGCAAATCGCCTTACCGCGGCTCGAACCAATGTCACGAAAATTCCCCGAACCGGATCATGTCGAGGCCGCTCCGCTTGATGAGCTCCATGTCCCGTTCCCATTCCGTTTCCGGCCAATGATTCGGATAATACGAGACGCCGCCGCTTATCCGGTCGCTCAAATTCCTTGCCCTTCTTGCAAGACACGATCCACGGGAATGCTGCCGGAGCGAACCTCCACGAACGGCTCGCCGTCGCGGATGCCGGCAAGGCCGTAGCCGGTCGCCGTGCACAGGAAACTGCGGTAATCCCCGGAGACGGCCGGACGCACATGCAGCGTCCGGTCGCAGGCATCGTAGCGGATGCCGCTCCAGCCTTGGATCAGACCATAGGAAGCCATCGCACGGGCATACCAATGGCCGCATTCATATTCGTCGAACGGGTTGCGGACGGTGCCGTCGTAGCGATCGCGGCATACCCGCACGATGTCGAGCCCCTCTTCCACGCAGCCAAGCGCCAGCAAATGGGAAGCGACCTGATATTCGATCCCCGTCCATACTTCATCGCTGTAGACGAACGGCAGCGACAACCGGTCTCCCCGTGGCCAGGTGCACAAGAGCAGCCCGCCTTCATGTCCCAGCGCATACCCGGGTCGCTGCGGGTTGGCGTGCTCGGACAGGTCGCGTTTCAGATTGTAGCGATAGACGCTCAGCAGATGGCTTCTCACCTTGTCGCGGTCGAGAATATCACCCAGCCCGCACATCTCCGCCAGCCATGCGCCGATCACACCGTCGGACAGACAGCCTTTTCCATACTGATATTTCGGGCCTTCAAGCTGCAGCAGTTCGACGGCTTCGGGAGCGTAGTTCACATTCCAGGCCTGCTCGCTATTCAAGGGCGACGGCGTATGCAGCCCCTCCCATTCGATGCGCTGTTCGAAATACTCCCCGTTGAACAGTTCATTTTCCAGGAAGGCTCTGCCTTTGGCATACAGCCTCTCATACCCCTCGTACTCGTCCCCCGCCGCTTGCGCTATAAGAGAAGCTGCCTTCAAGGCGCCCAGGTAGATCGACGAGCACATCCCATCGGGACCCCAAAACTCGATATCATACGTATTGTGATGCGGTTCGCGCAGCACGCCCAGCCCATCCGGATCCCAAGTCTTGATCGCATACGCCAGAGAGCGCTTGGCCTGTGGCCACAATCGCTTCAGCCACTCCGTGTCCCCGGAGATTCTCCACTCGCGGTACAGCTTCATCAGACCGCCGAGCTGGCCGTCGCTGGCCGCATGGAAGAGATGGTCCGCCGGCTGGATCGGAATCGGGACGCGGAAATTTTGATGGCCGTTGTCGTCCTGCCCCTCGTTCAGCTCCGTTTCGCGCAGCCCACTCTCAAGCTCGGGGAAGAGATGCGGAATCGCCTGCGCATAGTTCCACACATGTGTACAGCTGCCATGGCAGCTGCCTTCGTCATTCATGCAGCCTTCCCATCCCCATAGACGGCCGTCGGTTTGCCGCAGCACGGTCGGCGATTTGAGAATTGTCAGGTTGGCCGTCACCGCCTCCATCGCCTCGGGCGGCAAGGTCGAATCATACAAGCAGTCACGAAAGCTTGCGCTCCGCTCGCGCAGGCTGTCGTAATGCTCCATCCAAAAATGGGCAACATCTGCGATCGACGCGAATCTGCCCGCATACCAAGGTCGATGATAGACGGGCGCTCCATCTTTCCCAGCGCCTTGCGTTCCCCCGATCGACAAGTTCGTTTCCGGCACATACCAGGACAGCATGAGTCGCACCGTCTGTGCCTCGCCCGGGGCAAGCGTCAGAGGAACGTACAGGCTGCCGCCTTGACTCGGCGGACCTTCCTCAAAGGGTGGATTATCCGGACATAGCCCCTCTTCTATAGTCTTCCAGACGAGAGTAAGCGCGTCAAACCAGCCACCCCGAAACCAAGCGGGGTCCACCTTGGCGGACGGATGGTCCGTCGTCGCTGCGAACGCCCCCTGCTCCCACGGCTTCCCTTCCAGCTGCGGCTGGACGAGCGTAAATCCGTTTCCAATTCGTTCCACCCGATGGTTATCCGAACCTTCCGCCTTCATGAAATTCGCAGCGTGAAAAGAATAAACCAGCTCGATCGGTTCGTCGGTCGGATTGGTGAAGCCGTATTCCAATGCCGCCACAGGCAAGCTGGAATGGTCGGCATCAAGCGGTATGAACGGACTCCAGCCCGTAACCGCAACTTCAATCGGCAAGCGATCATCGCGCAGCTCGGCCGACCCGAATGGGAACCTCGCCTCGAAGGAGCTTTTCGCAAATCGCGGCAAGCCGTAATGCTGCTTGCCATTCAGGCCGCCGCCGTCGCTCGCGAAGCCCCTTCCCTGATAGCCAAATACTTTCCAGGCGGGAACGGGCCCTTCCAATACCCTGGCGACGTTGCCCTGCTTGCTTTTGATGCAGACCGCGGAGAACACCGTCGGCTCGTTGGCGATATCCGGCCTGTTCCGCAGCGAGAAATGCGACAGCGTCCCGGTTCCTTCCAAAGCCAGCATACCGGCTCCAATCCCTCCCAGCGGAAAGGCTAGATGGTTCAATTTACTGTCGGAGTACGCGGTGTTATAGATTCGTTCGCTCATTTGGGCTCTCCCTTTCTCGATTTCATAAGATAAATTCGCTTGGCTCGCACAGCCACCGATCGGTCTGCCGCGAACTGGATGTCGTCCAAGGTTTCTTTTACCAACATGGGCTTTTCCAACGGATAGTCGAAATCCTTGTAAGCCATCACCACCTGGAACGGTCCGCTCGTCCAGAGAATTCCCCGATCATCGTCCAGAACGTGCATCTGCTCCAGATAAGGCTCGACCACGCGATAGCCCCGATGCAGAGCCGGCATCGTCTGCGGATTCCACCATGCATCGAGCGATCCCTCACCCGGATACCGATTGACCTCCACATTCAGATGATAGAACATTCTCACGGACAGCCCGCGAAAATACACCGTCTCCGGATCGTCCCCATACGCCAGGACCCTCTCCACATTCATCCCGGTTACCACGTCACTGAACAAGTACTCGCAACCGCGGGTCAGATCGTAGTCCGTCCCGCACATAGGAGTCCCGAGGATTCCTGCCGATTCCACAAAATACAGCATTCCGAGCTCCTGCTGAAATTGGCGCTGAATTCTCGCCTCGGTGTCGTGCATCGAATAAGCGGCCGGGTGCTCCTCCACGGATCTCGCTTCAATGTGGCCGACCTGATCGATCGTGGCGCCGCCCCCTTCCGCCTCATAAGGGATCTGGAGGTAATTGATCGTATCCGTAGCCATATTGAAATGGGAGTCGCGGAATATCCCGGACAACCCACATGCCTTTGCTCTGCGAAAGGCGTCGAGCAGATAGCGTTGATACCCTTCGCTATTCTGATTAGCCGCGATTAACCCATGCCCGTAGTTGTTACGGTTGTTCTGCCCGTTGAAATCCTTTGCGAACAGATCGGGAATCCGCTTCTGCAGCGCGCTCCAGGACGAGAAGTGAGAGCCGAACCAGGTGAACGTCTCCATCCCGAGCTCTACCGGAGTGGACAGGATGTCCTTGAAGCCGTCCCAGCCGCCATAGCAATCGGCGATTTCAAGCTCCAACGGACAGCACATGTTGCCGGTAATCCCGAAGCGTTCGCGATCCTCCCTAAGTCTCGGGTTCACATCCGTCTCGTTGCTCCGCCAGAGCGGCATGATGAAAGCTCGATCGAACCCCCAATCCTTGAGCTGGCGGAAAATGGGTGCAAACTGCTCCGTTCGGGCGATCTCCCACGTTTCCACATGCGCCGTCGGCTTTGTTTTGTCGAGCTTCAGTCCGTAATGGTTGCGAATCTCCGCCTGCAGCCGCTCGCGGACGCGAAGGAAGTGATTCATGGTCGCCGTGTGGCCGGCCGTCTTCCGGGAAGCGACGAGAATTTGCCGGGCGGGAGTCGTGACGGCATCGGCGGAATCGAAGCAAAATTGGTTGAAATGGAGCAGCTTCCGATCCCCTCGCTGCTTCAGGTACAGGCTGCGCACATGAGACGGCCTGTCGTGAACGGTCAGCAGGATCTGCTCGCCGTCATATTGGAAGGTAAAGCCCTGCATTTGCGAATAGAGCGGAAGATGCTGAAAAATATGCGGATTGGCAATTCCCGGCAAATCCCAGCCACTGAAGTAAGTGCTGTCTTCCTTAAGCTCCGCAATGGGGAGATCGAAGCCTCCCCTCATGATGAAGGTGTTGCCTGCGGCCGTTCCTCCGAGCTCCCAGGTAGCCTTGTCCTCGATCTGATAGATTTCCTTGCCCGGACAAGAGTAATGAAAGCCGTAAGAGAACCCGGCATACTCCACGCCGTCGATCTCTCTAGCCGCCGGCTGCAAAATCCATAGCAAACGGTAAGCATCGTCGGTGAAAGGTCCTGTGGACCAAGAAGAGGTGTTGATGCGATGATGCGCCGCCTGCTCCATCCACTCCATCCGATGGGCTACACGGAAATAGGGTCGGGTCATCAGGATGACCCGATCTTCCTGCTGCTCGATCCCCAACCATTCGTAATGATCGACCTCAAGGCCGTCCAGTGTGCCGATTTCGGGAACGATGCATTCCTCCGCGCATCTCAGCGGCTTACCTTGGTACAGGACCTCTCCGATGCCGCGAAGCCGCTTCCCTTCCACGGACAACCGGATGGTGATCCCGTTTTTCAGGTTAATCTCGCGAGTCTCCTTATTTTCCGTCATGAACCATGCCCCTTATTAACGTGATACCATTAAGTTTATGGATTGCCGACCATGGAAAACAGACGGCAATCCGACGAAAACTATCGCGATCCGCCTAAATAAGAAAAACCGTCAGGCAAAGGCACCGTTTAATAGGGAAACTTGTTGAACCAGACCCCAACCGAAAAGGAAAAGCAAAAGAGAGGCATTGCCCAGTAAGGGATAGTGCCTCTCCTTGTATGATATCATTTCTAAAATTTTATTATGCTTATCCTTTGACTGTAAAAACTTCATTCTTAAATGGTATTCTTGGGCACTCATACAGTTCTTGTGGGACTGCACTCGTTATAATCAATCCGTGCATTTTAAGATATTTTAAAAGTTCGGTTTCAGATAGCCTTAAAACACCGTCAGATATAAGTGTTCGTACCACCAAATCCTCAAAAGAATTGTGCGGACTATCGTTCGGTATAATAATTCCTCGCTGATAGCGACGATCTCGAATCTGTGGAGATATAATGCGAAACCCGGTGTTATATTCGGTAATTAATGATTCTAGAAGAAACCCATTCCATTTGTATGCGCATTTCGGAAACGATTCATAATCGAAAATACTGCTGAAAGCAAAATATCCTGACTTACTGACGAAACCATGGAGAAGATCAGAAAGTGAATTAATGAAAGATTGAGAAATACCAAAATAATTTTTTCGGATATAATCATTCTCTGAAACCCGAATAAAATCCTTTTCCAAATCTGAAAAGATAGAATATACTGTTCCTCCAGCCCAACCGAGTTCTGAAGTGAGGTCGCAATATTTCTCATAGTTCAAGTTGGTTTCACAATGGAGCAGAGCCTGTGTAATATTAACTGCCGATATTTCTTGCACAGGAAAATCTTTGGAAAGAATATGGGGCCTTCTGAACCGATATTCGTCTCCAAAGAGGCATGAAACAACATAATAAAGATTCTGTGGATTGGTAATATTGTTTCTGGTAAAAAGGTCCTTACAGATATCTTTAGCGGCGTTAAACAATAGTGCATCACTCGAATAGCCATTGTGTAAATCGGTTTGAGTTTTTATGGTATCGAACAAAATTAATCTTTCTTCATGTGTTATATTTATATTGTCAATATGATTAAATTCATTATAATCCCATTGAATGACCTCTGACAATCTCATTACGGAGAAGGAGATGACAAAATCATTTATGCCAGGAATTTCTCGTTTAATTTCTGTTTTAGTCATAGCACGACCATTTCTAAGCAACAGCTGGCTCAAACGGTCATCAACATTTTGTCTGAGTTCTCCGTTCTTAATCAATAAATCTCTTTCATACTCAAACTCATTAGGATACAAAAATTTTAGCATCCCATGCAGAAAGTTTGAATTATTAATATTTGTCTCAGCCAAAAAGCGTCCTTGAAAATGTGAAAAGATTTCAGCGTAATAAAACGTAGTCTGAGGGCTGTTCTTAATAAAATTGTGTACCTCTTCAAATAGAGAAACGTTGTATATAACTTTCTCAATCGGACAATACCTGCCACGGCCAGATAGTATTAATTTTGTAGCGTCTCGAGTCATTCCTGCGGTTAGTGCCCTATTGCCCGGAGGCAGGGGAAGGCCCTGATAATGTTTAGCAATAATCTGCCTAAGTGTGCGCATATCTTCGTTATTTTCATCAGAATCCAACTTAATATCAAATTTAAAGAATTTTCGAACAGCATCGTGACAGACAATGCCATATGGCTGACTGCCCTTTGTTACGTAATCGCCATAGAAACGATATCTGTAATTTACAAGAAAACTCATAATATCAATAACGTCGAGAAAATCTAAATTATGCTTTTTAAGCTCAGACTCTATTAGTTCGAGATTGTCATAAAAATTAATGCCTTCTCCGATTATTTCTTCTGTATATTCTTTGAGCTTATCCTCGATATCAGCGTCGCAAACAATAGTGTTTATGAAGCTATCAGAAAACTTAAGGTAGTGAACATAATCGGACTCCTGTAAAACAAGTTTGCAGTACATAGCCGACTCTTCGGTGGAAAAAAGCTTCATGAGGTCTGAAAAAGTAAAGGCGGCTTTATATGATGAAAGCATAGTCCCTGCGACTAATTCTGCAGCGCCTGCAAGCTTGCGGCAAGTTTTTGCGAGGATTTGCCGTACTCTTTCGCGAGTTACCTGTAATTCTTTGCCTATTTCTTCCAGGGTTGCTCCTTTACAACGCATTAACATGCTTACTTTTGCGCTGTCTTTCAAGGATTCAATTGCATAAATAAACCGCTCTGTTACAGGGATGGACATATAATCATTAACTATACGAGCAAATGAATATTCCTGCGGAGTTAGTCCCCGAACACATAGGTCACCAATAGTTATGCAATTGTTTTTTAAAAACAACTCGATCCCCTGTTTAGATACTCCTATATTGTAAAGCAAGGCTATAGGAATAGGTTTGTTTTCAGAAACAACGTCTTCCAGATAGTAGAGTTTGGATGGTTTGGTTTCCGCAAAAGAAGTGTTTTCGCAAAAGGTTAATATTTCTTGACGAGTTTTTGGCCCCATATTTATAATGCTCATCAGGTCTTCTGCCGCTAAAGACAACAATTTTTCAAGCGAAGAGATACCTGCTTGTTTTAGACAGTTCTTTGCCCTGACTGAAAGTGGGAGATAGTCTATCGGGTTTGATGAATGCTGAAATTCATTTACAGAATAATCTTCAGGAAGCAAAGGAGAGTTAATAAATTCAATATAAATTTTTCTGAGATTCTCAGCGGAAACAATGCCAAGCCCTTTTAAATTTGGAGCTTGATCAAAGTCTATATCTGAAAGCTGACTCATATACAATTTTCCGTCATTTGTGCATTTTATTATAAATGGTGCACTTCGAGGCACGTTGGAATAAAGGTCAGTTATCAAAGCATCTTTTGTTTTTATAGCTTGCTGCAGTTGGATTTCGAACTCGTCATTCTGCATCTCAGCTTCATCTATATCAATGTTTCTAGAAGATGTAAGATTGTCTTCACAAACAGGATCCGTAGCGCTTGAGGTTTCTTCTGCAGTTGATGATGGTCTCTCATAAAGAGAAAAAAGTTGGTTTGCCTCTGAAATCAGGAGTTCTGAGACCCCGGGAACAAATAGCAATTCATCGAAATCAAAGCACACCAAATCACCAATAGTGATAAAACCTCGCTCTTTAAGGTAATACCGTATCTTCTCAAACTTTTCATCTCTGTATAGAGTAAAGATTGATTCTGACATCAGGCATCCATTTCCTTTCGGCTAAGAAGCCTTCATACTTCTTGCTTTCTCAAGTATTTTATCATAAATCTTTGCTTCCGGAAGGCAATCTAAAATGTATGTGCCGCCGAGTACATTGAGATACTTTTGCAGAGCCGCAACAGTATCTGTATTAATCGGGCAACCTTCTTCTTTGGCTTTTAATAATGCTGATAGAAATGCTTTTATAATCAAAGGACTATTTGATGTATTATTTTCCAAAATATGCAAAATAAAATCAGCATGTTCACATACAAATCGAGTAAGTTCGTAAGGATCTTTCCGTGAAGTATCATATGTAAGGCGTCCTATCCACCATAAACGAGCGATAGCATTTCTTGTCAAAGAGCGTCTTGCTCCAAAGCCAAAGAAGAAATGTTGCTTTACACTGTCAACAGTACACTTTGAAACTATATCCCATCTGTACTGAGTATACTTCCAAAAATGGTTTATACAAAGCCCTGCCCAAAGCCGCTCGTCCGAAGCCTGAGAGCCTGACAAAAAACTAAGGCTGTTATAAACTCGCTGTACATTTTCAAACTCAGTTAAGAAAGGCTTTTCCTGAGATATATCGAGAGAGAAATCGTCAACAGTATACTTAGTTTCGATGAAAGGGGGCCGACCAAAATATTCTTTAATCCATTCTGCATCAGGCAAAGCAAACTTGGTAAAGATTTTAGGCAGATTGCTTTTGAGAGAAAACAGGCTATCATCTTCTATAAAAGTTAGTTTCATTCTTCTTCCTCCTCACTGGTATTGCCATATCCGCTTGATAACGTCTGCAGAGCATCTGAAAGAGGGGCGTTAATCAATTTTTGAGCTGTTTCAAGCATATTGCGGTCAGAAAATTTTTCACTATCGATATCGCAATTGAATTTATTCGCTAAAGACTTTTTAATAGCTCGATACCAAGCGTAGGAGCTATACTCATATCTTTCGCTGGGCTCTCTCTTCGATACTTCTTCGAGTACATATGTAAGAGCAGGTATGACAACTAAAGAATTAAGCACCGATTGGATTAGTGCCTGGCCTTTTAAGCTTTTAAAGTTGAAAAATTCCCTTTCAGGCAATTTGATAACTATTTTTTTATAATCAAGGTCAACAACCATACCCAATGCCAGTTCATCATCATTTTTGATTATACTGAAAACTGAGGGGGTATTTGATAAGTCGCTGATTTCCTTATCGACATTAATGTTTACTTGTTTTCCGACAGCCATTACGCATCCTTTTTCGATGGTAAACTTAAAACCACGATAATCTTCGTGAAAATTTGGATTTACATATTCCGCAATCTCCGTTTCAGCGACGATGAACGGGCAGGCCTGTAATCTGCCGCTTATCATTTTGTTGACTATTATATGAGAATCCTCATTCTTTGACGTCGATACTGCCACCCGATATCCTGTCTGCGCACATTCAAGATGGTAGACGATTTTCGCTTTTCCGGAAACCAGCAAATCTGAAATTCCAGCATTATTTACTTCGGCAAGGAAGTCTATGCGGATGTTATAGCCATCTCTCACGGGTGTAATAACGGTATCAAAATTGCTATCCACGTAATCATCAGAATAGTATGACAGCACTGGGTATGGATAAAGCTTAGGCCTTATTTCCATATGCTTTCACCTCCATTGAGCAATAATCACGATAATCAATAGTAACTTTTATGCGAACGGGAGTATTAGCCGTAAATGACAACCCTGAAATATGATTTCCTGTTACTGTTAAAGGAGGTTGTCCCATACCTATAGCTGAAATTATTGTTGCGTCATAATCTTGGGATTCTGCAGACAAAAATAAATCGATCCGTCCGTTTTCTGCACAAGAAGTCGGTACAAATGTTATGGAATACTCA
>Ga0255334_1001355_pt1 | contig 11379 bp, 8 predicted proteins | sample EtOH5_35cm_T3_12_FD_202080 | JGI IMG/M metagenome (GOLD analysis project Ga0255334, IMG submission 202080) | Sandy soil microbial communities from University of British Columbia, Vancouver, Canada - EtOH5_35cm_T3_129 | ecosystem: Engineered > Artificial ecosystem > Sand microcosm > Unclassified ...
ACTTCCACGCCCAGTGGCGGCGCAGCAACCCGCTGCCGGACAAGGTGCCGCACACGATCGTCGAGGGCGTCGAGGGTGCCGGCCACTACGTCGGCACCTACCTCGCCTGGGGCGTCAACTCCAACGGCTGGTGGGGCGAGGGCGAGATCAAGTTCTACCTCGACTCCGACGAGCGGTACCCGACCATCTGCGGCACCGGGACCGAGGACTACTTCGGCGGCGCGTGGAACTTCGACGTGCCCGGCCAGGGCTACACCCCGTACTCGACGCCCTACCTCGGCATGCCGCAGGTGATCCGCCCCGACGGCCTGTACGTCAGCCAGCAGCGGTTCGGCATGTACCGGTGGCACCTGGCGGACCCGATCCGGTTCCGCGACCGGCTGCGCGTCGACATCCAGGCGCTCGGCTGGCGCAGCGGCTGGCGCTACCTGCCGCTGCGCGACGACGTCGCGTCCACCGCGCTCTTCTACCTCGACCGGCCCACCGCCCGGCGCCCCAAGGCGCCCTCGGCGGACGACATGGAGGTCCACCTGGGTAGCGCACCGGTCCCCGACCTCGGGTCGCAGCCGCCGCGCGCTCCTCAGGGCTGATGCGCCGGGTCCTCGCCGGGGTCGTCACCTTGGCGATGCTCGCCACCACGGCGGGCTGCGCGCCCGACGAGCCCACGCCGGAGCCCCTGTCGTCGCCGCTGCCCGGCGCCTGGCTCACCGCCAGGATCGCCGACGCCCCCACGGTCGCCGCCGTCGCGGACGGCGACCTGTGGGCCAGCTGCTGGGCCGACGACGGCGCGCTGTACGCCGCGAACGGCGACGGCAACGCGTTCGGCGCCGACTTCTTCGACGCCGCGGTCAGCCGCATCGACGGCGACCTGACGCGCCTGACCGGCGAGACGCTGGCGGGCGGCGAGGCGGTCGGCCAGGTGTGGTCCGGCGCGGGGTTCACGCGCAAGCCCACCGGCATGCTGTGCCGCGACGGTGTGCTCTACCTCGCGGTCCAGGACCTGCGCCTCGACTTCAACGAGGCCCCGGCGGCGACCATTGCTCGCTCGTCGGACCACGGGCGAACCTGGGAGTGGGACGCGGCGGCGCCAATGTTCGGCGACCACGTGTTCACCACGGTCTTCTTCGCCGACTACGGCCAGGACTCCCGGCACGCGCCCGACGGCTACGTCTACGCCTACGGGCTCGACGGCAACTGGCGCGACTCGTTCGACGACTCCGTGCCGGACCCGCAGGACCTCTACCTCGCGCGCGTGCCGCACGACGCCGTGCTCGATCGCTCGGCCTGGGAGTTCTTCGCCGGATTCGCCGACGGGTCGCCGACGTGGAGCGGGGACATCGGACAGCGGGCTGCCGTGCTGCACGACGAGCGGCGCCTCTACCCCGGGTCGGACGACTTCAGCGTGATCTCCCAGGGCGGGGTCGTGTACGTACCACAGCTCGATCGCTACCTGTACACGTCCTGGACCGAGTACACGTTCGAGTTCTACGAGGCCAGCGCGCCATGGGGGCCATGGACGCTGTTCCTCTCGCGAGACTTCGGCCCCTACCCGTGGACCACGGACGCGTACGGCGGCTACGCGACCACGATCCCCTCGAAGTTCATCTCCGAGGACGGGCGGACCCTGTGGGTGCAGTCGAACGTGTGCCCGTGCGCGCCGGCGGGGATGTCGTCGTACTACTTCGGACTGCGCAAGCTCGAGGTCGCGCCGCTCGGCTGAGCTATGCGTACACAGCGTGTCCGTTGGCGATGTCTGCTGGCGCGCATCACTGGGAATAGACCTCCAGTTCGCTGATGGCGCTGTATGCCTCGTCCCCACCGGGACGCCCGACGAGCCGGATCCCGTCGGCGAGGACTGGTGTGAAGATGAAGTCGTACGTAGGCGGCGGCCCCGTCGTGGGCGCGGGCAGATACTCGGGCGAGACCACCGCGTCCACGTCGTGCCAAACCCCACCGATACGCGCCTCGATCTTCGGTGACTCGGCGAACCAACCTCCCGCGACGTCGTAAGGGCCCGCCGTGTAGCGCACCCGGCCCAGAGTGAGGGAGTACGGCCACTGGTAACCCCAGAAGTCGAACTCACGCTTCGTGCCGCTCCAGCTGTCCTCCGACCTGTCCGACGAGCCGTCGTTCAGCACGTCGAGGTGTACCGAGCGTGCGGCCGAGCTGCACGCGGTCGAGCCGTCGATGCAAGCCAGGTTCGTGCCGGGAGGCGGAGACGGTCCGGACGCGGGGCGCGGTGGCTCGAGCCTGACGCGCCGCAGCGAGAACCCGTACGTTCGGCCACCGTACGTCGAGGCCCCCACGAACCAGTTCGACTGGAGCCATGCGGTCCGGCCGTCGGCGGAAAGGAACTTCGACGGCATCGTCGTGCCGTACCCGCCATGCCTTGGATGCTCGCCCTTGGGTCCTGTCCACGGGTACGGCCCGAAGTCGCGGCAGACGACATGCCGCCACGGTCCCCAGGGGAGCGGCGCCTCATAGAGCTCCAGCGTGAACTCGCTCCAGCTGGTGTACAGGAACCGGTCGAATGCAGGCACGTAGACGACACCGCCCTGCGAGACGGTGCCACTGCCGCCAGACGTCGGGAAGTGCTCAGGGTGGTGCTTGGTGTCATCCGTCAGGACCGGGACACGGCCCTCGAGGTCGTCGCTCCATCGTGGTCGGCCGAGTGGATCTCCTGCGAAGAACTGCCAGGCGGAACGGTCCATCACCGAATCACTCGGTACCCGGGCGAGGTACAGGTGCACCGGGTCGGGCACCGTGGCGCTGTAGGACGTGCGCCAGTTGTGGTCCAGCCCCACCGCGTAGACAGTGTTCGGGTCTCCTAGCCGGGAGGCGAACTGGTTGCTGCGGCCGAGGTCCAGGAACATGACTGTCGTGAACATGTGGTCTGTGAACTGGGGCGCGGTCGGCGCCGTCCACGTGCGTCCGTAGTCGGTCGACCTGACGATGGCCGCGGCCGGCGCCTCGTTGAAGATCCCGGGACCGGGCACGCAGTACAGATCCTGGACGGCCAGGTACAACTCGTCGTGGCCGTCTCGGTCGCCGTCGACGGCGACCATCCCCGTGGGCTTGCTGTTGAACCGCGTGGGATCGGTCCAGACCGGCACGACGTCCCGGCCCGAGGCCAGCCGCTGGCCGGATAGACCGGTCAGCGGCGTCCCGGAGATGCGGTTGACGACGATGTCGCTCCACGCGCCCTCGAGATCGAGTCCCAAGCCGTCGCCACACGCGGCGTACAGATGATCGTCGTCGGCCCACGCAGACGGCCACAGGTCACCGTCGCTGTCCGCCGCCACCTCCTGCGCCGCGCCGATCTCGGCGACGGCGAAGAAGGTGGACGGCGGCACTAGCCGATGGGGATGGGGCAGCATCGACGTCAAGGCGCCTCGACGATCGCGTAGTCGTCGACCTGCACCCACATGTCCCCGTTGTCCGTCCAGATCCCGGTGAACAGCTCAATCGCAGTCCTCGGCCCACTGTTGAACGGGATGGTGAACCGGGTCCACGATCCGATTGCCTGGAAGTTCGCCTCGGCGATCGGCGGACCGCCCGGCACGCGCACTCCGACGAAGCCGTTGTCGTTGTTCCCCGACGTCCTCAACCATGCCGTGAGAACGTAATCGGTGTCCGACTGGACTCCGACGAGCTGATGGATGTCCTGCCATCCGGAGTTGTATCGAACGAACCCGTTGCGATCGCCGCTGAACCCCCAGAGTGCCGCGTCGACCCCGCACTGGCCCAGGCACGCCCAAGGGCTCGACGGAGCCCCCGACGCCTGCCGCTCGAACCCGGGATCGGCCACAAGGTTCGGCCGCACGATCGACCCCGAGCCGTCCAGCGAGACCCTGAGCAGATAGACGTTGTAGGGGTCCCACTGGGAGACCATGAGGTATAGGTCGTCACCGCTCGACCACGGGTGCACATAGCCGCCGTACAGCCCTGGGAAGTCGCCGTCACTGACGACGACCTGGGGCGCGGACCACGGCCCGATCGGTGCCGAGGCTGATCGCAGCACGATGTCGGTGCCGCTCATGTAGGTCATGAGCCACAACGAGCGACCTGCGTCGTATCGAACGGACAACTCCGCGACCGGTCCGCTGACGATGGCGGTGGCCTGGGTGTCGCTTCCTGCTACCCAGGTGGAGCCGTTCCAGTAGCGGTACGCGCTCTTGTCCAGGACGTCCGCCTCCGGGACGCGCGCCACGTAGCCGTCCCCGAGTCGGCCGTTCGGAGTGGCGAACAGATAGACGAAACCTCCGACGCGGGCGAAGCCGCCCATCTGGAACTTGTCGTCGCCGTTCGGGTTCTCCCAGCGCGGAATCCCCGTGGTTACCCAGTTCTCGCCGTTGTCGTCGGAGTATGCGATCGCGGCATAGTTGGTGTCCCAGGTGCCGGGGGCACCCCAGTGGCGGACCGACATGTACGCCATGTACTGGCGGCCGCCGACCGAGACCCCCGCGGTGGGGATCACCGTCATCTCGACACCATCGATCTTCTGGCTCGGAATCAGCTCCTTGGCATGTCCCGGAGCGTCTGTGGCGGCGCTGACGAAGCTGACGCCGTCTCCGAGACTCGAGTCAGAGCTTCGGAGCAACACCTGGCTTCGCCAGTCGTCGCCGTTCCCACCTGGCGGCTGCCACGCGGATCCGAACGTGTCGCCGAAGGCGAAGAGTGTCTGGCCGGCACCGTTGTCCCACGCGACGCCCAGGTCGGTGCCATAGACACCCCAGGCCGCTGGTGTGTTGCTCACCGAACCAGGCCCGGTGACCTTTGCGACGACCACGGCGGGAGAGAAGGCCGTGGTCGCCGCGGCGGGGGTGGTGGTGCCTGCCGCGAGTGCGGCAAGCACCACCACCGTGACCATGAGTCCGCGACGCCGGAACATGGCTACCTGTTCAGCTGATCCGGCAGCTTGAGGTCCGCGATGGCCTTCGTGATGGCAGCGTCGGCCTCGGCGATCGCTTCCGAGACGTCGCCACCCTGCATCACCTTCTCCAGTGCGGTCCCGATCGCGATACTCACAGCCCAGTCGTACGTGGGCTCGAGCACCTGGTACTGCGACACGTCGATGACCGTCTCGTACCAGGGGTCGACCGAGGTGTCCATCGCCGAGAGCTCCTCCGCCACGGAGTTGCGCGGGGAAAGCTTGGTGAAGTTGGTCTTGACGAAGTAGTCCAGCGGAATGGCCGTGTCCTCGGCCGTCATGAAGGAGATCGCCTCAGCCGTCTCCTTGGGGTGCGTCGACTTCGCATCCATCACGAAGGCCCAGCCGCCGAGCGTGCCGGTGGTCTTCGTCAGGTCACCGTCCAGCGAGGGCAGCGGAGCGATCTCGATGTTCTCGACCACATCCGGGTACTCGTCGAGCAGCTGGTTGATTGCCCAAGATCCACTCGCCTGCATCGCGATCTTGCCCTCGGCGAGTGCAGACAGGTCGCCGTAGCCCGTGAGCGCCTGCTTGGCAAGCAGACCCTCGTCCATCAGCGTCTTGTACGTCTCGAAAAGTGGCCGGTACTCATCTCCGCCGGCAAGCGAGGTCGTCCAGTCGTCGCTGATCGGCCGATGACCGGCGGCGTTGATCTGCATTCCCCACGTCGTCCACGACAGCTCCACGGCGTTCTGAGCCGTTTGGAACGGGACGACGTCCGGGTGTGCCGACTTGAGCGTCTGGGCGGCCCCGATCAATTCGTCCCACGAAGCCGGCGGATCCGACGGGTCTAGCCCGGCAGAGGTCCACAGGTCCTTGCGGAAGAACAGCAGCGAGCTGGGCTCGTAGTAGATCGGGTAGGCGTACTGGGCCCCGTCCACCGTGACGGCCTCAAGGAACCGCTCGTCGAGGTCGGTCCATGCGCTGGCGTCGAAGTACTCCGTCAGCGAGCCGAGCTCACCGCCTCGAGCCGCCGGCTGGATCGCCGAGTAGTTCCTGGTATAGGCATCCGGCGTCTTGCCGGCCGCCTGCGCCGCCTTCATCTTCTGCTCCCAGGCATCGCCGGGCACGACGACAAGGTTGACCTGGACGTCGGTGTGCGCGTCGTTGAACGCCTTGACCGCACCTTCGAACCAGGCATTGTCGTTGGGCTGGAACTGGTTCTGCCAGATCTCGACGGTGACGACCCCGTCACCTCCCGTCGAGCCGTCCCCCGAGGCGCCTTCGGTTGGCGCACCAGGGCCACCCGGGTCGCCGTTGCCACATGCTGCCAGGCCAACGAGCGCCGCGCCGCTCAGCGCAGCCACTGCGACAGACCTCCATGAATACCGCTTCATTGCATCCTCCTTTGGATACCGATGGGTCGTTCGTCGTTGCATTGGTTATCGGAGGCCCGAGATCTTGATGCCACCGATGATGTAGCGCTGGAAAATGAGGAATAGGATAATGACGGGCAAGGCCGCTAATGTCGAGCCCGCCATCAGCAGGCCGAGTTCGCTGCCGCGTTCGGAACGGAAGGTGGCGAGGTACTGCTGGACCTGGAACAGCCCTGGACTCGTGATTGTCATGATCGGCCAGACATAGGAATTCCAGAACGCGAGAAAGCTCGTCATCCCGACGACCACGAACACCGGCTTGCTCATGGGCACAAAAATGTGACGGAAAATTCCCCACCGACTAGCCCCGTCTATAAGAGCCGCCTCCTCGAGTGCCATGGGGATCGCCAGGTAGAACTGGCGCACGAAGAACACATGGGCAGCGGAAGCGGCACCTGGCAGAACCAGCACGGCTAGCGTGTCGAGCATCTGCAGCCGAGTCACCACGATGAAGCTCGTGAGCAAGATGGACATCCCCGGGATGAACATCGTCGTGATGACGATCGTCCACAGCGTCCGCTTGAAGTCGAACTCGAGCCGGGCGAACACATAGGCCGCCATCGCGTTGATCGTCAGGCTGAGCGCCGCGAACAGCATGGCGCCACCGAAGGTGACCCCCAGCGTCCGGACGAATGTGGGGTCCTCCAGGATCTGTCCGTAGTTCTCCCAGCGCCACACCTCTGGGAAGAACTGGAAGGGCGTGCGCACCACCTCGGTCTTCGACTTGAACCCGGCGATCGCCATCCATCCCAGCGGGAAGAGTGCAGCCAAGACGAAGATCAAACCCGCCAGGAACCGCAGCGCCGTCGCGAGTGGAGACGATCGCCGATTGCGCCTGCGTGCTGTGGCAGGCGCGCCAGCAACCACCGGAGCCGTGAGCACAGCCATCAGCCGTCCACCGCCTTCTCAGAGTTGAGCGTCTTGAAGATCCCGGCGGAGATCGACCCCAGCACGACAAAGAGCAACAGCGCGGCGGCGATCGAATAGCCGACGTAGATGTCGTATCGGAAGTGGTTGAAGATGTAGAGGTTCGGCAGCAGCGTCGAGTCGAGCGGTCCACCGTTCGTCATGATCAGAGGCAGCTCGAACTGTTGTACTGCACCCACGAAACCGGTGATCAGGAGGTACAAGAAGATGTTCTTCATGAGCGGGATCGTGATGTATATCGTCTGCTTGCCCCAGTTCGCACCTTCGAGTCGCGCGGCCTCGTAGTACGACTCCGGAATGTCCAGAAGGCCGGCTAGCATGATGAGCGAAGTGATGCCCAGCCCTAGCCAGATCGCGGGCACCGCGATTGCCGGCAACGCCAGCTTGACGTCGCCGATCCACGCCTGAGCCTCGATGCCGAAGAATCCGACGAGCCAGTTCGCAATACCTCCGGAATACTGGTAGATCAACACGAAGATCAACGACGTGATGACACCGGAGATCACCGTGGGAATGTAGACCGAGACCTTGAGGAGCGTCGCGGCGCGCTTGCCCATGTGCTTGACCAGGCTGGCAAACAAGAAGGCGATGACCATGACCGACGGCACCACGATCAGCGCGAACCTCAACCCACGCAGTACCGACTCCACGAACTGTGGATCGGTGAGCACCACGCGGAAGTTGCGGAACCCGACGAACACGGACTCCTGGTAGAAGCTCCAGTCGTATAGCGAGACGAACATCGAGTAGAGGAGCGGCCAGATGACGAAGATGCCCAACAGGATGACGACCGGCGCCAGCATCACGTAGGCGGTGACGTTGTCCCTGCGCTTCGGCCTGAGTGGCCGTTCACGGCGCTGCTCAGAGGTCTTTGTGTCGGCGGGCTGAGGTCCGGACCCTCGCGCCCCGCGCGAGATCAGCGTCATCACCGCGCTCACCTGCCTTCCGGCGCCGCACGCGACGCGGTCTCGTCGTCTGAGCTCACCAGCTCGGCCCGGTACCAGAAGACGTTGTAGGGATCCCAGATCGACAGCGCGAAGTAGATGACACGCCCGCCGTCCTGCGTGTAGCGGTCGAGCATGAAGGGCGCGTACGGCCCGGCGACCTCGGTGGCGCCGACCAGCACGTGCGGGTCGCCCCAAGGGCCCCATGGCGTGATGCCCTCGCGGATGACGATGCCCGTTCCCTCGGACAGGTAGGTCATGATCCACCGCCCGAGGTACTCGTTCCAGACGACGGACAGCTCGCCCACGAGGTCGTCCACGACGAGCGTCGCGGCGTTGGGGTCGTTCCCCCACCGAGGCTGCCCGCCCTCGTCGGTCCCCGTGAGGTAGAGCCACGCCGCCGGGTCCTCGACCTGCGCGGCCGGCACCTTGGCGAGGCGGACGCCGCCGAACCGGCCGTGGGTGATGCCCCACACGTAGAGGGTGTCGACTCCGTCCTCGTCCACGTGGTACGGCGCGATCTGGACGAACCCGGACTCGCCGCCCCACCTCGGGGCGTCCAGCTTGGTCCAGGTCTGGCCGCCGTCGGTCGACTTGCCGAGGCCCGCCTCGTTGACCTCCCACTCGCCCGGCTCGCCCCAGTGGCGCACCGACATGTAGTGGAGGTACATCGCCCCGTTCGCGGCGAAGCCGTGCGTGGGGATGACGGTCATCTCGTCGCCGTCGATCTTCTTGGACTCGAGCAGCTCCTTGGCGGTGTTGGCGCTGTCCACCACCATGCCGTCGAGCGTGATGCCGTCGGACGGGTCGTCGTCCTGCGTGTACGCCATGACGTTGGAACGCCAGAAGTCGCCGCCGCCGCCGGTCGCGCCCTCGGCGCGGCCGCCGAACGTGTCGCCGAACGTGAACCAGACCTTGTCGTCGTACTCGAACATCGAGCCGAGGTCCATGTAGCCGGCGGCGTACTGCGTGGTATCGCCCGGGGCTTCTCTACCGGTGACCTGCCCGACCTGCTCCACGCCCGCCACGCCGGTGAGCACGAAGGGCGCGTCAGGCTGGGGGTCCACGGCCGGTCCCGAGCCGCCGCACGCCGTGAGCGCCAGCGAACCGGCGACGGCACCGACGATGGCGCCGCTCGAGGCGGTCCGACGAGTCACTCGTCCTCCTTGATCTGAAGTGACAACTAAAGGATTGCAGTAATCGATTTCATCGTCAAGTCGTCCGCGAACGCGCCCTCAGGACCCGTTTGAGCCCCCGCAGACCGGTTTCTGGGCTCAACAGGGCCGCCGGCGCGCCTGGGCGCCCGTTCGAGGCCTGCCGCCGCGCGTGTCCCGTCCCATGACTTGGAATCGATTTCTCGCTGTCCTATGCTCCGTCGACATGTGGCTGCGCCCGAGCTCCGGTCCCGACCAGACCCCCCGGTGGGGACACCTCGACGGGATCCAGGTGGGTCTGCACCCCACCGCCGGGCCGCGCGGGCTGCTCCGGATCTACACGCCGTACCTCGGCCACGTGGGCGAGCGCGTGCTGAACTTCGTCGCGATCGAACCGATCCCGGCGGGCGGCACGCAGCGCGGCTACTCCGAGATGGAGCACAGCGCGCTGGACGGCGTGCGGGGCAAGCGGTTCTGGAGCTCGCACGAACAGGCGGACGGCACACCGCAGGACCCCGCCGCGCCCGTGCCCGGAGTCGTCGACGATGCCGACGGCGTCGAACGCCTCACCGTCTACGTGCACTCCGAGCCGTTCGACGACGGCGCGCAGATCGTGGTGCGCGTGCGGTTCCGTGCCGACCGGCCGCGCGAGGTGGCGCTGGCGGCCTTCCGCCGCGCCGGCTCCGCCGAGCTGGAGGCGTGCGTGCTGTCCGCGACGATGGGCAACTTCGCCCGGCTGCGCCGGCTCCACCTGAAGGACCGGGTGGTCACCCCGGCCGAGCTGTGGCCGGGCTTCTCCGGCACCGGGTTCGCCGACCACGCGCGGTTCGGCATCGACGAGCTGCGCCGGGACCGCGGCGCCCTGGTCGCCTTCGCGACGCCCGACGAGGCCGACCTGGCGGGCGTCACGTACTCGTCGGACACCGGGGACGGCTGGAAGTACTACGGCGACCGGGCCGCCCAGGGCTGGCGCGTCGAGGAGCCGAGCGACGATGCGCAGGTGCTCGTCAACGCGCGCTGGGCGTTCTGGGCGAGCGCCTCGCAGATCCCCGGCGGGCCCGCGTACGAGAACGTCGACGTGGTCGAGCCCTTCCGCGACGGCCAGGAGATCGTCTACTGGGCGGAGCCCTTCACGGACGACGCCGATCTCGACCGGCTCGCCGCCCTGCATGGGCCGACGTCCTAGCGGGCGCCGGTCCTCGCCCGGCTCCGCGCGCCGCCGGGAGCCCGCCCGCGCTTCGGTGCAGGCCCGGCCGCGCGCTTCTCCGCGAGCAGCTCGATCGCCTGCTCGCGCGTCAGCGTCTCGGCGGCGACGTCCTTCGGCAGCGTGCGGTTCGTCGTGCCGTCCGTGACGTAGGCGCCGAACCGGCCGTCCTTGACCACGATCGGCCTGCCGCTCGTCGGGTCCTCGCCCAGCTCCGCGAGCGGTGCGGAGGCGACCGCGCCGCGCCCCCGCTTGGGCTGCGCGTAGATCGCCAGCGCGTCCTCGAGCGTCACGTCGAAGAGCTGCTCCTCGCTCGCCAGCGTGCGGGAGTCGGTGCCCTTCTTCAGGTACGGCCCGTAGCGGCCGTTCTGCGCCGTGATCTCCTGCCCGCTGGCCGGGTCCACGCCGACGACGCGCGGCAGCGACATCAGCTTCAGCGCGTCCTCGAGGGTGACGTGGTCGAGGGTCATCGACCGGAACAGCGAGGCGGTGCGCGGCTTGGGCAGTGCCGCCAGGGCCTTCTTGCGCGCCGCGGGCTTGAGGTCCGGGTCGAGCGACGGCTCCGGCAGCACCTCGGTGACGTACGGCCCGTAGCGGCCGTTGCGCGCGACGATCGGCGTGCCGGTGGCCGGGTCGGCACCGAGCTCGCGGTCGCCGTCCGGCTCGGCGGCGAGCATCTCGCGCGCCCTGGCCGCGGTCAGCTCGTCGGGCGCGAGGTCGTCGGGCACCGAGGCCCGCTCGCCGTCCGGCCCCTCGAGGTACGGGCCGTAGCGGCCCACCCGCAGCGTGATCCCGTCGCCGATGTCGATCGAGTTGACGTCGCGGGCGTCGATGTCGCCGAGGT
>Ga0255334_1001356_pt1 | contig 11365 bp, 13 predicted proteins | sample EtOH5_35cm_T3_12_FD_202080 | JGI IMG/M metagenome (GOLD analysis project Ga0255334, IMG submission 202080) | Sandy soil microbial communities from University of British Columbia, Vancouver, Canada - EtOH5_35cm_T3_129 | ecosystem: Engineered > Artificial ecosystem > Sand microcosm > Unclassified ...
TCGACCTGACAAATGCTGAATGCACGCTTAACGCAGTGACTTCGCGTAAGACCGGGCAAAACTAGCACAGAGACGGGGAAATATCCGCCTCTAGCTACCCATTTGGTCAGCTTTATTGCTCTAAAACAGGAAAAAACTGCATAAGGGCCGTCGGTCGGCTACGAATTGCCCTTCGCACCACGCCAAAACCAGCGGTTGCGGTACACTTGGCACTTTTTTGGGAGCCTGCCCTGCTCTCTCCAACCAGCCGTATCAAACAGCCGAGAAGCCCATGCCGATCCGTCATTGCATCGTCCACCTGATCGACAAAAAACCCGACGGCACGCCCGCAGTTCTCCACGCCCGCGACTCTGAACTGGCCGAGTCGAGCGCCATCGAGAACATGCTTGCCGACCTCAACGAGAGCTACAACGCCAAACAAGGCAAGGCCTGGGGTTTCTTCCATGCCGAATCCGGGGCGCACCCGTTCAGCGGCTGGCTGAAGGAATACCTCGACGGCGGCAAGGACTTCACGGCGTTCAGCCGCGTGGCGGTGGAACACCTGCAGAAGCTGATGGAAGAGTCAAACCTCTCGGTGGGCGGCCACGTGCTGTTTGCGCATTACCAGCAGGGCATGACCGATTACCTGGCGATCGCGCTGCTGCACCACAGTGAAGGCGTTGCCGTGACCGATCAGCTGGACGTGACCCCGTCCCGCCACCTCGATCTGGGCCAGCTGCACCTGGCGGCGCGAATCAACGTCTCCGAGTGGCAGAACAACAAACAGTCCAAGCAGTACATTTCGTTCATCAAAGGCAAGAACGGCAAAAAGGTTTCGGAGTATTTCCGCGACTTCATCGGCTGCCAGGAAGGCGTCGACGGCCCGGGCGAAACACGCACGCTGCTCAAGGCGTTCAGCGACTTCGTGGAAAGCGAAGATTTGCCGGAAGAGTCCGCCCGCGAAAAAACCAAGACCCTGGTGGATTACGCCAGCAGCCAGGCAAAAATGGGCGAGCCCATGGGCCTGGAAGAACTCTCCGAACTGATCGACGAAGAGCGTCCGAAAGCTTTCTACGATCACATTCGCAACAAGGACTACGGGCTTTCGCCAGAGATCCCGGCGGATAAACGCACCCTGAACCAGTTCCGCCGCTTCACCGGTCGCGCGGAGGGTCTGTCGATCAGCTTCGAAGCGCACCTGCTGGGCTCGAAGATCGAATATGACGAAGAAGCCGGCACGCTGATTATCAAAGGCCTGCCGACCCAGCTGACTGACCAGCTCAAGCGACGCAACTGATGCTTGGCAGCGTGCTGAAGAAATTCCTGCTGATCCTGCTGGTGGTCGTGGTTTATCAGAACTGGGGCAAGATCGAGCGGGTGTTCAACCCCTCGCAGGTGGTGTCGGAACAGACTCAGGCCAAGGCTAACGTCGTGCTCTACGCCACTGAGTGGTGCGGTTACTGCAAACTGACCCGGCGCTTTCTTGATCAGAAAGGTATTCCGTACAAGGAATTCGACATCGAGAAAGACGCCGAGGCGCGCAAGGCTTATGAAGCGTTGGGTGGTGGCGGCATTCCGATCATCGACGTCAACGGAACGCTGATTCGCGGGTATGACCCGGATACCATCCTCGCGGCCTTGAAATGAGTAAAAACCCTGTAGGAGCGAGGCTTGCTCGCTCCTACAGGGAATTCTCAGCGTTTTTCAATACGAAACCCGAACCGCGGAAAGTGCACATGCACCATCCCGCCACGCTCGTCTTCACGGCGCAGAATCAATTCCTCACGCCCGGCAAACAGCAGCTCCCCGGCCACCGGATCAACACCGTAATCGGTCGCAGTGATAACCACCTGCTGACCCGCCTCAAACCCGTTCGGCTCTTCGAACTGCTCATCCGGCAATGCGGCAGGCGTGGCATTGCGCGCCACCGCCAGCGCGTCCTCGGATGTCATCTCGCTGAACGCACCATGCCCGAAACCCAGGACCCGTGCATGCCACGCGGCAACCGCCGGGTACGCATCGACCAGCGGCGCAGTCACCGGTGTCGCTTTCAGGAACCACAGCGAATGAGCCAGGGCGAAGTCGGCAATCGACGGTTCACCGAACAGGAAGTCGCCCTGCTCGCGCTGCAGCTGTTGCTCCAGGCGTGTCATGATCGTCGGCCATTGATGCCGCGCCTGTTCGGCCGACAACTTTGTCGCACTGCCACCGCTGAAAAAACTGGCGCGATCGGCGAGGAACGCCTTGATTGCTTCCGGCGGCAAATGGCCGAAACGCACCGCGACCGACGCAGGCTGAAACACCAGGCTCACGGCATGCTGGAACACCACCGAATCCGCCCACGCGGCGAAGCTCGCGGTGATCATTTCCTGACCTTCCGGGAAGAACGCCGGCAAGGCTTTTTCCTGCTCCAGTCGACGGGCGATCAGCGACGTGTCGCAATAAATATCCGCACCAATCTGCAACACCGGCGTCTTGCGATAGCCACCGGTCAAAGCCGTCAGATCGGGTTTTGGCATCACCGGCGAGATCTTCACCGAGCGCCAGGACAGGCCCTTGAAGCCCAGCAGCAGGCGGGCCTTTTCGGCGAAAGGGGACGTCGGGTAATGATGAAGAATCAACTCGGACATGCTCGGCTCCGCCGCACGGATCAGGAATCTGCAGCTTAGCGCGCAATCCGCGAGCAGCCTACAGATCTGCCTGATGGGAACTGATCAATCAGATTGATAAGCCCGCAGCAAAGGTCGCCACCAGACATTCCTTGGCGCTTTTCTTGAGTTTTTTGATCAGCCTTTCCTGGCGCAGCGCTTCGCTTTTGTCGCGGCAGACTTCGGTGTAGACCAAGGCAACCGCCGGGCTGGAAAGGAAGAACCGCGCGCCTTTGCCGCTCTGGTGAGTGGCGAAGCGGCGGGCGGGATCGTCGCTGATCCCGCAATAGAGCGAACCGTTGGCCGCACGAACGAGGTAGACGAACCAGGGCTTGCTGACGGGCAGCGTCGGTTCGGCGGCAATGGCGGCGGGTTCGCTCGGCGTGTTCACGTGACGATCAGGGCTTGAAAGAAAACAAGCCGCGATCTTATCAGCGACTGGCCTGAAATGCCTTCAGCCCCTTCAAGGCCTGAGCGCGAACGGCGTTTCTCACCAGTGGCGTCCAGCCCAGCAGCAACCCCTTGACCCCCAGCGCCTGACGCGACCAGGTCCACAGATCAAAACGGTCGTGATGCTCGCAGATCTTGCCGTCGCGAAACACAAAACGCGCCTGAATGTCGTTGACCACGGTATTGCCGGTCTGGCTGAACAGGTACGTCGCCACCCAATGCGCGCCGCCGCTGCGATCATCGCTGCGCACGTTATCGAAAGTCAGGGAAAAATCCTTGGCCCGGGTGGTGAGCATGCGCCACATGTCGCCCGCGTCGCGCCCGTGCAATTCGCCAAATGCCGGATCACTGAACACCACGTCGTCGGTGTAGCAGGCGCTCATGGCCTCGGCATCCAGGCGCTGGAAGGCCTCATAGAATCGGGTGATCAAGGCGTTGTGGGCATCACTCATGGGCAAGCTCCCTGGTTTGAAAATGGGTTTCGTCGAATTGCCTGCACGATAGTCAACTAATGAACGGAACACTACCGGCATTCGTGGCGGGAATACCCTCAGGTGTGCCGAAGCCTAATGCACCATGCCACTCTCACGGGCATACGCAAACAGGTCCACATCCGTGGAAATGCCCAGCCGCTGCATGGCCATGTTTTTCTGTTTGCTGATGGTCGAAACGCTGCGTTTGAAGTGGCCGGCGATTTCACTGACGGTCATTCCGCTGGCGAGCATTCTTACCACCTCGTGCTCTTTTGCCGACAGTGCAGCGCAACTCGACCGGGCCCGCGCATCGGCCTGAAGCAGCGCGGTGCGCAACGACTCGCTGATGTACCGGCGCCCTTCAGACACGGATTTTATCGCCATCGGCAACTCCTTCGCCGACGCGCCTTTGGCGATGATCGCCACCACGCCTTGTGCGAACGCTGCCCTCAGGGTGGTGACGTTGGCAAACATGGTGACCAGAATGATCGGCATCGTCGGGTAGCCACGCCGCACCCGGCTCAGCATCTTCAGCCCGTCGGCCTGCAAGTTGCCCGGCATGCAAAAGTCGGTGATCAACAGATCACAAGGCGTCGTGCACAGCAGGCTCAACAGGCTGTCGGGACCATCGGCCTCCCCCACCACTACACATGTCCGGTTCAGGTCGACGAGCATCCGCAAGCCGATACGAACAACCGGATGGTCGTCAGCAATGATTACGCGCATTGTCGGATTTATCCTGTTTGGTGACTGGAATGCGCGAAAAATAGCGCCGTCCTGTTCCCACCACAACGCCAGTTCCCGGCCGTAAAACCACTTCGCCCAATGTAATCGGGGGGGTGTTCTTTCTCCTATAAAACAAAAAGAACCGCCCTACGCTTGCAAGCTACATCGGCCACACAGCAGGACTACAGACAACGGGATGCAGGAGGGCGATTTGTAGCCCGCAACACGCATTCATACACCGGGCCGTTCGTTTTCGTATTAGTTGCATTCCGCCGGGCTACTTCGATCGATAGATTGCGCCCTGTCCATAACAGGACAACTCCCAACAATCGTTCATCAAGGAAGAGCCAACACATGAACAAGCGTTTATCCCTTTTGACTGCTGCTTTGCTGCTGACCGGCGCCTCGTCGGCGTTCGCGGCGTCCAGTACAGACCTGACCGTGACTGGCATTATCACGCCGACGGCCTGCACACCGAGCCTGGCCAATGGTGGTGTCGTCGATTACGGAAAAAAATCCGCGAAAGACCTGAATCCGACCCTCCACACTCACCTCGGAGTGGAGACCATTCAATTGACCGTGAACTGCGATGCCTCCACACAGTTTGCGCTCAAAGCGTCTGATAACCGGGAGGGCTCCACAAGCATTAGTGATTCCACGACCTTCGGCCTCGGGTTGATTAACACAAATGAGAAGCTGGGCTTTTACCAACTGAGTTTCATGAACCCGGTCGCAGATACTCCAGTGACAGCGATGTATTCACAAAATCAGGGTGATACCTGGAGTCGACTTTGGGATGACGACGGCATTAGCGCTGCCTTTTTGATTGCATTTGGCAACCGCACCGGCAGCGTTTGGACACCTGATTTCCTTCAGAACGTAACGGTGGATATTGCGGTAAATACCCACATCGCCCCCGCCAACAGCCTGACCCTCACCGACGAAGTCACACTCGACGGCTCCGCAACGCTCCAGATCGAGTACCTGTAACCCTCCGTCATCAACGAGCAACGCCAACCCCACGGCGTTGCCCGTTCACTCAAAGGACGACCCATCATGGACAGATGCTCCCTCGCTCTATTGACGCCCCTGTTGATCGCCTGCGCTCCGGTGGCCTTCGCCGCCAGCAGCACCGACCTGAGCGTCACCGGCCTGATCACCCCCAGCTCCTGCACACCCAGCCTGTCCGGTGGCGGTATCGTCGACCACGGCAAAGTGACGGTAAAAGACCTGAAACCAGACCAGCCGACTGCCTTGCAAGACGGCACGCTGTATCTGGAGGTGAACTGCGATGGCGCCACGCCATTTACCCTGACGACGATCGACAACCGCGAAGGCTCTTCCGCCTTCCACCCCAATAGTCACGGGCTGGGCGTCGTCAACGATGACCAGAATCTGGGCAGTGTCGCGTTCGGCCTGTTCGATGCGGTGGCCGATGGGGCGGCGGTGAGAACCATCATTTCCCTCAACGACGGTGCCACCTGGCGAGTGTCTTCCTACCTGGGGCACGCCGGCCAGACCGCGTTCGCGGCGTTGACCGACCTGAGCACACCGATCGCCATCAAGGATTTGCGCGCGCGGCTCACGGCGTTTACCACCATCGTCCGTGCGAACGACCTGACGCTGACCGACGAAATCCCCATCGACGGGCATGTCACCGTGCAACTGAACTACTGACAGGTCGGCGTTCCCGGCTCCATTTTTTCGAATATCCAACGAGACACGTCATGACGATGTTTTCCAGAGTCACCCGTCATCTGTTCCATTCCAGCCTCGGCGCATTTGCCCTGCTGCTGAGCGCGCAGGCTCAGGCCGACGGCATGGTGCCGAACACTTCCGTGGTCATCGTCAACGAGGCCGACGGCGAAGCGTCCGTGTCCGTGACCAACACCGATGCCAATCTGGCGTTGATGCACGTCACCCTCGAAGACATTGCCGAGGACAGCGAATCCCTGGTGTTCGTGACGCCGCCGCTGGCGCGCGTCGAAGCGGGCAAAACCCAATTGGTGCGGTTCATTCTGCAATCGGAAAAGCCCCTGCTCACTCAGCGTTTGAAGCGGGTGATCTTTGAAGGCATCCCCCAGGGCAAAGCCCCCGCCGAAGCCGGGCAGGCCCGAGTCGGCGTGACGGTGCGCCAGAACTTGCCGGTGATCCTGCACCCCAAAGGCCTGGCGCCCAATCGCACGCCGTGGACCGACCTGCAATGGTCGCTGAAGGACGGTCAATTGACCGTGCGCAACGACACGCCTTATGTGGTCCGTCTGGGCCAGGAAGTGCAATTGCTGCCGGCGGCGGGCAACGCGATGTTGCCGAAAACCTACGTGCTGCCCGGTGAGCACATCAGCATCAAGGTGCCCGAAGGCGCCGCCACGCAAGTGCGGTTTCAACCGGCAACGGTCTACGGTTTTGCGGTGCCGCATTACGAGGCGCCCATCCAGTCCTGAACCGCCCTGACGGCGTCATCAAAGAACGATGAGCGCCCATGTTTCAAGGCGACGGCCGTCTGGCCGTTGCCACAGGCGCGCCGGTAGCCGCACGCCGCAATAACCCAAGTGAACCCGATGAACACAGTATCGATTTACCGTGATGGCGAAGCCGTGCCCGTTATTCGGGGCGCCGCTCGCCCTTATCCATGGCGGCGGCGAACCACAGTGGCGTTGCTGCTGAGCAACGCGCTGATGGTGCTCGACGCCCACGGTGAGACGTCGTTCGACAAGGACACGTTGCTGCAGCGTGGCATCGATCCGGCGTTGGCGACGTTGCTGATGCAGGCGCCGCAGTTCACGGCCGGCCGGCACCCGGTCACGCTGACGGTCAACGGTCAGCGCCATGGCCGGGTCGACGTCACGTTCAATCGCGCAGGGGCGTTGTGCTTCGATCGTGCGCTGCTTGATGCGGCGAACCTTACGGTGCCCGCGCTTACGCTGGACGATGGTCAGTGCCACGATTTTCTTGGCACTGCGCCGCAGGCCGTTATCGAACCGGACCCAGCGAACCTCGCCCTGTCGTTGATCGTGCCCACCGACGCGATACGCCCCACGGCACGGGATTTTTCCGGTTACCAAACCGGGGGGATTGCCGGTTTGATCAACTACGACGTCACCGGTTTGCATAGCCGTTCAGGGGACAGTTCGAGCCGCTACGCCTCGGCCAACACCGAACTTGGTTTCAATGCCGGCGACTGGATCGTGCGCAGCCGTCAGGTACAGACCTGGCAGGACGACATTTCCCGCACCACGCACATTGCGGCCTACGCCCAGCGCACCTTCGCCAGTCAGGAAGCGGTGTTGCAGGCGGGTCAGATCAACCTCTACAACCCGGTGCTCGCCGGTGCGCAGATCACCGGCGTGCAAGTGCTGAACGAGCAAGCGCTGCAGGTCGAAGGGCAAAGCGCGGTCATTGAAGGGATCGCCAACAGTCAGGCGCAGATCGAGGTTCGCCAGAACGGTTCGCTGATCCATTCCACGGTGGTGCCCGCCGGCCCGTTCGCGCTCACCAATGTGCGGCGGCTCAACACGCGTTCCGACGTGGAAGTCACGATCAAGGAGGCCGATGGCAGCGAGCGCAGTTTTACCGTGCAGGCCACGATGCTGGGGGTCAGTTTGCCAGCGCCCGGTTACTCGCTGGGGGCCGGTCAGGTGCGCAGTATCGGTGACTCACAGAGTGACGATCCCTGGGTGATCAGCGGCGGCTGGAGCGGTGCGCTCACCCCGCAAGTGTTGCTCAGCACCGGCCTGACCGGCGCCGCCGACTATCGCGCGGCGGGCGCCAGCGTCGGCCTGTTGCCCTCGCCCGCCACCCAGGTGCAAGCCACGTTGACCGGCGCGCACGCCAGCGGCAAGCAAGCCAGTCAGGGACTTCAGGCGGACCTGAGCGTCTCGCACCGGTTGAGCGAACAGTGGGCGCTCAATGCCGGCAGCTCTTACCGAACCTTCGGCTACCGGGAACTGGAAGAGGCGGTGTTCGACAACACGTCCGACAACAGCAACTCCCGTTACCGCGATCAGCAAAGCGCAGCCCTGTCATGGTCGCACCCATGGCTCGGCGCCTTCAGCAGCGGCTTCAGCCGCTCCAGTTCGTTCGACGGCCAAAGCAGCAGCCGCGCCCTCGCCTCCTGGGGCACCAGCATCGCTGGCGTGTCGGTCTCGGCGACCGCCGAATGGCAGGTCAGCGGCGCCAACCGCAACGACGACAGCGTCTACCTGAACCTCAGCATTCCGCTGGGCGAGAACCGCCGGGCGCGCACCTGGGTGCGCAGTTCCGCCGGCGAATACCGCAGCGGCGTCGGCTTGAGTGAACGGGTCAACGATCAACTGGGTTACCGGGTTGGCGTCGAACACGACACACGCGACAAACAGGTGCAATCCACGGCCGGCGTTTCACTGCTGCCGCGCTACGCCCAACTCGATCTCAACTACACCCGCGCCGACGATGAACGCTCCAGCTATCAGGCCAGCGCTCGCGGCGGCGCGGTGTTGCACGGCGGTGGTTTGACACTGTCGCCGTACCCGGTGAGCGACACCTTTGCGCTGCTGTCGGTGGGCGACATGGGTTCGATCAAAGTGTCGACGCCCAGTGGTCCGGTGTGGACCGACTGGCAAGGTCAGGCGGTGATCCCGCAAGTGGCGGCGTACGGCCGCAGCCCGGTGGAAGTCGACACCAAAACCCTGCCGCGCAACGCCGACATTCACAACGGGCTGGCGGTGATTTCGGCCGGTCGCGGCGCCGTCGACAACGTTGAATTCGGCATCACGATGACCCGTCGAGCCTTGCTCAAGGCCACCACCGCCAACGGCGCACCCCTGCCGCGCGGGGCCGCCGTGAACACCGAGGATGGCGAGTTCGTGACCCTGGTGCAGGACGGCGGCCTGGTGTTTTTGCCCAACGTCCTCGACCGCCGCGCGCTGTGGATCAGCGCACCGGGGCTGGAGCGCTGCGAACTGCGCTTCGAACTGCCCGCCGACGCGGACACCAACGCGTACTACGAAACCGCCCCCGCCAAGTGCCGAGCACTCTGAGGATGATTTCATGAATCTGTCACGCTATCTGCTGCTGACCCTCGCGCCCCTGGCACTGAGCGGATTCACGCCACTGGCCTCGGCGTCCACCGATGACTGTCAGTTCAGCCTGAGCCAGCCGGTGCTCGATTACGGGCTGATGAACCGGGCGATCCGCCCCGATGCGGCACCGGAGCGACACCTCGGCGAGCGCCCGCTCAGCCTGACCTTGAGCTGTGCGCAGCCCATCGACATGAGCCTGTTCTACCGGGCGATGGCCGCGACCGCCGAACGCTTTCACTTTGCCGAACGCGGCAGCTATCAGGTACGCATTCGCGATGCCGTGCTCGACGGCCAGTCGGTGGAGATCGGCTTGATTGCCGGGGCCGGTCAGCCACCGTCCAAAACGGCATCGAACCTGATCTGGAGACCGGAACACGGGATCGTGCCGGTGCAGGCTGGCGTGCCGGTACAGGGCCGCAGTTTCTCGGCGCAGCTTGAACTGACCGCCTGGGTTCAAGAGCAAGGCATGCAGGTGCGTGACGCGGTGACCTGGGAAGCCTTCGGGGTGTTCGACGCCATCGGCGCCGGACGCACCCGCGAGGCGACCTTGCGCGCCCGTTTCGCCCCGGCGGCCTGCGAGCCGGTGCTGTCCAACGGCGGTGTGGTCGACTTCGGCACCCTGTCGAAAAAAGACCTCAACGTGGACAAGGACACACGCCTGCCGCCCAGGTCGTTGACGCTGATGGTCGGCTGCGACGCGCCGGCCTCCTTCGCCCTGATCATGCATGACAACCGCTCAGGCTCGGCGACGCTCGACAGCGAGTTTTACTACGGCCTGGGCAAGGACAGTCGCGGCAACAAGATTGGCCAGTATTCACTGAACGTCGACCCGTCTGGCGCCAATGCCGACGGCTTCGCCCGCCTCTATCAAACCGACTCCTCCACCGCCGGCACCGTCTGGAGCACCGGCAGCGCCAACCCGATCCCCATCGGCCAGAACCGTTACCTGGCGTTCACCGACAGCGCCGGCAACGACGCCGGCCCGGCGCTGATTCAGAACCTCAGCACCACGGTGACCGTCAACGCGATCATCGCCCCCACCAACAGCCTGGATTTGAGCACCGCCATCGAGCTCGATGGCGCGGGGACGATCGAGATTATTTACCTGTAACACCCAACCCGATCCTGCTGGATCCGGGGCGCAGTTAAGCGCCTTGGGGCAGTCAGGGCAATAACCATAGAAGTGAGTAAGAAATGTTTAAGAAGTACTTTGCAGCACTTTCCGCCACCGCACTGATTGGCGTTGCGCCTTTTGCACTGGCGGCTTCGAGCACTGATTTGACGGTGACGGGCCTTATCACCCCGAACGCGTGCACGCCGACGCTTTCCGGTGGAGGGATCGTCGATCATGGAGAGTTTTCAGCCAAAGACCTGCATCTGGACAAAACTACGCCACTGCCTTTCGAGACAGTGCAGCTAGCTGTGAACTGTGACGCAGCGACCGCGTTCAGGCTGTTACCGACCGATAACAGGCTCGGCACGGTTGTTGGTGCCAACGATTTCGGACTGGGCTATATCAATGGTGATCAGGAGCTTGGCGGTTTCACATTGCGACTAATGGCACCCGTGGCGGATGGTATTGCTGTACAGCCTTTGTTATCCGCGACCAACGGAAATACTTGGTTCAGAAGCCCTAATTTGTCGCCGTCACAACTCTCGGCATTCGGCGCTGTTGGGGGGCCGAACACGCCGATAGCCATCAAGGATCTGCTGACGGACCTTAGGGTATCGACTCAAATCGCCCGCGCCGACTCACTGGACCTGACCAACGAAGTCGCTCTCGACGGCTCGGCCACCATCACCATCGACTACCCGTAACCCCGTAGCCGACCTTGCCCGAGGTCCCGCTTCGGGCAAGGACTGATTCCGCTCACCACACACAGCGAACCTGTCCCATGAAAAAAATCCCACACGCGCTGACGATGGCGATCATCGTCCTGACGTCGCCGCTCACGTTCGCCGCCTCGTCGACGGACCTGACGGTCACAGGCCTCATCACCCCGAACGCTTGCACACCGAATCTGTCCAG
>Ga0255334_1001357_pt1 | contig 11353 bp, 9 predicted proteins | sample EtOH5_35cm_T3_12_FD_202080 | JGI IMG/M metagenome (GOLD analysis project Ga0255334, IMG submission 202080) | Sandy soil microbial communities from University of British Columbia, Vancouver, Canada - EtOH5_35cm_T3_129 | ecosystem: Engineered > Artificial ecosystem > Sand microcosm > Unclassified ...
GCCAGCACAACCCTTGGGTCAAACTGGTGCCGAACAACCGCGACATCAGCATGCAGGAGCTGAGCCCGACGAAGGTCACCGGCACCCTGAATGTTCCGGTTGGCCGTCTGCGCAAGCTGAACATGGGTTCGCAGTTCGTCGGCGCGTTCACCGTTGGCGACCAGCTGCTGTGGGGCGCGGCCGAGCCGCTGCGTCGCATGCTGCGGATTCTGCTTGAGCGTTGATTGATTGAAGTAATCAAAGAACCCGCGCCTTGAAAGAGGTGCGGGTTTTTTTATGGGTGGCCGGCAGAGGTTGATTGGTTGCCTGCACCGGCCTCTTCGCGAGCAAGTCGAAGAGGCCGGAACAGGCGCCGCAAACCTCCACCGAATTGCCTGCACGCCACCCACCCGGTAAAGTGCCGCTCCCCCCGTTTCGCCAGAGGTAGAACCATGAGCCAGTCCTTTGATATTGCCGTGATCGGCGCCACCGGTACTGTCGGCGAAACGCTCGTGCAGATTCTCGAAGAACGCGACTTTCCGGTCGGCAACCTGCACCTGCTGGCCAGCAGTGAATCCGCCGGGCATTCGGTGCCGTTTCGCGGCAAGAACGTGCGGGTGCGGGAAGTGGACGAGTTCGACTTCAGCAAAGTGCAGTTGGTGTTTTTCGCCGCAGGCCCGGCGGTGACCTTGAGTTTTGCCTCGCGCGCCACGGCCGCCGGTTGCTCGTTGATCGATCTGTCGGGCGCCTTGCCGGCCGATCAGGCGCCACAAGTGGTACCGGAAGCCAATGCCCAGGTGTTGGCCGGTCTGAAAAAACCGTTCCAGGTCAGCAGTCCAAGCCCTTCGGCCACCACCTTGGCCGTAGTGCTCGCACCGTTGCTCGGTCTGCTCGACCTGCAGCGCGTCAATGTGACCGCCAGTCTGGCCGTCTCTGCCCAGGGCCGCGAAGCCGTCACTGAACTGGCCCGGCAAACCGCCGAACTGCTCAATGTGCGTCCTCTGGAGCCGACTTTCTTCGATCGGCAGATGGCTTTCAACCTGCTGGCGCAAGTCGGCAAGCCGGATGAACAGGGCCATACGCTGCTGGAAAAACGCCTGGTGCGTGAGCTGCGTCAGGTCATGGCTTTGCCTTTATTAAAGATTTCCGCCACTTGCATTCAAGCCCCGGTGTTTTTTGGCGATAGCTTTAGCGTGACCTTGCAGTCAGCAAGCGCTGTGGACCTGGCGAAAATCAACGAAGCGCTGGAAGACGCGCCGGGGATTGAACTGGTGGAAGCCGGCGATTATCCGACCGCGGTCGGCGACGCAGTGGGGCAGGATGTGGTCTACGTCGGTCGGGTTCGCGCTGGAATCGACGACCCGTCGGAACTTAATTTGTGGCTGACGTCAGATAACGTACGCAAAGGCGCGGCGCTCAATGCTGTGCAGGTGGCTGAATTGTTGATAAAAGACCTGCTGTAAAAGATACTTGGCAGCAATTTGCAGAATGATTCTGGCCGGGCGCCGTGCCTGGCCGGATTGCTGAAGGCGAGTCACCCTGCGGGGCTTTCCGGGGCATGAAAGAAATGATCGCGCGCGACGACCCTTCGCCGCCGCGCGCAATGCCTTACGGCAGGGACTATCAACACCTTCTCGCTGGCCGAGGAATGTTCAGACAAAGGATGAGGCTATGGTTCAAGTTCGCAAACTGGTGTTAGCAATAGCGGCCGCCTCGGCGCTGTCCTCCGGTATGGCGCATGCGCTCGGGCTCGGGGAATTGACCCTGAAATCGTCGCTGAACCAGCCGCTGGTAGCAGAAATCGAGCTGCTCGACGTCAAGGACCTCACCGCTGCTGAAGTGGTACCGAGCCTGGCGTCGCCGGAAGATTTCGCCAAGGCCGGTGTCGATCGCCAGGCGTTTCTCAACGACCTGAGCTTCACCCCGGTGCTTAACGCCAGTGGCAAAAGCGTCCTGCGTGTGACGTCCAGCAAGCCGTTGTCCGAACCGATGGTGAAATTCCTGGTTCAGGTGATGTGGCCCAACGGTCGCCTGTTGCGCGATTACAGCGTGCTGCTCGATCCGTCCAAATTCTCGCCGCAAACCGCTGAAGCGGCTGCGCAACCGGCACCGACCCAGACGGTCACTTCTCCCGTGACCGGCGCCTCCAAGCCGACCCAATACACCACCACGCCGCGCGATACCCTGTGGGAAATCGCCGCGAAGGCGCGTAATGGCGGCTCGGTTCAGCAAACCATGCTGGCCATCCAGGCGCTGAACCCGGATGCCTTCATCAACGGCAACATCAACCTGCTGAAGACCGGTCAGGTCCTGCGCCTGCCGGATCAGACACAGGCCACCAGCGTGCCGCAACCCAAGGCCATTGCTGAAGTCGCGGCGCAGAACACCGCGTGGCGTCAGGGCCGTCGCTATGTCGCCAAGCCTGGAACAGGGCAGCAGCAACTCGACGCGACCAAACGCGCTCGCAGTGAAGGTGCTCCTGCGCAGCCTGCCAGGGACAATTTGAGCCTGGTGTCCGCCGAGTCCGGCAAAGCGGGTAGCAAAGGTGCAGCAGGCGATGCCAAAGCCTTGAGCAACAAGCTGGCCGTGACCCAGGAAAGCCTCGACACGACCCGTCGTGACAACGCTGAACTGAAAAGCCGCATGACCGATCTGCAAAGCCAGTTGGACAAGCTGCAGCGCCTGATCGAGCTGAAGAACAATCAACTGGCCAAATTGCAGGCTGAAGGTGCTGCGGGTGCGCCGGCTGCTGCGACCACGGCGCCGGCCATCTCGGCCGAATTGAGCCCTGCGCCTGTCGAAGGCGCGCCGGCAACGCCAGCGCCTTCGGCTGCGGCCCCTGAAGCAACACCGGCCCCGGCCGAGACGCCAGCCGAGCCAGCGCCTGCAACATCCGACGACCAGAAGTTCAACGAACTGCTGACCAATCCGTGGTTGCTGGGCATGGTCGGTGGCGGGGCGGTGGTTCTGCTGCTGTTGCTGCTGTTGCTGGCCCGTCGCCGCAAAGCCCAGCAGGAAGCCGAAAAACACCTGCGCATGGCCCGGGCGTTGTCCGAGGAGCAGGAATTCTCTGCTGATCTGGACTTGCCAGAAAGCAGCTTCGAAGGTCTGGAAGTGCCGCCGCCAAGCGTGAAACTCGCGACCGCGCCGGCCCCTGCACCTGCGCCGACCCCGGCTCCAGCGCCAACGCCAGCTCCAGCTCCAGTGATTGAGCCCGTGGTGGTAACGCCGCCGATCGCTGCGCCACTGGTCGCGCCTGCCGCTGATCGCGATGACGACGTGCTGACCAAGGCGCAATCGCACATGGCCGCCGGTCGCCTGAATCAGGCTGCTGCGTTGCTGGAAGAGGGCATCAAACAAGAACCTCAGCGCAGTGACCTGCGTCTGAAGCTGATGGAAGTCTACGGTCAGCAGGGCGATCGCGATGCGTTCGTGGCCCAGGAGCGTCAGCTCGTGGCCAACGGCGAAAACTACGCCCGTGTCGAAGAGCTGAAAAGTCGCTTCCCGGCCATGGCCGTCGTCGTGGCAGGTGGTCTGGCTGCTGCGGCTGTCGCTGCGGAACTGGACGCCCAATACGTTCAGGATCTGTTGAAGGACGAGCCCGAAGAACCGGCACCGGCCCTGGCTGATGACGACTTCGACAGCGCGTTTGATCTGAGTCTGGATGATCTGGAAAACGCTTCTCCGGCGGTGGCTGCACCTGAGCCGACGCCTTCGCCAGAAGCTTTGGCCGAACTGGACGATTTCCCGCTGGACGACGACCTGAGCTTTGAGTCGGTGCTGGCGCAGCAGACTGAAATCAAGGAAAACCTCGACGACCTGTCGGACTTCGATCTGGACATGGACCTCGGTGGGGATGCGTCGCCGGGGATCCTCGCTGAAGACGATTTCCTGTTGAGCCTGGATGATGACGTCAAGGACTTGCCTGCCGCTGAAGTGCCGGCCACTCCCGAGGTAGCGCTGGATGATCTGGAGCTGCCGGCGGATTTCGATCTGTCGCTGGCCGATGAAATGGACGCTCCGGATGCATTCGCGGCTGAACTGGATGACGTCAACGCCGAGCTGGATCGTCTGTCCCAGACCATGGGCGAACCGTCCTTTACGGCAGAAGACGCATTGGCTTCCGCCGCTGACGAGCCGGAATTCGATTTCCTCTCCGGCACCGACGAAGTCGCCACCAAACTTGACCTGGCCCAGGCCTACATCGACATGGGCGACGCCGACGGCGCACGGGACATCCTCAACGAAGTCGTGACCGAGGGTGATGCGGGTCAGAAGAGCGAAGCCAAGGAAATGCTTTCGCGTCTGGCTTGAGTGATCGAAAAAGCGTAAAAAAACGGCAGCCCTTTGAGGCTGCCGTTTTTGTTTCTGGATCACCGCAATACCCCTCTGGGAGCACGCCCGCTCCCAGATTCGATTTTCTTAAGCCAACAAATCCTCATAAAACGCACCAAACGGCCGGGTAGGGTGGGCGATCTGGATTTCCAGAATCCACAGCCCGACATTCGGGCACTCCTCAAAATTGCCCAAATCCCCGGCACGGTAAATCGCATGGGGAAAATCACTGACCCGGTGCCCCTTGATCTCCAGGTTCAGCTTCCAGCCCATCGCCGTCGCCTGCTCGTCGGCATAACGGTACAGCTCGAGGCCGGCCACCTGCCGGGTGCGCCAGTAATCGTGAACCTGATCGAACAACGTCTTGGCTGCCGCCGCGCATGCCTTCATCTCGGGATCGTCGCCGACGACAAACGTTGCGCCAGAGTCGCCTTCGTGGCGATCCCAGACTACGCCGAGATCGATAAAGAAAATGTCGTTCTCAGCCAGTACCGGATCGCCTTCAGAGCGTTGCTTGAAGGTTTTCAGGGTGTTTTCGCCAAAACGGATCTTCGAGGGGTGCCAGATGCGGTCCATCCCCAGCTCGTTCAATACGTCAAGGCTCATGGCCAGCGCCTCGGATTCGCGCATGCCGGGTTTGATGCGTCGGGCCATCTCGTCGATGGCTTCCCACGTCTTGCGTTTGGCATGCAGCATGCCTTCCAGGCTGTAAGCCAGGCCGACGGCTTCTTTGAGGAGTGCAGTCATCATCAGGTCTCGGTGGGTTTCTGTTTTTCGTTGTATAGGTATCTATATAGCGAAGTCTGCATGGGGGCTGCAACGGCACAAACATCACACGCCTCTGGCGTCCCGGTCCGACGGCCTTATAATGCCCGCCTTTGCGTACATCAGCAGGCTGTCACTCCTTGGCAAATATAGATAACCCGGCCGCCGAAATGGCGGCCGACGGCTTTTTCCGCATCGCCTTGGGCGTTGAATACAAAGGCTCGCGCTTTCGCGGCTGGCAGCGTCAGGCGTCCGGTGTGCTCACGGTGCAGGAAACCCTGGAAAAGGCCTTGTCCAAAGTCGCCGACTCACCGGTGTCGCTGCTCTGCGCCGGGCGTACGGACGCGGGCGTGCATGCCTGCGGTCAGGTGGTGCATTTCGACACGCAGGTCGAGCGCTCGATGAAAGCCTGGGTCATGGGCGCCAACATCAACTTGCCCCACGACGTCAGTGTCAGCTGGGCCAAGGTCATGCCGGCGCATTTTCATGCGCGGTTCAAGGCCATCGCCCGGCGTTATCGCTACGTGATCTACAACGATCAGATCCGCCCGGCGCACCTGAACGAAGAAATCACCTGGAATCACCGTCCCCTCGACGTCGAGCGCATGGCCGAGGCCGCGCAATACCTGGTCGGCACCCACGACTTCAGCGCTTTCCGTGCGGGTCAGTGCCAGGCCAAGTCGCCGATCAAGGAACTGCATCACCTGCGCGTCACGCGCCACGGCAAGATGATCGTGCTGGACATTCGCGCCAGCGCCTTCCTGCACCACATGGTGCGCAACATTGCCGGCGTACTGATGACCATTGGCGCCGGCGAGCGTCCGGTGGAGTGGATGAAAGAAGTGCTGGAGAGCCGGGTTCGCCGTTCCGGCGGGGTGACGGCGCATCCGTTCGGCCTGTATCTGGTGCAGGTCGAGTACCGCGACGAGTTCGAATTGCCCGAGCGTTACATTGGTCCACACTTCCTGACCGGTTTCGCCGAACTTGACGGCTGACGCCCTCGAACGCATTTGTTACCATCCGGGACTTTCCCGGATTTGCCCTGAGGTTTTATCGACATGTCAGCCGTTCGCAGCAAGATTTGCGGGATTACCCGCATAGAAGATGCGTTGGCGGCGGTCGAGGCTGGCGCGGATGCGATCGGGTTTGTGTTTTACGCCAAGAGCCCGCGGGCCGTGACGTTCCAGCAGGCGCGCGACATCATCAAGGCGCTGCCGCCGTTCGTGACCACTGTGGGCTTGTTCGTCAACGTCAGCCGCTGCGAGTTGGGAGAGTTGCTCGACGCCGTACCGCTGGACCTGTTGCAGTTCCACGGCGACGAAACCGCTGCCGACTGTGAAGGCTGGCATCGACCGTACATCAAGGCGCTGCGGGTCAAGGCCGGCGACGATATCGCGGCGGCATGCGATGCGTTTCCAAGCGCCAGCGGTATCCTGCTCGACACCTACGTTGAAGGCGTACCCGGCGGAACCGGCGAAGCATTCGACTGGTCTCTGATACCGCAAGGCTTGAGCAAGCCGATCATCCTGGCGGGCGGCTTGACGCCGGATAACGTCGCCGAAGCGATTGCAAGGGTTCGGCCGTATGCCGTAGACGTCAGTGGTGGGGTGGAGGCGAGCAAGGGCATCAAGGATCACGCAAAGATTCAGGCATTCATTAACGCGGTACGCAGCAGCTTGTAGGAGCTGTCCAGTGAAACGAGGCTGCGATCTTTTGACTTTGGTTTTCGACAAGCAAGATCAAAAGATCGCAGCCTCGTTTCACTCGACAGCTCCTACGTCGATGTGACGGCTGGCAGACTGCCGCCGTCCCAAAATGCACTGCGCTGCACAAAGCAGGCACGGCTGAGGATTGATGGGTTGTACGCAGGTCACGCTTCACTGACCCGGCCATCCACCGATCATCGCCACACACATGAATTTAGCTCAAGGGCATACGCGGGGCTGCGAACCAGAGCGTTCGGGCCGCCGGTACTGGAGAAAGAAAGCATGAGCAACTGGTTAGTAGACAAACTGATCCCTTCGATCATGCGTTCCGAGGTCAAGAAGAGCTCGGTGCCTGAAGGTCTGTGGCACAAATGCCCGTCTTGCGAGGCTGTGCTGTATCGTCCGGAGCTGGAAAAGACCCTGGACGTTTGCCCCAAGTGCAACCACCACATGCGTATCGGCGCACGCGCCCGTATCGACATTTTCCTCGACGCCGAAGGCCGTAGCGAGCTGGGTGCGGACCTGGAGCCGGTCGACCGCCTGAAATTCCGTGACGGCAAGAAGTACAAGGACCGTCTGACCGCTGCGCAAAAGCAGACTGGTGAGAAAGACGCGCTGATCTCCATGAGTGGCACGCTGCTGGGTATGCCGGTGGTGGTTTCGGCCTTCGAATTCTCCTTCATGGGCGGTTCCATGGGCGCCATCGTCGGTGAGCGCTTCGTGCGCGCCGCCAACTACGCCCTGGAAAACAAATGCCCGATGATCTGCTTCGCCGCTTCCGGTGGCGCGCGGATGCAGGAAGCCCTGATTTCCCTGATGCAAATGGCCAAGACCTCCGCGGTGCTGGCGCGTCTGCGTGAAGAAGGCATTCCGTTCATCTCCGTGCTGACCGATCCGGTCTATGGCGGCGTTTCCGCCAGCCTGGCGATGCTCGGCGACGTCATCGTCGGCGAGCCGAAAGCCCTGATCGGCTTCGCCGGTCCGCGCGTGATCGAGCAAACCGTTCGCGAAAAACTGCCGGAAGGCTTCCAGCGCAGCGAATTCCTGCTGGAGCATGGTGCGATCGACATGATCATTCACCGTCAGGAACTGCGTCCACGCCTGGGCAACCTGCTGGCGCAACTGACCGGCAAGCCGACGCCGAAATTCGTCGCGGCACCCATCGAGCCGATCGTGGTTCCGCCGGTGCCTGCCAACATATGACTGAGCGTACCCTTGGCGAGTGGCTCGCCTACCTTGAGCAGTTGCACCCTTCGGCCATCGACATGGGCCTTGAGCGCTCGCAACAGGTAGCGTCCCGCATGGGGCTGGGCAAGCCGGCGCCTCGGGTGATCACGGTCACCGGCACCAACGGCAAGGGTTCTACCTGCGCATTCGTGGCTTCGTTGTTGCGGGCGCAGGGTCTGAAAGTCGGTGTCTACAATTCTCCTCACCTGCTGCGTTACAACGAACGGGTGCAGGTCAACGGCGTCGAAGCGACTGACGCCGAGCTGTGCGAAGCCTTCGCTGCGGTAGAGGCGGGTCGTGGCGAGACGTCCCTGACGTATTTCGAGATGGGCACCCTGGCGGCGTTCTGGCTGTTTCAGCGGTCTGCGCTGGATGCCGTGGTGCTTGAAGTCGGCCTGGGTGGGCGTCTGGACACGGTCAACGTGGTGGATGCCGACATGGCGCTGGTGACCAGCATCGGCGTTGATCACGCCGATTATCTGGGCGATACCCGTGAATCCGTGGCTTTTGAGAAAGCCGGCATCTTCCGCCAGGGCGCGCCTGCGCTCTGTGGTGATCTGAATCCTCCTCAGCCTCTGCTGGACAAGGCGCGCGAGCTGGCTTGCCCGTTTTTCCTGCGTGGGCGTGATTTTGATCTCGGCGTGACCGATCACAATTGGCAATGGCGCGGTCTTGACGCTCAAGGGCGAGCAGTCGAGCTGCGGGATTTGCCATTGCTCGATCTGCCGATGGAAAACGCCGCACTGGCGTTGCAAGCCTATCTGCTGCTCGGTTTGCCTTGGGTGGATACGCAAATCATTGATGCCCTGAAAGCCACGAAAGTGGTCGGGCGTCTCGATCGCCGACAGTTCGACTGGCAGGGCAAGCGTCTGAACCTGTTGCTGGATGTGGGGCATAACCCTCATGCGGCCGAGTATCTGGCTCGTCGCCTGGCTGCCCGGCCACCGGTCGGCAAGCGTCTGGCAGTGTTTGGATTGCTGGCGGACAAGGATCTGGATGGTGTTGTTGGCGAATTGAATGCTAGTGTCCAGCACTGGGCTGTTGCGCCGCTGGATTCACCGCGGGCGCGACCGGTTGCCGACTTGCACGGGGCGTTGCAGAACCTTGGTGCGTCGGTAGCGTCCTATGACAGTGTGGCTGCCGCCCTGGAAGGGCAGTGCGCACTGGCGACGAGCGACGACGAGATTCTGTTGTTCGGATCATTTTATTGTGTTGCCGAGGCCCTTGAATGGCTGGCCCGGCGCTCCACGGAGGAAGCGGCAAATGGCATTGCTGGATAAGGCCTACAAACAGCGCATGGTCGGCGCCCTGGTGCTGGTGGCACTGGCAGTGATTTTCCTGCCGATGCTGTTTTCCCGCCAGGATGAACAGCGTCAGGTCACGGTCGAAGCACCGGCTGCACCGCAAGCGCCTTCGGTGCCGCAGGTTCAGGTTGAGCCAGTGGTCGTGCCCGAGCCTCAAGCCTTGCCGCAAGAACCCGTGCCGAGTGATGACGATATCGCCCAGCAGGAAGAGCCATCGCTGCCGATCGCACCGACGGCGCCCGTCGCGCCTGCGCCTGCCGCGAAACCGGTAACGCCGCCTCCAGCACCGGCTCCGGTCAACAAGCCAACGACTGCGCCAAGCCAGCCGATCACTGCTGCACCGGGCAAGCCGGATACGACTCAAAGCCGCGTCGACGCCAATGGCCTGTCGGTCAGTTGGTCAGTGCAACTGGCCAGCCTGTCGAGCCGTGCCAGTGCCGAAAGCCTGCAAAAAGACCTGCGCAGTCAGGGCTATAACGCCTATATCCGCACGGCCGACGGTAAAAATCGGGTGTTCGTCGGGCCGCTGATCGAGCGTGCCGAAGCCGATCGTCTGCGCGACTTGTTGGGCCGCCAGAAGAACCTCAAGGGCTTTGTGGTGCGTTTCCAGCCTGAGCGCAATTAAAACTATCGCCCCGATTTGAAATGCACTGACAATCGCAGCTTACCGATAGCCATGGGCTCTGCTAAAATGCGCCGCCTTATCCGTCTGTAGGCTGCACTGTGCCATTTACCTGGGTTGACTGGGCGATCGTTGCAATCGTCGCCATCTCCGCATTGATCAGTCTGAGCCGCGGCTTCGTGAAAGAAGCATTGTCGCTGGTGACCTGGATCATCGCAGGAGTCGTCGCCTGGATGTTCGGTGGTGCATTGTCCGAGTACCTCGCCGGATACATCGAAACGCCATCGGCTCGTGTAATCACGGGCTGTGCCATCATGTTTGTCGCCACGTTAATCGTAGGCGCAATGATCAATTATCTTATCGGCGAGTTGGTACGCGTCACCGGGTTGTCCGGGACCGATCGATTCCTCGGCATGGCCTTCGGCGCCGCGCGTGGCGTGTTGCTGGTGGTCGTGGCGGTCGGGCTGTTGAGCCTGGGGCCGGTACAGCAGGACGGGTGGTGGCAACAGTCGCAGCTCGTGCCAAAATTTCTATTGGTCGCAGACTGGTCCAAAAACCTGATCCTTGGGTGGAGCAGTCAGTGGCTTGCCAGCGGTATCAGCGTACCCGCTGAAATACCGTTCAAGGAGCACCTCTTGCCGACGGCCAAAACGCCTCAGTGAGTTGTGTTCAGTTCAGATCCATTAAGTAGGGGTTGCGTCGCATGTGTGGCATCGTCGGTATCGTCGGTAAGTCGAACGTCAATCAGGCGCTGTATGACGCGCTAACCGTCCTCCAGCACCGCGGCCAGGACGCTGCCGGTATCGTGACCAGCCATGACGGCCGGTTATTCCTGCGCAAGGACAATGGCCTGGTGCGTGACGTGTTCCATCAGCGTCACATGCAGCGTCTGGTCGGTCACATGGGCATTGGCCATGTGCGTTACCCGACCGCGGGCAGCTCGACCTCGGCCGAAGCTCAACCGTTCTACGTCAACTCGCCTTACGGCATCACCCTGGCGCACAACGGTAATCTGACCAACGTTGAACAGCTGGCCAAGGAGATTTACGAGTCTGACCTGCGCCACGTCAACACCAATTCCGATTCGGAAGTGCTGCTTAACGTGTTCGCGCACGAACTGGCCCAGCGTGGCAAGTTGCAGCCTACCGAAGAAGACGTGTTCGCTGCCGTCACTGATGTGCACAACCGTTGCGTCGGTGGTTACGCTGTCGTGGCGATGGTGACCGGTTACGGCATCGTCGGTTTCCGCGACCCGCACGGCATCCGTCCGATCGTTTTCGGTCAGCGTCACACCGACGAAGGCGTCGAGTACATGATCGCCTCCGAAAGCGTGTCCCTGGACGTGCTCGGTTTCACCCTGATTCGCGACCTTGCACCGGGCGAAGCGGTCTACATCACTGAAGACGGCAAGCTGC
>Ga0255334_1001358_pt1 | contig 11351 bp, 7 predicted proteins | sample EtOH5_35cm_T3_12_FD_202080 | JGI IMG/M metagenome (GOLD analysis project Ga0255334, IMG submission 202080) | Sandy soil microbial communities from University of British Columbia, Vancouver, Canada - EtOH5_35cm_T3_129 | ecosystem: Engineered > Artificial ecosystem > Sand microcosm > Unclassified ...
CGGGTTTCCACACCCGGTCGCTGAATTGGCAGCGACGGTGGGAGGGTATCGTGGAGACCTCGTTCCTGCAACCTTCAAAGTCACTGGTCATTAATCTGGTCAAACACCGCAAATACGGGTGACAAAGGCGGCCGCCGAGGGACTGGGGGCATGTCATGAAATGCATTGAAACGAAGTGACACCATCCGTCTGCGAGTTACAAATTTACGCTTCGGGTCCATGTCGATTTACCACATAATCCGGCGCTTCTACCGGTCTTCTCATCTCGGTAACTCTGCTTCTCTACTAATCTGTAGCCGCTGCCACCAGATTTTTAATAGCCAAGGAGAATGGCAATGACAGATAACTGGAACAAGCGTCAGTCGGATGCATCTGCCAAGGATGCTCTTGAACGTTTACCAGCTTTGTCTGAATTGCCTGCGACCCTATGAGCCAAGCCGCCTTAGTAAATCCAAGCCTGCTCACATGGTCTCGTGAACGCGCGGGTCTCTCCACTGAGCAAGTTGCTAAAAAGCTGCCAGTGAAACCTGATCGAGTACAGGAATGGGAGGCTGGCGAGGCCAAACCCACATTCCTTCAGGCCCAAAAGTGGGCGAGTGTTGCTCACATTCCTTTTGGCTTCCTGTTTCTTCAGCAGCCGCCCGTCGAACAACTGCCTTTACCTGATCTTCGGACCGTCGGAGGGATTGCGCCTCAACGTCCCAGCCTGGAATTGTTGGACACCGTCAGGGACTCCATACGTAAGCAGGATTGGTATCTGGAGTATCTGCAAAACCAAGAGCATCAACCGTTGGCATTTGTCGGCCGCTTCAATAGTCGTTCTCAAGTCACCGAGGTCGTGGACGACATCCGCCGGACCCTCGGCGTGAACCCCGACGCTGCTCGATTGGATTACGACAAATACAGCCGTGCCTTGATCGAGGCGGCAGAAGCGGCTGGCATTTTGGTTATGCGCAGTGGCATTGCTCTAGGGAATACCCATCGCAAACTTGAAGTTAGCGAGTTTCGGGGTTTTGCCATCAGCAATGCCTACGCCCCCGTTGTTTTCGTCAACAGCTCCGACGCACCCACCGCCCGGCTGTTCACTTTGCTCCACGAACTGGCCCATATCTGGATTGGTAGCAGCGGAGTGTCTGACGGGAACACCGCGAATGGTCGAGACGAAGAACGCTTCTGCAATGCAGTTGCTGGCGAGTTTCTGGCTCCCGAAACCCAATTCCGCGCCCTGTGGAACGCCGATGTTAACTGGGAAGACAACCTGGCTCCGCTGGCCACTCGGTTTCACATCAGTAAATTGGCGATCGGTCGCCGCGCATTGGATCTTGGATATCTAAGCCAGGCGCAATACAGCGCTTACTATCGAATGATCCTCAGGGCCTTTCAGGATAAAGAAGGTGGAGCGGGTGACTACTACCGCAACGCCACCGCGAAAAACAGCCCTCGCCTAAGCAAGGCGGTGCTGAATGAAGCAATGAGTGGCCGGATGCTGCTGCGCGATGCGGGACATTTGCTCGGCGTGCAACCTGCCAAATTAAGGACTCTCGCCAGCAGGATCACGGAATGAATCATTTGCTCGACGCTAACACGCTGATCGAGGCAAAGAACCGTTATTACGGCATGACTATCTGCCCCGGCTTTTGGCAATGGCTCTTGCTGAAAAATGAAGCGTTGGCCTTATCCAGCATCGCCCCTGTAATGGATGAGCTAACCAAAGGGAATGACGAACTGGCTGATTGGGCGAAAGAAAACGCTAGTTTCTTCCACATCACCAATGATGACGCTACGCAAGAAGCATTCGCGCAAGTGGCAGGGCTTGTGGCGGATCAGGCACCGAAAATGAAGATCGGCGCGATGGAAGAATTTTTAGCGGGAGCAGACCCCTGGCTGATTGCAAAGGCTATGACGACTGGCGCGACTTTAGTGACTCATGAAGTTCTGAATCGCGATGCGAAACGTAAATTCATCATCCCGAATATATGTGAGCAGCTTAACGTTCCGTTTTTGAATACGTTTGAGTTGCTGCACAGGCTCGAAGCAAGGTTTGTGTTGCTTGCTTAAACTGATATCCCGGCCATTTGGTTGTCTCAGAAGCCGAGATCAGCTCAGCGGTTACGCTGGAGCAATAATTTATTGACCCGACTATCGACTATCGACATTCGATTTACGACTCGTCGCTCGAGGACAGAAGCTCCTCGACTTGGTCGAGGAACGCGGCGAATTCGCCCTGTTTGCAACTGCCCCCCGACCGCCATTCGTCCATCGTCCTAACCATTGCAAGCTCACGGGCAGCCCGCGACAGTTCCTCCAGCTCACTGTGCGTCCCGCCGCGTCCATGTAGGTAGTACTGACTCCAGCGGGCAAAGGTTAGGATCCACATCGAGACTACCAAAGCACCGTCCCACCGGTTCCAGTCGGAAGTGCTCGCAAGGGGCTGCTGCACAATTCGCTGCTGTCGCTTCAGGATCGCCTTTATCGACCTCAGGCTAGCAAGCTGCCGCTCAGAATTGCTGTATGCGAAGAGGAATGCAGCGATGTTCGTCGTCTGACCCTCACGCTCTCGTTCAAACAGCAGAGGCTGGCCTTCCAGTTCGGCAACCAGCTCCTGAACCCAGATTTCGCAGGCGTCTTCAGTGCTAGCGCGGTCATCGCGCAACAAAGGGAATACTACATCCTGAAAGAGCCATGGCTCGGCCCAAGCCAGTTGCCGCATATGTCCGCGCATCGAGTCGACCATGCGCCCGAGCTCGTCCGTGGAGATCGTGGTCGGTAGTGCATCATGTAGTGCTTCGATCAAGCCGATATAGATCTGATCTGACTGTGATTTCCTTGCTGCACGATGAACCATCCAGCCTAGAGCCTGCACTTGCTTGGCGTAGGAAAAGGTGGCGACCAGTTGCAGCACGGTGGAAAGCCCTACCGGATTTTTTAGCTGTCGCTCGAGCACGTTTAGACCTATCCACTGCAGCAGTCCATTGTTGCTGCGAAGGAGGCTGTCCCGTTGCACCTCGCTGATGTCGAACTCCATCGTTAGTGAAATTTCGCTAACGATCTGACTCAATAAGGACAACCGTACGGAGTCCTGACCTTGAGGCTCCATTGGCACGCTAGCCATCTGGGGCTCAGCGATCACCAGCAGAGTGTCTGGCGCGTACCGCCATAGAAATTTGATTGCAAAGTACTCTGGCCAGGTCAGGGCTGAGTATTTTGTTGCATGGAACAAGTGATGCGGGTGATAGGAGCTGTGTAAAAGGTCACCAACTGTCTTCCGAAATAATTGGGCTCCAATCACGGCAAGTTCGTTGCCCTCCTCGTTATTCTCACGGATGAATGATATTTCGAGGAATTGCGCCAAGTGTTCCAGAAAGCTACGTTCGGATTTTAACTCACTGAAGTAGCGGTCTTCTGCGCGTGAATGCGCGAGTATGTGGCCGAGTACTTCCCAAAACACTGTGAAGTCCGCGAAGTCTCCTGTTTGCTGAGCCAGGTAGTTAGGCAAGCCCGCCGTTTCAGGCAACGCTAGCGAATTACCATTGAGCAGACCCAACGACGCCATGCGCCGCATCAACGAGTCTCCACTCAATCCCTTTAACGACTGTTTACCTGTCCACACACTCAGCACGTCTCCAGCGTGGGCTTTCTCGAGGAAACGTAATGGCTCATAGCGTCGCGCCGCTTTCGTTGATGGCATCTTAGTGGAGTCGAAGAGAAGCCGCATGGACGGATTCTCAGTCTCGTCTTCGGGCTTAGCAGCCTCCGCCTCCTTCACCAGCCCAGACTTGTATTGCTCAACCTCCAGCAGGATATCCGCAGGAATCGGGGTGATTAGCATGGGGTAGTTTTCGGCGGCTTTTTGAAGCGAATTGGACAGGTTGAAACCTGCAATTGGTAGATTGTCCGGTGCTACTACAAGGATGTAGCGATCATGCAACCGTCCCTCTTTAAGCCCATAGACGCGCAGCTTAATGCGTTCCAATAGGTGGCGGTTGTGTTCGCAACTCGCCATCAGATTGTTAATCCGATCCAAAGTGGGCTTATCAGGTTCGCCCGGAGGTGTTCCGTTACTCTTTGATGGCTTGGATAGGGACGTGAAGACGATGTATTCAGCCTCCTGTGCAGCGCAAAGCAACATTAGCCCCAAACCTGCAGCGTCGAAATAAGGATCGAAAATAATTACTTGGTGCTGTTGGTACTTCGCCAGCAGAGACCTGAACCATTCAACGAATTTAAGTCTCCCCTCGCCGTCGCCTTGGCTCCAGCGCTTGAAGAATCCGCCCTCTGATTTCGGCGGATGGAGCCGCGCAAAAATGGATGCTAGATCGTGGTTGGCCGGAACCCAGGGGTCTGTCTCGCGTCCGCCAATGCGGCTAGTGAATCCCGGATTGCCTCTATTGATCGTTAGGGCTGCCTTCACTCGCGCCGAAACGGACGGCCGAGTGGCTTTTTCCAGCCAGTCGAATTTAACCGGGTTTACCCGGTGGCCCGCCAAGTGGCCCTGAAGATGGATCTCTCGAACGTACCTCACCCGCCACCGGCAACACAGGATGCCCTCCCGGTAATCGTCGCCCAGGAGGCCAAAGATCTCCAATTCAGTACTGTCAGTCCTTGCGCGCAACTGTTCGCTTAACTCGAACTTACACTCAAACTCGTCGTTCTCATCGCGTTCCGCTGTGGCGATCTTCGAGTAGGCGATATGTCCGTCATTCTCGATGTTTAGGCGGAACTGGAAGTGGCTGAAGTACGGTACCTGCAATGAATTAAATCGGGCGACCAGGGCGAGAGGGGTGTCGCCCCAATTAACGCTCAGCAACTGTCGCTCAAGGTCGTCCAGAGCAGGAAAAACTAGTAGTTCAAGGTCGCCAAACCGAACGGTGTCGGCGCTACCGAAGTCCAGACCTGTATCCGCGTTGAGGTGTTTGACCACCGATTTGACCAAGGCAATGTCGTAATCCTCACCTACGCGGAACAGTGCTCCCTTGTTTATTTGGGTGATCGAAGCACTGAAGGCCCCAGCCCCGTCATGCGGGCTAGCTGGCGCACACCGGTCATACGCATCGCGGTTAAGGAGGTAGGCTACGGGTCGATACACCAATTCATCAGCTGCGAGCGCAGTCGTTCCGAATCGTGCTTTCAATTGGTCCGAGAGCCCGAGTTTCAGATCTTCGCTGATTGCCAAGATGGTTCGGCCGGCACTCAATAGCAGCAGTAGTTCCTTGCAGTGGGCGCTTTTTACGTACAAGTTAAGTCGGACAACCTGGGCTTGGACTTGCCCGAAGAGTTGGAAGTTATTGTCGTTGCTAGAGGACCAGCGATCGCTGGAATGGCTATAGGGAAGTAATCGGCCGTAAACTAAGCGGTTTTCAATCGCTTGATCGGATTTGATCTGCAGGATCCATAGTTGCAACGCGCAGTGACGGACATCCTTCGAGAACAACCGCGCCAGTCGAATGTCATTTAGCAGGTCATCTAGTATCGGAGTCATCATTCCCTGTAAGTACCTTCGCATCCATATTTTGTTGCCGAGGCTAACGCGCCATTTTTGAGAAAATCCGACATCAGCGAACTCTGAGCAGTTCAGCTCACAATCCGCATGTGTGCAGGACTTTCGCACCAATCGGGTGGCCACTCAAAGCCAGCAGTGTAATGTTCGGCTTCGCTGATTGCCTACTTCTGTTCCGGGACAGGTCTGTCCGCGGCCTCCCGATACTCACAAAATATCTTTCAAGTATTCCTTGATCGCAACAAGCGGTGCACTCAGCTGTTCCATTGTCTGCGCACCACTGAAATCAACGGCTAGCCTGTTCATTTCCCGCCCCAGCGGTTTATTCACACCACCTAACGCACCCAGCGCCAATTCCAAGCACTCATCCACTTTCTGGTGGATGCCGTCGACATCCTCGCGCCTCACCAATAACCCAAAAACCTCCCGCTCATAATCCCCCATCACCAAATCATCCCGCAAAATCGGACTCGACCCCTCCGTCTCATAAGCCAGTTTCAGACAGAACAAAGCAACGGTTTCCAGCAGCAGTTCCATAGGATGAATCCTTGAGAATTGTCGTACCCGCCGAAACAAGCGAGAAGGTCAAAAGCATCGCCAGCAAGCCGGCTCCTACAGGTCAGCGGGGTGCCAGGTGCTTTTCTACAGGCGAAAAAAAAGGCCTTGCTAAGCAAGACCTTTCTTAATTTTGGTGCCCGAGGGAGACTCGAGACATCCATAAGATTCGTGGCTTGCAGGCCGATTATAAGGCTTGGGATACATGGAGGGATACACGGTGGTGGGTGCTGGCACATTCTCCAATATGGGTTAGTGTTCTGCACCTCACAATGGAGTACGTCTTCGATGGCCCGAGTTCAACCCCCACCAGAACCTTCCGCTTCCAAGCTTCAAATCCAGCAGCAGGATATCAATCGAAACATCGAGAGGCTACGAGATCGCGTTTCTGAACTCGAAGCATTCGATCTGAACTCCGTGCGTCACGGCCTTACACCTGAGGTAAGAGGGCTGGAGGTTAGAATCAAAGACACCCTTGTACGGTGCTTTGGTGAGAACAGTTCTACCTACAATGATTTGCAATCTGCAGCGGTGCTTGCGTTCTTTCCGCGCTTTCGGACTAACGGGGTGCCGACAGATTATGTTGGGCGCCTTGAGAAAAACATAAAAAGGGCTATCGAGCTTCTTCGGCAAGGGCAAAGAACATTAGCGGAAGACCTGGCCGACGTTGAGCATGAACATGAGAAAAAGCTGGATGTGGGGGAAGTGATGGAAGGGTTATCGAGACGTGTGTTTGTCGTTCATGGTCATGACGATGGCCCACGCGAGATGGTGGCTCGCTTCCTTGAGAAAGTAGGATTTGAAGCCGTGATCTTGCACGAGCAAGCTAACGGAGGCCGGACGGTTATTGAGAAGGTCGAAGCCCACGGAGATGTCGGATTCGCCGTCGTATTACTCACTCCTGATGATGAAGGATGTGTGAAAGGTGGAACGCCTGAACCACGCGCTCGCCAAAACGTCATCTTGGAACTGGGGTATTTCATCGGTCGCCTTGGACGAGGAAAGGTTTGCGCACTCAAGCTAGGAGCCTTGGAAATACCGAGCGATTACGCAGGTGTAGTTTATGAATCACTGGACGGTGATTGGAAGCAGGCCCTGGGCCGTGAGCTTCAAGAAGCTGGCCACGAAATAGATTGGAATAAGGTTATGCGGTCCTGAGGCGTCTGCGAGGTACCACCTGCAAGTGAAGAGTGAGGCTGATGCATCGGGCCTCCGTGCCGAAAGCCGTCGGGGACCCTGAGGATATTTAGATGATACGGGGTCGGAAACCCGCGGGATCTTGTTAGCGACAGGCAGCCCACCTTACTGAAATTTCAACGTTGAAATTGAAAAGATCCTGACGAAAAAGGGGCATCGTTACCGTGTTGGTAAAGATGCCCCTTTGTGTTGCTGATAACGCACGCATGGGGTTCGTCAACCGTGTCAACTTCGTCAACCTGTCAACCAACCTCAAAAAATCAGCCACTAACACGAACGTGCGGGTTATCTGCCCCGTATCATTTGCAATTGCCCAGGGTCCCCAGCGACAACCTCATCATAGGGCGCATGCACAAGTGAACCGCAGTTCACCAAGTTCACCTGTTCACTAAGCTGGGTACTTTTCCGCTAGCAAGATCCGGCGGGTTTCCGACCCCGTATCCACCGAATATCCCCAGGGTCCCAAGCGATGTTCAGTGCCCCGTCGATGCGTTTGTTATTTGGCAAACGGCACGTCCCAGCATCCTTGTTATAGACGACCTCGAGTTCGAATTCTGCCCTAGTCGATACCAAGCTAGGGTTGTTTTCGCTGGCGGCGTTCTCACCGATGGGGTGTGGGGCTAGAAAAGGCGTGTTACAGGTGTTACAGGTGTTGCGATATATTCTAACTAATTGAATTTATTGATGTTTATTGATGTAACACGGCGTTCCTCTGTCCCGCGCGTTGTGTGTTACAAGGCAAATTGGTGTTACAGCAGCATTTAGACATTTGCGTAAACCGTAGGCCGAAATCGGTCAGAAGCTGCCATCCGAATCATTGAGCTGGATGCACCAAATTCTGCTGGCTAGGACTCTGTAATTGTGATCAAAGAAATGAAATTCGTCGAACTTGGTCAAGCCATTAGCCACCAGAGATGGCTATGCAGCGGCGCAATGGGCGGCGAGCTGGACGCCATGACGCATCCCTGTGAAGGTCAATGTCTGGTTTGGGACAATCGTGTGAGGCGGCCACACTGACGCATCCTTGTTGCCGGTATGGAGGATGGGCGAGTGGAGTGAACCTTCATGTTTCAGGTGTTGGCACCTATCGCGATTTTGATACTTAGTGAGAGGCTTTCACTTCCCTAGGATGGCGACGACTTCTCTTCAAGGAAACAACCATGCTGCCAAACACTCATCAACTGCCGACGCTAGGCTACCTGCACAAGGTCGTGTGCGACTGCCTGGGGCTATGGAACAGCGACAACCAAGACGTCAACTTCCACGTAACCGCCACGGAGAAAGATCGGCGCACCGCTTTGCGGCAGGCTTTTGAGGCAATTAAAAAAGACGATGGTGTATATGGCTCTCTCAACGACCTGGTCGCGGTGACTGCCCAGCTTGCCCCAAAGGATGCACAGAAGGTCAAGAAAAGCAGAACGATCCAGGCCTATGTCAATCACCTATCCAAAACAGACTTTGAATCTTTCGATGAGTACATAGAGTTGCGCCAATACATCCAGGCGCTGATCACTGAGCGTTACTCCCGCTGGGGCGTATCCGAACTGGCTGTTGGCTTTTACGTGTCCGCGCTTGCCCACTACAGGGAGTTTGTCAGAGAGCACGCCTGCAGCGCGCAGAGCCAGAAGTACAGCTATCAGTGCTTTCTCAGCCAAGATCTTCGTCTATTGACGGCGACGCTAGCCGGCGCACTGTTACCAAGCGATGCCTGGCCAGATGCCGAGCGGAATGAGCAGTGGCCCTTGAGAGGGTTCGCTGACGCTGCTTGCCGGATCACCGGCGTTTCGCTGCATAAACTTCACCAGTACCATGAGTTTCAGCAAGAGAAGCGGCTCGATGAGCAAGCCTGGAACCGTGACTTCACCTCCCAGCCGGTCAATACTCAGTCCAAGCAAGTGATCGACCGACTACGTAAGCACTGCCGGATGAAGTGGGAAACTTTTTATCCCACCCTTCAACCGCTGACCTACCACTTGCCGAAGGCCATCGGTGAAAAGGCATTCGCGATTCATGCCTTTGCGGCCATGATCGCTCACAACCTCAATGCCCATGTGGCTGATTGTGGGCCATTCGAGCCTTCAGCGGGGGGCCGCCTGACGCCCGGCGAAGTTGAGCACGGCCACTCAATACCCAGCAGCGACTTGCTTGATTTGTTATTCAACGACTATCCCATCGGTCATGAAGCCTTCGCCCAGCAAGCGCCCAACCGCTTTCAAGCTCTGCTCGACGGAATAAGGACCTTGCCTGGCTCAATGAACCTCGCTGCCGACATCCCGAACAGCCTGGAGCTAGCTTACAAAAATGAACATGGGCGGTTCACTGAAGGGGCCTGGCACGTAGCGTTAGTGAACGCCCCCACTTGGCTCAACGAATGGGTACGCGCCCGGGATGCCATGTTTGCCGGTGAGGGCCTGCTGGCGCTCACGCACTTCAACACAGCACTCGAACAGGCAAAGTACGTGGCGGGGCCATTATTTATCCCGTTTTACATCCAGGTGTGTGCGTTCTGCAAATCGCAGTATCGGCTGCTTTCAGAGCGAAAAGAGGAGGAGTTGTTCGAGCGGTTCTACGAGGGCTTGGGCAGCAATGCCGCGCACTACGCAGGATTGGTGGGCTACACCCCACATTACGTGCGAGACCCTGAGACTTTGATACCCCACACCATGCTGCCTCTGAGGTCTCAGTTGATGATCGGTGAAATCGACGCACTGGCAAGAACTCTGGCACAGCCGTTTGCCACGGGTGGCGATCCTTCCTAGCTCGGTAGGCACCACCGCTTCGTAACGCTGCGCTGGACTTGGTATCTGCCCCAACGAGAACGCCAGGCTACCCTGGTCGAGGGCTTCGAAAGAGTCCGCATTCCTTGAACATGTTTTGGCTACAGCGGCGTTACCTGACCGAAGGCCTTTTCACTTCGACCTTGCAGATCCGCTTTTGGCCGCTCTCTACCGGTTACGACAGGCAAGAGCCGGCCAGAAGCAGACATTCGGCGCACCGCTGCCTTTCGGTATTCAGATATCCTCTTATTCATCATAAATTACGGCTGCTACACCGGTGAACCGTCTTAAAGTTTGGAAGCTACAGCTCTAACACAAAGGCTTGAATTGACCATGATTTTTAGAGTTAATCTGTAGCGCAGACCTGTGCTATTAATATAGCATCACAGGATTTGGCATCGAACACAGGGAAGGATTATCAAGTGCATATTGTTAAATCTTTTACAATCGAGAAGCTATGGGGGACCGCTCCAACAATTCACGTCAATCTCGATGAGCAATTTAACTTCCTGATTGGTCGTAATGGAACGGGAAAAACGACAGTAATTAACTTGCTAGCTGCAGTGCTCACGGCCGACTTCGAGCGCCTAGACCGGATTGACTTTGAAAAAGTCACCGTTGTATTTAAAGAAATTGGGCGGCGTAGAAAAAAACCATCGATCGAAGTAAATAAAATACAAAAAGACGGTCTTCCTTATTTTGACATAAACTACGTTTTTCGTGATTCGGCGCGTGACAAACCCACGATCTTCGATCTTGATGCATTAGAGCAAGAACGCTTTTATAGAGGCATGCCATCACGACTTATTCGTGATCGGATGTATAGAGAAAGGTTTGCCGACCTTAGAGAAAATCTTTCGTCCTTAGTGCATACATCCTGGCTGTCCGTGCATCGGCATAGTGAAGATGGGCGAAACCCTGAGGAGCGAAAGTTTGTTCCTGCCATTGATCAAAAACTTAAAGACCTTAACAATAGTCTGGTTCGCTATTTTTCAAGTTTATCCAAAGAGTACTCCGACCAGACTTTCGAATTTCAACGTAAAATATTTCTTTCGGTGCTGACTCCCGAAAAGCAAGAGTCCATATTTAGCTTTGCCAGAGAATTGGATCTAGATCAAGAGAAAAATACGCTTGCTGAAATTTTTCAAGTTCTTGGCGTTGATTCGAAACAATACAACCAAAAACTTAAGAATCATTTTGATAAGCTAACAAAGGCAATCGATCTCGCACGCAGCACCGATAAGTCAGTACGAGCTGATGACTACACTACATTGTACGGGGCCTGGAAGGTTCACGCTCTTGTTGCGGACTATGAAGAACTACAG
>Ga0255334_1001360_pt1 | contig 11322 bp, 8 predicted proteins | sample EtOH5_35cm_T3_12_FD_202080 | JGI IMG/M metagenome (GOLD analysis project Ga0255334, IMG submission 202080) | Sandy soil microbial communities from University of British Columbia, Vancouver, Canada - EtOH5_35cm_T3_129 | ecosystem: Engineered > Artificial ecosystem > Sand microcosm > Unclassified ...
TCAACGGAACGCCTGTGCCTTCGAGGGCAGCGGCGACGTTGGCGATGGCACTGATTTGCGGGACGCCGACACCGGCGACGATACGGGTGGTGCAGATCGAGCCTGGGCCGATACCGACCTTGACTGCATCGGCGCCTGCTTCGGCCAGAGCCTTGGCGGCAGCGCCGGTGGCGATGTTGCCGCCGATGACCTGCACTTCAGGGAAATTCTGTTTGACCCAGCGAACGCGGTCGATCACACCTTTGGAGTGACCGTGAGCGGTGTCGACCACCACCACGTCAACGCCGGCATTGACCAGGGCGGCTACGCGATCACCGGTGTCTTTACCGGTACCGACTGCAGCACCAACACGCAGACGACCTTGATCGTCCTTGCTGGCCAGCGGGTATGCCTTGGCTTTTTCGATGTCGTTGACGGTCATCATGCCTTTGAGGGCGAATTTGTCGTCGACGATCAGCACGCGTTCGATGCGGTGTTTGTGCAACAACTCGCGGACGTCGTTCTTGTCGGCGCCTTCCTTGACCGTGACCAGACGCTCTTTAGGCGTCATCACTTGACGGACGGTGGCGTCCAGACGGTTTTCGAAACGTACGTCACGGGAAGTGACGATGCCGACCAGGTCGCCATCGTGCAAAACCGGAACGCCGGAGATGTTGTGCATGCGGGTCAGTTCGAACAGTTCACGAACCGTGGCGTCAGCCTCGATGGTGATCGGGTCCTTGACCACGCCGGCCTCATAACGCTTGACCTTGCGCACTTCGGCAGCTTGCTGCTCGATGGTCATGTTCTTGTGGATAATGCCGATGCCACCTTCCTGAGCCATGGCAATTGCCAGACGGGCTTCAGTAACGGTGTCCATGGCGGCAGAAACCAGAGGAATATTCAGCTCGATGCCACGGGTTAGGCGGGTCTTGAGACTGACTTCGTTAGGAAGCACCTCGGAATAACCAGGCACTAGGAGAATGTCGTCGAATGTCAGAGCTTCTTGGCTGATACGCAGCATCGCGGGGGCTCCCGAGCGGGAAAATGGAAGCGCGCCATTATAGTCAGACACCCCCTCGGGTTCAATGTAAAACTCTGTCTATTTCGACACGGTCGATCGACGGGTATTTAACGCCGAATTCTGTAGGAGCACAGCTTGCTGGCGATGGCGCCCTTAAGTCCGCCATCGCCAGCAAGCTGTGCTCCTACAGTTCGACTTTCACCCAACTGACAGGTTGATCGAGCCAATCGGCAAATTCGTCGATAAAGCTCTGTTTGAACCCGGCCTCGGCCCAGTTGTTGAAGATAAAGCCCAGGTTGGAAAAGCCGCATTCCTGCAGGAAAAGAAACCCGTTGATGTCGTCTTCATGCCCGCATTCCGGACACGTGAAGTTATCGGTGCGCCCCGGCATCCAGTCTTCCAGGCTTTCGAACAGCGCTTCGCCGACTTCCTTGCGGCACTCGGCGCAGCCCGCCTCTTCAAGGAAACCCTTGGCGGGCGTGTAGATGCAGCGCTTGGTGATGATTTCCAGGCCATTGATCGGTTCGCCGAACGGCAGCGCTTCAGGATGCAGCACGACAGCGCGGGCACCGTCGGCGATGGCATGAGCCATGCGGTTGCCAGTGCGGCCACAGGTGGTCAGTTCTTCTTTAATGATGTTCTTGCGCACCAGCCAACGCACGACCGCCCGGGCCCGGGGTTCGTGCACCGGCAGTGTGGAGATTTTCGGGACGATGATGCTTTGCGAATTCATGGGTGCAGACTCTGCAAATACTGAATATTCACCCTTGTAGGAGCGAACCTTTGTGGCGAGGGGATTTATCCCCGTTCGGCTGCGAAGCAGACGCCAGCTCATTAATGCGATTGGACTTTGAAGTGCTGGGGCCGCTTCGCGACCCAACGGGGCGGTGCGACGTATCGCTAAATCCCCTTGCCACAAAGGCTCACTCCTACAGGATTTTCGGCCGGCAGCTTAATCCCTAACGAAATCCGGTCAAGCACTCAAATAACGTCCGATCAAGGCAATTCCGCTAGCCAGCACCAACCAGGTCACCAGCCGCACAAACGCCTCGCGGGACAATCTCATGGTCAACCGCCGGCCAATCCACAGCCCCACTGCCATCGCCGGCAATAAACACAGCGCCAATACCAATAAGGGTAGCTCGGCGTACACACCTGCGACGGCAAACAGGCTCAAGCGCACCACCGTGCTGCAACTGATCAGCGCACTCTGGGTCGCCCGGGCCGCCTCTTTGGGCAGACGACTGTTCAAATAGATCGCATATAAAAAACCGCCACTGCCAAACAAGGCCCCGAACATCCCGCCCACCGTGCCCATTGGCACGGCCCAAGCGGCGGACAATTGGGTCGGACGGGTTTTGACCCACAAGCTGTAAATCGCATATGCGCTGATAAACAGCCCCATCAACAGCACCAACACATCGGATTTCAGATTCAGTAGAAAAATAACCCCCAGCGTGCAGCCGACCGCCATGCACGGCAGCAGCCGCAGCAACTCAGGCTTTGCCACATCCCGTCGCGAAGGCAGCAGATTGCCGAACGCCGCGACGAAATCCAGCAGCACCAACAGCGGTACGATCTTCGACAACGGCATAAACACGATCAGAATCGGCCCCGCCACCAGCGCCGTGCCGAAACCGGCTATGCCGAACACGATGTAGGCCAGGGCAATGCCCAGCGCGATTACCAGCCAATCCGTAGCGCCGAATGGCCATTGGTTCAACAACTCAAACACGCTCATTCCCCCATCTTCCCTGAATCCCGGAGCTGACTTTACCCCTGTGGGAGTGAGCCTGCTCGCGATAGCGGTTTAACATTCAATACTGTTGTCGACTGATGTACCGCTATCGCGAGCAGGCTCACTCCCACAAGGGGATTTTCGTTGGGTCATGGAGATTGATCGCCGAATGCCTTTAAACTGCGCCCCATGATTAAAGATCCCTTTGCAAGACTCGGCCTGGACCGTGAAGTCCTGACTGTCAGCCAGCTCAACGGCCGCGCGCGGGTGTTGCTCGAAGACGTGTTCAGCAACATCTGGGTCGAAGGCGAAATCTCCAACCTCGCCCGCCCGGCGTCCGGTCATGTGTACTTCACCCTCAAGGACAGCGGTGCCCAGGTACGTTGCGCACTGTTCCGGCAGAACGCCGCACGAGTGCGCCAGGCATTGAAGGATGGCCTGGCGGTGAAGGTCCGCGGCAAGGTTTCGCTGTTCGAGGGCCGTGGCGACTATCAGTTGATCCTCGATACCGTGGAGCCGGCCGGTGACGGTGCGCTGCGTCTGGCCTTCGATGCACTGAAGGAAAAACTCAGCGCCGAAGGCCTGTTCAGCGCCGAGCGCAAAGTGCCGCTGCCCGCGCATCCGCAACGCATCGGCATCATCAGCTCGCCCACCGGCGCGGTGATTCGCGACATCATCAGCGTATTCCGCCGTCGTGCGCCGCAGATCCAACTGACGTTGATCCCCACTGCCGTGCAGGGCCGCGAAGCCACTGCGCAGATTGTCCGCGCATTGAAACTGGCGGACGCCCGCGGTTTCGATGCGTTGATCCTGGCCCGTGGCGGCGGCTCGCTGGAAGACCTTTGGTGCTTCAACGAAGAAGCCGTAGCGCGCGCCGTGGATGCCTGTGTGACGCCGATTGTCAGCGCCGTTGGCCATGAAACCGACGTGTCGATCAGCGACTTCGTAGCCGACGTCCGCGCCCCGACGCCTTCCGCCGCTGCCGAACTGCTCGCGCCGGACTCCAGTGACCTGGTCCGTCGGCTCGAAAGCCTGCATCGACGGCTGGTGATGCGTATTCGCGACCGCTTGATGCGTGATCGACTGCGCCTGGAAGGCATGTCTCGCCGCTTGCGTCATCCCGGCGAACGTCTGCGCCAGCAAGCGCAGCGCCTGGACGATCTGGACATGCGCATGCGCCGCGCGTTCGAACGCAGCCTCAATACCCGTCGCGAACGGTTGATCCGCCTGGAAACCCGCCTCGCCGGGCAACATCCGGGACGGCAACTGGCGATGCTCCGTCAGCGCCTCGACAGCCTTGCCGAACGCTTGCCCCGTGCCATGCGCGAAGGGCTCAAATCCCGTCGCCTGCAGCTGCAAAGCCAGATGCAGACCCTGCATGTGGTCAGCCCGTTGGCGACCCTTGGCCGTGGCTACAGCATCTTGCTGGACGAACGCGGCAACGCGATCCGCAACGCCGCGCAAACCCACAACGGTCAGCGCCTGAAAGCCAGACTTGGCGAAGGCGAACTGCAAGTGCGGGTCGAAGACAATCACCTGACGCCTGTCACCCTTTCTTTACTGGATTGATCCATGCCGCGTTTTTTAGCTCCGCTGCTGTTGCTGTGCCTGACCTTCAATGCCCACGCCGACAGTTACATCACCCGCCTGTTGAACAAACCGGTGCCGGGCGGCGTGGCCGTGGTGGATCTGGGTGCCTCTGCGCAGGCGCCGAAGGCCAGCTATCAAGGCAAGCCTGTGCTGGTGGTCAAGGAACAGAACAACTGGCTGGCGATTGTCGGTGTGCCGCTGACGGTTAAACCGGGCACGCAGCAGGTCAGCAGTGACGGGCGGAATCTGAATTTCACGGTCGGCAACAAGAAATACCCGGAACAGCACATCACATTGAAGAACACCCAGCAGGTCAATCCGAACCCGGAGAATCTCAAGCGCATCGAAGGTGAGTTGGCCGAACAGATCCAGGCTTACCGCAGCTTCAGCCCCAACACCCCAAGCAATCTGTTGCTGGACAAACCAGTCAACGGCCCGCTGTCGAGCAAGTTCGGCGTGCGCCGCTACTTCAATGGTGAAGAGCGTAACCCACACGCCGGCCTGGACTTCGCCGTGCCTGCCGGTACGCCGATCAAGACCCCGGCTGCCGGCAAGGTGATCCTGATCGGCAACTACTTTTTCAACGGCAACACGGTGTTTGTCGACCATGGGCAGGGGTTTATCAGCATGTTCTGCCACATGTCGAAAATCGACGTGAAGGTCGGCCAGCAATTGGCCCGTGGTGGGGTGGTCGGGAAAGTGGGGGCCACCGGGCGGGCGACCGGGCCCCATATGCACTGGAACGTCAGCCTGAATGATGCGCGGGTTGATCCGGCCATCTTTATAGGTGCATTTCAGCCCTGAATAGGCGGTGACGCGGCTGGCCTCATCGCGAGCAGGCTCACTCCCACATTGGATTTGTGTTCAACATAGATCAACTGTAGGAGTGAGCCTGCTCGCGATGGCGGAATAACAGACACCATCTATTCCGCCTCCAAGTCCTCAATCCCATGAATCTCCCTGTGCGCCAGGCACTCTTTGATCCACGCCTGGGTTTCCTCCGAGAAGCCCGCCAACTCTTCAGCGCTGATCAACTCATGCGTACACAGCCCCAGCAAGTGAGCAGGCGCCTCATTGCGTGAATGACTGAACACGCCAAACGCCCAATACAGCTCCTGTTGACCCGCCTTCAGCCTTTCCTCACTGGCTTCAATCCGCTCGTAAGGCGCAATGCTTTTATCCAGCACGATGCGCTCGACTTCTTCCATGATCCGGATGCACAGCCGCTCATGGGCCAGCGGACGCAGTGCGCTATAAAGTTTCCAATCCGACTCGTTCATTGCCGACTCCTGCCTGACAGTAGTCCTTGGTGAGGCTTTAAGAATAGCCGCGCTGAAACGTCCCATCACCGAAAGCCTTCAATTGCGCATCGCTCAAACCTCGCGCAAACATAAAAACAATCACCGCCGTTCACCGCAATAAAATCTCGATAACCACGACTTTTCGAGGATTCCTCTCAATTTTTTTCGACCGCTTGCCATCCTTCACCCTCGCGGTTAGGGTTGAAGGCATGAAAACCTCTCACACCCTCATTCAGCTTCGCCAGCACCGCAGCCTGTGCCTTGTCAGTGCACGACTGCCAGGCTGAATCGCGGTGCCTCGTCCTACGCTTTATCCCCAGAACATTTGATCCACCGGCAGGCCGCCTTTTTTCGGCCCACACAATAAGGATTTCCCGATGAGCATGCTCAAAGACCCGTCTTCGAAATACCGCGCGTTCCCGACCATCGACATTCCGGACCGCACCTGGCCGTCGAAGACCATTACCGCCGCGCCGATCTGGTGCAGCTCCGACCTTCGTGACGGTAACCAGTCGCTGATCGAGCCAATGGACGCGGTCAAGAAACTGCGTTTCTGGAAAACCCTGGTGTCGGTCGGCGTGAAAGAAATCGAAGCGTCGTTCCCGGCGGCTTCGCAAACCGACTTCGACTTCGTGCGCACCCTGATCGAAGGCAACCACATCCCGGACGACACCACCATTCAGGTGCTGACCCAGGGCCGCGAAGATTTGATCGAGCGCACCTTCGAATCCCTGCGCGGAGCGAAGAAAGCCATCGTTCACCTGTACAACGCCACCTCCCCTTCCTTCCGTCGCATTGTCTTCAACCAGGACAAGGAAGGGGTCAAGGCCATCGCCGTGAACGCGGCCAAGCTGTTCGTCAAATATGCCGCCCAGCAGCCAAACACCGAGTGGACCTTCGAATACTCGCCAGAAACCTTCAGCGCCACAGAACTCGAGTTCGCCAAGGAAGTCTGCGACGCCGTCATCGAAGTCTGGAACCCGACGCCTGAGCACAAGGTGATTCTCAACCTGCCAGCCACCGTCGAATGCGCGACCCCGAACATCTATGCCGACCAGATCGAATGGTTCGGCCGTCACATCAACCGTCGTGACAGCGTGATCATCAGCCTGCACACCCACAATGACCGTGGCACTGGCGTTGCGGCTACCGAACTGGGCCTGATGGCCGGCGCCGACCGTGTCGAAGGCTGCCTGTTCGGCAACGGCGAACGTACCGGTAACGTCGACCTCGTGACCGTGGCGCTGAACCTCTACACCCAGGGCATTCACCCTGAGCTGGACTTCTCCGACATCGACGGCGTGCGCAAAGTCGTCGAAGAATGCAACCAGATCCAGGTGCACCCACGTCACCCGTACGTCGGCGACCTGGTTCACACCGCGTTCTCCGGCTCCCACCAGGACGCCATCCGCAAGGGCTTCGCCCAGCAGAAACCGGACGCCCTGTGGGAAGTACCGTACTTGCCGATCGACCCGGCCGACATCGGCCGCAGCTACGAGGCGGTGATCCGCGTCAACAGCCAGTCGGGCAAGGGCGGTATCGCCTATCTGCTGGAACAGGAATACGGCATCAGCTTGCCGCGTCGCATGCAGATCGAGTTCAGCCAGGTGGTGCAGCGTGAAACCGATCGCCTGGGCCTTGAGATGACGGCTCAGCAGATCCATGCCCTGCTGCACAGCGAGTACTTGCAGGCCAACACCCCGTACGCGCTGGTCAGCCATCGCTTGCAGGAAGAAAACGGTCATAGCGCCGTCGAAGTGGAAGTCTCGGGCAAAGGCCAGGGTGAAACCAACCTGCACTGGCGTGGCAAGGGCAACGGTGCCCTCGAAGCGCTGGTGGCCGGTCTGCCGATTCCGGTTGAGATCATGGACTACAACGAACACGCCATCGGTTCGGGCACCAATGCCAAGGCGGCCGCCTACATCGAGCTGCGTGTGAACGGCGAGCGTGCGGTGCACGGCGTCGGTATCGATGAAAACATCACCACCGCCAGCTTCAAGGCTTTGTTCAGCGCGCTTAACCGCTCGCTGAGCCAGCCGGAAGCGAAAGCGGCGTAAGCCTTCGCTGCAATGCAAAAGGCCCCGGGGTGAAAACCTCGGGGCCTTTTTGTTTGCCTGCAAATTATGCAGTGGCTGTCATGACCTCATCGCGAGCAGGCTCGCTCCCACAGTGGATTGTTGGTGTACACAAAATCTGTGTTCACAATGATCAAATGTGGGAGCGAGCCTGCTCGCGATGAGGCCAGTTCAGGCAGCGAAAGCTTCAGGTGAACTGGAAAGTATCGGCATCCAGATTCGCCGGAAACCGCGTGCGATAAGCTTGAAGGTCAGCAGCATTCAGAACAACCTGAAACACCCCATCCGCCTCGCCTGCACTGAGCAATGTCTCACCCTGGAAGTCCAGCACCTGACTGTCACCGGTGTAGGCAAAACCTTTGCCGTCAGTACCAACGCGATTCACCGCCGCCACGTAGCAGAGATTCTCGATCGCCCGCGCTGGCAGCAAACGGTTCCAGTGCTGACGCCGCGCCCCCGGCCAGTTGGCGGTGTACAGCAGCAAATCAGTGTCTTGAGCATCGCGGCTCCAGACCGGGAAGCGCAGGTCGTAGCAAATCAGCGGCCGCACGCGCCAACCCTTGAGTTCGAACTGCACCTGACGCTCACCGGGGGTGAAGTGGTTGTGCTCGCCGGCCATGCGGAACAGGTGGCGCTTGTCGTAGTGCCACACCTCCCCGTCCGGTCGCGCCCACAACAGGCGATTGCGATGACTGCCGTCAGCCACCTGGACGATGATGCTGCCGGTGATCACCGCATCCAGTTTCGCCGCCTGAACCCGCAGCCATTTGCTGGTGGGACCGTTTTCCGATTCGGCGAGCGTTTCCGACTCCATGGAAAAACCGGTGGTGAACATCTCCGGCAGGATGATCAGGTCAGCGCCGCGAGCCTGTTCCAGCAACGGTTCGAAATGCTCCAGATTGGCCTGACGATCGTGCCAGGCCAGGGTGGTCTGGATCAGCGCGATGTTCAGATTGGGTAGCGCACTCAGATCACGCATAGTTTTGCCGCTGCTTCACGCAGGGTCTCCTCGCGTTTGGCGAAGCACAGGCGCACCAGGCGCTGGCCTTCGGGTGGGGTCTGGTAGAACACCGAGATCGGGATGCTCGCCACGCCATGTTCGCGGGTCATCCACAATGCCATCTCGACGTCGTTGAGGTCCGGGCGAATCTGCGAGTAATCGACCAGTTGGAAATACGTGCCGGCCACTCGGGTGAAACTGAAGCGCGACGGTGTTAGCAGATCGCAGAACAGATCGCGCTTGGCCTGATAGAAAGCCGGCAGTTCTTCAACGTGTTCCGGGTGCTCGGCCATGTAATCGGCCAAAGCATATTGCAGCGGCGTTACACCGCAGAAACTGACGTATTGGTGAACCTTGCGCAGCTCCGCTGTGAGGGCCGGCGGTGCGACCACGTAGCCGGTTTTCCAACCAGTGACGTGATAGGTCTTGCCAAAGGAGCTGACCACGAAAGCGCGCTGATACAGCTCTTCGTGATTCAGCACGCTGGCGTGAGGCACGCCATCGAAGACCAGGTGTTCGTAGACTTCGTCGCTGACGATGTAGATGTCGCGATCTCGGATCAACGCTGCCAGCTGATCCAGCTCGGCACGACTGATCAGTGCGCCACTTGGGTTATGTGGAGAGTTGAGGATGATCATCCGCGTGCGCGGCGTAATGGCTTCACCCAGCTTCTGAAAGTCGATGGCGAAGTCATTCAGGCCCAACTGCACATGGACACAACGACCACCGGCCAGCTCAACCGAGGGTTCATAACTGTCGTAGGCCGGGTCGAACACGATCACTTCGTCGCCGCTGTGGATAACCGCCTGAATAGCGCAGAAAATCGCCTGGGTTGCGCCGGGCGTGACGGTCACTTCATGGTCGACATCCACATTGACGCCGTAGCTGCGGGCGATCTTCGCCGCAATCTGCTGACGCAATACCGGAAGGCCGGTCATCGGCGAATATTGGTTATGGCCATTGGCGATATGCCGTCCGACCGCATCACACAGGGCCTGCGGGGCGTCGAAGTCAGGAAAACCCTGGGACAGGTTCAGCGCCCCGGTTTGCGTCGCGAGCTGAGACATCTGAGTGAAGATAGTGATGCCGACATTCGGCAGCTTACTGGTGATCATCGGTGTTTCCCTGCTCTACACCCGGCTCTACGGCGGCGCGGGAGAGCCCGAGAATAGCCCAAACGACGCCCATAAAAAAAGGGCGCCAATTGGCGCCCTTCTCTAATCTGATCGTTCCCACGCTCCCGCGTGGGAATGCATCCCGTGACGCTCTGCGTCACATTCGCGGTGGACGCAGAGCGTCCATGGCGGCATTCCCACGCAGAGCGTGGGAACGATCAATATCCACCTGAATCAGCGCTTGTCGCGGCGCTTTTTGTCGGCTTTCTTGTGGTGCGACATCATCCGACGCTTCTTGTTGACCTGACGGTCGGTGAGCGAGTTCTTGTTGCCTTCGTACGGGTTCTCGCCGCCCTTGAACTCGATGCGGATCGGCGTACCGACCAGTTTCAAGACACGGCGATAAGTGTTTTCCAGATAGCGCACGTAAGACTTCGGCACCTTCTCGATCTGGTTACCGTGAATCACGATGATCGGCGGGTTCGCGCCACCCAAGTGGGCATAACGCAGCTTGATCCGGCGGTTGTTGACCATCGGCGGCGCGTGCTCACCGACCGCATCTTCCAGAATCGTGGTCAGGCGGTTGGTTGGCCAGCGGGTAACCGCAGACTTGAACGAGTTCTGCACGGAGGCGTAGAGGTTGCCCACGCCCGTGCCGTGCAGGGCCGAGATGAAGTGAATGTCGGCGTAGTCAACGAAGAACAGTCGACGTTGCAGCTCGACCTTCACGAAGTCGCGCTCGCTCGGCGTCATGCCGTCCCACTTGTTGATCGCGATTACCAGCGCACGACCCGACTCAATGGCGAAGCCCAGCAGGTTGAGGTCGTGGTCGACCACGCCTTCGCGGGCGTCCATCACAAAGATCACCACGTTGGCATCTTTGATCGCTTGCAGGGTTTTGACCACGGAGAACTTTTCAACTTCTTCGTGGATCTTGCCGCGCTTGCGCACACCAGCGGTGTCGATCAGCGTGTACTTCTCGTCGTTACGCTCGAACGGGATGTAGATACTGTCGCGGGTGGTGCCGGGCTCGTCATAGACGATTACCCGGTCTTCACCGAGCATACGGTTGACCAGGGTCGACTTGCCGACGTTCGGACGGCCGATGATCGCGATCTTGATACCGTCTTTTTCGCTTGGGCCAGGAATGCGCTTGGCTTCCTCGCCTTCGGCAACGATCTCTTCCTCGCCTTCTTCCAGCTCGTCATCGTCTTTCGGGAAGTCGCTCAGGGCGATTTCCAGCATCTGGGTGATGCCACGACCATGAGCACCGGCGATCGGGATCGCGTGGCCCATGCCCAAGGGGGCGAATTCGGCGCGGGCCATTTCAGGGTCGATGTTGTCGACCTTGTTGGCAACCACGTAAGAACGCTTGTTACGTTTGCGCAAATGCTCGGCGATCATCTGGTCGGCGGCGGTGAAACCGGCCTTGGCATCTACCAGGAACAGAACGACATCCGCTTCTTCAATGGCCAGCAGCGACTGCTCGGCCATTTTTTC
>Ga0255334_1001361_pt1 | contig 11322 bp, 6 predicted proteins | sample EtOH5_35cm_T3_12_FD_202080 | JGI IMG/M metagenome (GOLD analysis project Ga0255334, IMG submission 202080) | Sandy soil microbial communities from University of British Columbia, Vancouver, Canada - EtOH5_35cm_T3_129 | ecosystem: Engineered > Artificial ecosystem > Sand microcosm > Unclassified ...
GGATGCGTGCCGGCCCCTCAGCCACCGAGCCGTGTCGCAGCAGCAGGGCGCCGGCCAGCTCGCCCAGCGTTGCGACGTCCTCCTGCGCGGCGAGCACCTGGGCGACCTCGTCGTGCGCCTCGGCGACCGCGGCGCGGCTGGTGCCGGCCAGCTCGGCGGCCTCCGTCTCGCCGGCCCACGCGGTCTCGCCGTCGAGGCCGAGCAGCACGCGCAGGGCGGTGGTCGGCTTGGCGTCGTCGGCAGTCGGCTTCGGCAGCAGCGCGGTGAGGTACGCCTCGACGCTGCGGTCCTGGGAGAGCGGGCCGGGCTGCTCGGTGGTGGTGCCCGCGAGCAACCGGGTGCGCCACTGCCGCACGCGGCGCACCACCTCCTTGCGGTTCTGCTCGCCCAGGCCCGGGATCGCGTTGATACGGACGGGGGAGGTGCGCAACAGCTCGCCGACCGTCGTCGCGTCGATGCGCGCCAGCGCGGACAGCGCCCGGGCGGTCAGCCCGGACTCCGCAAGCGGCGTGTCGAGGCGGGCGGCCGCCGCCGCGGCGTCGCGTGCGGCCTCGTCGCGCTCGTCGTCCTGCTCGCGGACGCCCGCGAACGCCGCGCTCCAGGCCGCGGCCATCGCCGCGACGTCGGGGAAACGCTCGGCGACCTCGGGGGCCAGGGCCCGCCGGAAGAACGCCGTCAGCGGCTCGGCGACCGGCGCCTCGAACATCGTCGGGGTCAACACGGCGCGGTCCGTCGCCGACGACGGGCCGAGGTCACCGTCCGACCACCACGGCAGCTGGGCGGTGGCCATCTCGAACAACGTCACCGCGACGGAGTAGAGCTCGGCGGCGCGGTCGTAGCGGCGGCGCGCGCGGGCGCCGGTGGGCGTGCGGGCGAGCGCGAGGTACGGGTCCAGGTAGCCGCGCGTTCCCGAGCCGGTGTTCTCGATCGGCTCGCGGGCCAGCGACAGGTCGAACAGCACCAGGCTCGGCACCTTGGAGCCCGGGTCCGGGCGCACGCCGAGGTTCGCCGGCTTGACGTCGCGGTGGAACAGGCCGAGGCCGTCGAGGTGGGCCACGGCCTCCAACAGGTGGCCGCCGAACCGCTCGAGCTCGCCGAGCGTCGCGTGGCCCCTCGACTCCAGCCAGCCGGCGAGCGTGGTGGTGCCGGCGTCCGTCAGCAGCAGCGCCGTGCGGCCGTCGACATCGAGCGGGCCGTCGAGCAGCTGGACGAGCCGGCGATGCTCGCCGATCGCCCGGAGCACCGCGGCCTCGTCGGCCAGGCGGCGGGCCGCCGCGTCGTCCTTGGCGATCTTGAGGATCACGCCCTCGCGGCCGGTGTCCACGTCGTCGACGAGCAGCGCCGTGCCCGTCGAGCCGGTGCCGCGCGGGGTGTCGACGATGAACCGGTCGGCGATCACCTCGCCGCGGGTCGCGGTCAGCGGGTCGGCGGCCTTCGGCCGCTCCTCCTCGTCCCGCGACGGCGCGGTCAGCTCGTCCTCGACGTCGTCGAGCAGGTCGAGGAACTCGGCGACGCTCGCGAGCCGCTCGGTCTCGACGCGCCTGGTCGCGGCGCGGACCAGCTCGGCGAGCGGTTCGGCTACCTCGGGGTCGGCGAGGCGGGGGTCCAGGGCACCGTGGGTGTCGAGCCGTTCCTGGAGCTCCGCCAGCGTCGCCGCCGGGGCGTGCCCGGTGACGATCAGATAGGCGAGTGCGCCGAGGCCGTAGACGTCGAGGGGGATCGGCGGGGCGTCGCCGACGGCGGTGTGCGACTCCGGGGCCAGGTACACCCAGTCGTCGTGCTCGACGAGGCCGCGCACGTCCTGCACGCCGTACGACGTCACGGTCGGTGTGCGGGGCGACGTGGTGCTCGCCGCGCCGCGGCGGCCGGACTGCCAGTCGCGGACCACGAGCTGCCGGCCGCCGCGCACGTACACCCGGTGCGGCGACAGGGCGCGGTGCACCAGCCGCCGGGCGTGCGCGTACCGCAGGATGTCCGCGAGCTGTCGCACCAGCGTCAGCCGCTCGTCGAGCCCGAGCTTGGCGCCGTGCTCCTTCAGGAACTCGTCGAGGGGGACTTCGCCCTCGTCGTGCTCGAAGATCAGGGCCGGGCCCAGGTCGGAGTCCACCAACTCCAGCGGGACCGCGATGCCGGCGTGGGCGATGCCCTGCGTGAAGACGAACTCGCGGCGGGCGGTGCGCGCGATCTCGTCGCGGGCCTGCTGGGACGCGCCTGGCGGCGTGTCGAACACCCGTACCCGCCGCTTGACCTGCGGCGCCGACGGGTGGGCGGCGAGCAGGTCTTGCCAGGCGGGTCCTTCGCCGAGGGGGTCGGCCTTCTCCAGCGAGTACTGGCCGACGTAGCGGTTCTTCGGGGTCGGCTTGATGCCGGCATGCTCCAGCGTCTGCCTGATCTGGGTGGCGCGCGGGCCGTCGATCGCGGGGCCGCGGGCCGGGGGCTCGGTGAGGAACTGAGTGAGGGACGTCCCCAGGCCCTTGACGTCGTAGCCATCCAGCGCGACGAGGTGCGCCTGGGCGACCTCCGGCAGCTCGACCGTGCTGCCCCTGCCGTGGAGCACCACCAGCGCGTCGACGAACGGGACCTGCCGGCGCGCCTGCGCGTTGGGGGCGGTGCGCTCCAGCAGGCTGCGCAGACGCTTGGCCTTGAGATCCGTGGCGAACAGCGGGTTGCGTTCGTTGCGCACCTGACCGTTCGGCTTGGTGTGGCGCCACGTCTGCTGGTCGCCGGCGATGCGGCCGTGCCAACCCTTGAGCTCGACGACGAAGAACCCAACCCTCGTCAGCAGCAGCAGGTCGCACTCGGCGGTGCGACCGTCGAGGTCGACGAAGGAGGCGTTCGCCCAGGCGTGCGTGATCGCATCGTCGGGGAGCAGCGCGCGGATCGCCTCGAGCGCATGACGCTCGTCCTCCCCCGCGGGCTCCCCGAGGGCGCGCCACTGCGGCGACGTGGGCTTCACTGGTCGAGATCCCCGAACTACGAGCCGGGTCCGTCGGGCGACAGACTCCGAGACGATCCTGCCAGGTCCGACGGTCTCCAGTCGTCGAGGAACATCGGGTTCCGGCACCGGAAGCACTGCTGGCAGGTCGATCAGAGGGACGGCGACCGGGTAGAGATGGGCGCCGGCACGGAGGTAGCGCTGGGCGAGCAGTTCGCGGCCCTCGACGCTGACGCCGACCAATTTCCGATGCCCTCATGCGGTACCGGAAAGCTGGCGCCCGGAACCGACACTCCTACAACTCGATCGGCTGGCGCCGCGCGCGCCTCACCCGTGCGATGGGGTGAGAGCGGAGTCTGGCGGTCAGTGGGACGTGCGGCGGTAGCGGGCGATCGAGAGCGGCGCGAACACCGCGACGAGGATCCCGACCCGGATCAGCGTGTAGAGGATCGGGTTCTGCATCGACCACGCGTCCGGGACGGGTGCGTCGGGGTTGGTGTTGCCGAACAGCTCGCGCGACGCCTGGGTCACCGCCAAGACGGGGTTCCACTCGACCAACGTGCGCAGCCCGTTCGGGAACGACTCCAGCGGCACGAACGCGTTCGAGATGAACGTCAGCGGCATGACCACCATGAACGACGCGGTGTCGATCACGTCGACGCTCGGCGACGGTGGCCGAACCTTCGTCGGGCGTCGGCAGCGTGGTGAGGACGACGCTTCGTCTCCACGGTGCCACCGCCCCCATTTCCCCGCTGAGCGCATCGTTCGCGGCCCGGCGCGTACGTTGCCGCCGCCGGGACGTACGCGCTCGACGACGAGCGATGCGCTCGGCGGAGAGGGGGTTACGGGGTGGGGGAGGTCGCGGCCGCGACGAGGGCCGCGAGGTCGTCGGGGCCGAGCGCGCCGCCGCCGAAGGAGAGCGCGACGCGCAGCGGGATCTGCCGGGACATCTCGTCCTCGGGCAGCGGGATCCCGGCCCGCGCGGCCGCTCCGGCGAGCACCGTCCTGCCCACGGGGCGGTCCAGCCACTCGGCGATCGTCGACATCTCGTCGAGCGGCCGGGCGACGTCCTCGCCCGCGACCTCGACGCGCACCGCGGCGGGGATGTTCCGGGACGACGAGCCCACCCAGATCTCGAACGCGCCGCCCTCGACCACCCACCGCCGCAGCAGGGGGTGCCAGTAGGCCAGGTCGCGCGCGGTGAGCGTGAACGCCACCGTCGCCGACCCGCCCGGCGCGAGGCGCACCTTCCGGAACGCCCGCAGCTCCTTCTCGGGCCGCTGCACGGATGCCTCCGGGTCGCGCACGTACACCTGCACCACCTCGGCGCCGTCGCGCACGCCGGTGTTGGTCACCCGCACCGAGACGTCCACGCGGGCGTCCTGGCCCGAGCCCGAGGCGGCAGCCGTCAGCTCGTCGTACGCGAACGTCGTGTACGTCAGGCCGTGGCCGAAGGGGTAGGCGACGGCCAGCTCGCGCGTGTCGTACCAGCGGTAGCCGACGAGCACACCCTCGCCGTGGCGCACGTGGCCGAACTCACCGGGGAAGTTGCCGAACGCCGGCGTGGACGCCAGCGAGAGCGGGATCGTCTCGGCGAGGCGGCCTTCCGGCGCGACGCGCCCCAGCAGCACGTCCGCGACCGCCGAGCCTCCCGCCTGCCCGCCGAGCCAGGTCTCCAGCACCGCGGGCACGTTGTGCTCCCAGTCGTGCAGCGACACGGCCGAGCCGTTGGCGAGCACCACGACGATCCGCTCGTTGACCGCCGCGAGCGCCCGGACCAGCTCCACCTGGTTCGCGGGCAGGCCGAGCCGCGGCCGGTCCCAGCCCTCCGACTCGTCGGCCGCAGGCAGCCCCAGGAAGGCGACGACGACCCGCGCGTCGATCGCCGCGGTCACCGCCTCGGCGCGCAACGCCTCGTCCGCCACCCGGTCGCCGTCGAGCGTGAAGCCCGCCGCGAACGGCACGTCGGCGCCGGTCGCCTCGCGCAGCGCGGTCAGCGCGTCGTCCAGCCGCGTCGGGTTCACGTGCGACGAGCCCGCGCCCTGGTAGCGCGGGGTCCGGGCGAGCTCGCCGACGACGAGCAGCCCGTCCACGTCGTCGAGCGGCAGCAGCGGCCGGCCGACCACCGCGTCGTTGCGCAGCAGCACCGTCCCGGCCGCGGCGGCCTCGCGGGCCAGCGCGTGGTGCGCGGCGAGGTCCGGCGCCTGACCCGGCTCGGTCGGAGAACGGGAGACGAGCTCGAGAACCCGCCGCGCCGCCGCGTCGACCACGGCCTCGTCGAGCCGCCCGTCGCGCACGGCGGCCACCACCTCGTCGTCCGGCCGCGGGCCGGCGAACGGCATCTGGAGGCCGAGCCCGGCGGCCAGCGCCGCGACGCGGTCGTGGACCGCGCCCCAGTCGCTGACGACGAGCCCCTCGAAGCCCCACTCGTCGCGCAGCACCGCGGTGAGCAGCCACTCGTGCTGCGACGCGTAGACGCCGTTGACCTTGTTGTACGCGCACATCACGGTCCACGGCTGCTGGGTCTTCACCACGTGCTCGAACGCCGGCAGGTAGATCTCCCGCAGCGTGCGCTCGTCGACGTCGGCGGAGACCCGCATCCGGTCGGTCTCCTGGTTGTTGACGGCGAAATGCTTGAGGCTGGTGCCCACGCCCTGCGACTGGATGCCCTCGACGAGCGCGGCGGCGAGCACGCCGGCCAGGTGCGGGTCCTCGGACAGGTACTCGAAGTTGCGGCCACCCAGCGGGCTGCGCTTGATGTTGACGCCGGGGCCCAGCAGGACCGCGACCCCTTGCGCGGCGGCCTCGCGGCCCAGCGCCACCCCGACGCGGCGCAGCAGGTCCGGGTCCCACGACGAGGCGAGCGCCGCGCCGGTGGGGAAGCACGTCGCGGGCACGGACTCGCCGGGCTCGGCGGCGCCGCCCTGCGCCACCTGCTTTCGCAGGCCGTGCGGTCCGTCCGCCATCATCATCGCGGGCACGCCGGGCGCGGCCTTGGTGTGCCAGAAGTCGGCGCCCGAGGTCAGGGACGCCTTCTCGGGCAGCGTGAGCGCGGCGAGGATCCGGTCGACGTGAAGCAGCATGGAGCACCTCCTGGTGGGTCAGGGCTGACTGCGGTCCAGGCACGTGACGCCCGGGCGGCCGGGGCTCGGCGCCCAGACGACGAGCGACGCCTCCGGCGCCGCGGCGCGGCACAGCTCGGCCGCCGCCGCGTCGAGCCGCCCCTGGGCGTCCGGCGCGTCCGGCAGGTCGGCCTTGTGGACCACCTGCGCCTCGTGGTCCCAGTCGCAGGGCACCAGGTTCACCAGGAGCACCGCGCCGTCGTCGGGCAGCCTGGCCAGGCAGTTGCCGACGCTCACCTGCGTGGCGAGCGCCACGCGCGGGCCCGCGACGTCCGCCGGCAACGGGCGGAGCAGCAGCCACAGCGCCACGCCGAGCACCGTGTACGCGAGCACCCCGGCGATGCCGAGCGCGAGGCCGACCCACGCGAACACCCGCCCGCGGCGCACGGCGCCGCGCGTCCGGGACAGGCCCACGGCGCCGAGCACCACCGGCACCGGCCCGAGCCCGAGCAGCCCCGTGACGAACGCCGCGAGGCTCGCACCGTCCAGGGCGGGCCGGGGCGTCTGCCAGCCCGGCGCGTAGTACGGCGCCGGGTAGGCGTAGCGGTCCGGCCCGCCGGGGGGCGTGGTCACGGGACGTCGACCTGGAGGACCACGGGCACGTGGTCGGAGGGCTGCGCGCCCTTGCGCTCGTTGCGCTCGATCGTCACGCCCGTCACGGCGGCGGCCAGCGCGGGGGAGGCGTACGTCAGGTCGATCCGCATCCCCTCGTTCCGCGGGAATCGCAGCTGCTGGTAGTCCCAGTACGTGTAGACGTGCTCGCCGGGCAGGTGGGCGCGCGACACCTCGGTGAACCCGGCGTCCGCGATGGCGGCGAACGCGTCCCGCTCCGCGGGCGTCACGTGGGTGCGCCCCGCGAAGAAGGCGGGGTCCCAGACGTCGGTGTCCAGGGGCGCGATGTTCCAGTCGCCGACGAGCGCGATCTTCGCCGTGGGCTCGTCGTGCAACCAATCCCCGGCCGCCTGCCGCAGCGCCGCGAGCCAGGCGAGCTTGTACTCGTAGTGCGGGTCGGCGATCTCCCGGCCGTTGGGGACGTAGAGCGACCACACCCGCACGCCCCCGCACGTCGCGCCGAGCGCCCTGGCCTCGACCGCCGGCGGGTCGCCCCACGCCGGCTGGCCGGGGAACGTGCGCACCACGTCCCCCAGGCCCACGCGGGAGGCGATCGCGACGCCGTTCCACTGCGAGAACCCGAAGGTGGCCACCTCGTAGCCGAGCGCCCCGAACGCCTCGTGCGGGAAGGCCTCGTCCTTGACCTTGGTCTCCTGCATCGCCAGCACGTCCACGCCGGAGCGGGCCACCCAGTCGAGGACCCGGTCGAGGCGGGAGCGGATCGAGTTGACGTTCCACGTAGCCACGCGCATACGGGGAACCTACCCGCCGCCACCCACCCGTGTGACGTGGGCCGGGCACGACGAGGGCCGGGCTCCTCCCCCGGGGAACCCGGCCCTCGTCGTCCGCCCTGAGGTGCGGACCGCGGACTACTTCACGTCGTCGTCGACCCAGTCGAAGGTCCTGGTGACCGCCTTCTTCCACAGCCGGTAGGTGCGGGCGCGCTCGGCGTCGTCCGCGGCGGGCGTCCACCGCTTGTCCTCGGCCCAGTTGTCGATGACGTCCTGCTCGCCGTTCCAGTAGCCGACCGCGATGCCGGCCGCGTACGCGGCGCCCAGCGCGGTGGTCTCGGCGACCTGCGGCCGGATGACCGGGACGCCGAGGATGTCGGCCTGGAACTGCATGAGCGCCTCGTTGGCGACCATGCCGCCGTCGACCTTGAGCTCGGTCAACGCCACGCCGGAGTCGGCGTTCATGGCGTCGAGGACCTCGCGGGTCTGGAAGGCCGTGGCCTCCAGGGCGGCGCGCGCGATGTGGCCCTTGTTGACGAACCGGGTGAGGCCGACGAGCGCACCGCGTGCGTTCGACTTCCAGTACGGCGCGAACAGGCCGGAGAACGCCGGCACGAAGTACGCGCCGCCGTTGTCCTCGACGGTGTCGGCCAGCTGCTCGATCTCCGGGGCCGAGGAGATGAGGCCCAGGTTGTCGCGCAGCCACTGCACCAGCGAGCCGGTCACGGCGATCGAGCCCTCGAGGGCGTACACGGCCGGCGCGTCGCCGATCTTGTAGCAGAGGGTGGTCAGCAGGCCGTTCTTCGAGGGGATCGGCTCCTTGCCCGTGTTGAGGAGCATGAAGTTGCCGGTGCCGTAGGTGTTCTTGGCCGTGCCGACCTCGAAGCAGGCCTGGCCGAACGTCGCGGCCTGCTGGTCGCCCAGGTCGCCCGCGATCGGGATCCCCGGGACCAGGCCGCCCTCGCGGCCGTAGCCGTAGACCTCGGACGACGACTTGATCGCGGGGAGCATCGACAGCGGGATGGTCATGTCGGCCGCGATGTCGGCGTCCCACGACAGGGTCGCCAGGTCCATGAGCATGGTGCGCGAGGCGTTGGTGACGTCGGTGTCGTGCACGCCGCCGTCGACCCCGCCGGTCATGTTCCACAGGACCCACGTGTCGGTGTTGCCGAAGATCAGGTCGCCGGCCTCGGCCTTCTCGCGGGCGCCGGGGACGTTGTCGAGGATCCACTTGATCTTGGGTCCGGAGAAGTACGTGGCCAGCGGCAGGCCGACGCGGTCCTTGTAACGGTCCTGGCCGCCGCCGAGGGCACCGAGGTCCTCGATGATCTTGGCGGTGCGGGTGTCCTGCCACACGATCGCGTTGTGGACGGGCTGGCCCGTCGTCTTGTCCCAGACCACCGTGGTCTCGCGCTGGTTGGTGATGCCGACCGCGGCGATGTCGCGGTGGGTGAGGTTGGCCCGGGTCAGCGCGAGGCCGACGACCTCACGGACGTTGTCCCAGATCTCGACGGGGTTGTGCTCGACCCAGCCGGCCCTTGGGAAGATCTGCTCGTGCTCCTTCTGACCGACGGAGACGATGTGGCCGGAGTGGTCGAAGACGATCGCACGGGTGCTGGTGGTGCCCTGGTCGATCGCGAGAACGTACTTGGTGTCGGGCATGACAGAGACTCCCTTGAAGGCGGTGTGCTGAAAGAGGGGTGACGTCTCCGGGAGGCGCGTCGCCGCATCGGAGGCGACGCGCCCCCCGGGCCGTCCGGGGTGCCGGCTGACACCTCGTGGTGCAGCCGGCCCTTCTAGGGGTGGTACGTCAGGAGACCCACGCGCCACCGGCGAGTCCGGCGAGGGCGCCACCGACCAGTGGCCCGAGGATCGGGACCCAGGAGTACGCCCAGTCGCTGCCGCCCTTGCCCTTGATGGGGAGGAGGAAGTGGGCGATGCGGGGGCCGAGGTCGCGGGCGGGGTTGATGGCGTACCCGGTGGGGCCACCGAGGCTCATGCCGATGCCGACGACCAGGAGCGCCACCGCCAACGGGCCGAGGCCGCTCGGGACCGGGCCGAACGTCAGGATGACGAACACCAGGACAAAGGTGCCGACGATCTCGGTGATGAAGTTCCAACCGTACGAGCGGATCGCCGGGCCGGTGGAGAACACAGCGAGCTTGCTGGCCGGGTCGGCGTCCTCGTCGAAGTGCTTCTTGTACGTCAAGTACATGACGACGGCGCCCAGGACACCGCCGATCAGCTGGCCGCCCCAGTAGACGAGGAGGTTGGCGAAGGTGGCGTCGACCCCTTCGGCGAAGGTCTCGACGTCCGAGTCCAGGAGCAGGCCGAGCGTCACGGCCGGGTTGATGTGCGCGCCCGACCGGAACGCGACGTAGACGCCGGCGAACACTGCCAGCCCCCACCCGAAGGTGATGACGGCCCAGCCGGAGCTGTTCCCCTTGTTCTTCGGGAGGACGACGTTGGCGACGACGCCGCATCCGAGGAGCACCAGAGTCGCGGTGCCCAGGATCTCGGAGACGAACGCCTCGGGTATTGGATCCACGGTCTACCCACTTTCATTGTGACGGGACCTCGTTGTCGCGTGCACCCCCGCGCAGGTGTGCGGGGGTCTAGCTGCCGGCACCCCCCATGCCGGCTCCCTCGCCGACGTCGAACATCGGAGAGAGGTCTGTGGCCTTCAGGCGTACTGCCTCGGCCGAGGCGTCATCGCCTTCGAGCGCGGCAGCCTCTTCGGCATCCACACGCTCACGGTATGCCTGAACCTCACGCTCGCGCGCCTTTTCGTCCCACTGAAGTACGGGCGCCAGAAGGTCGGCGATCTCCTCGATCGCGCCCAGGCCCTTGTCCGCCTGCTCGAAGTTGAGCCGGGTGCGGTGCATCAGCACGTCGTCGAGGTGCAGCGCGCCCTCGTGGGTCGCGGCGTAGACGACCTCGGCGCGCGTGTACGCCGCGGCGCCGGTCAGCGGCTTCGCCAGGTCCGGCTGGGCGTCGACGAGCTCGGTCAGCTCGCTCAGCAGCGATCCGTAGCGGCTGACCAGGTGCTTCATTCGCGCGGCCGCCCAGCCGTACGTGTCGCCGATGGCCTTGGCCTGGTGCTCGACGACCTGGAGGCCCTCGGCGCCGACGAGCGGCAGGTCGTGGGTCGGCGACGGCAGGGACTTGGCGCGCGAGCCGAGCGCGAAGTCGACGGCGTCCTTCGCCATGACGCGGTAGGTGGTCAGCTTGCCGCCGGCGATGACGGTCAGGCCCGGCGCCGGGGAGGCGACGGTGTGCTCGCGCGAGGCCTTCGCGGAGTCGGTGCCGTCCTTGATCTCGCGCTGGAGCAGCGGCCGCAGGCCGGCGTACACGCCGATGACGTCGTCGCGGGTCAACGGCTCGGTCAGGACGGCGTTGGCGTGGTCGAGGACGTAGTCGATGTCCGCGCCGTTGGCGACCGGGTGGCGCAGGTCCTGCTTCCACGGCGTGTCCGTGGTGCCGATCACCCAGTAGCGCGGCCACGGGATGAAGAAGAGCACCGACTTCTCGGTCTGGAGGATCAGGCCGACGTCGCCGCGGATGCGCCCACGCGGGACGATCACGTGGATGCCCTTGCTGGCGAGCACCTTGAGCCCGCCGTTCGAGCCGGCGAGCGACTCGGTCTTCTCGGTCCAGACACCGGTGGCGTTGATCACCGCGCGGGCCGCCACCTCGATCTCGTCACCGGTCTCGTGGTCGACGAGGCGCGCGCCGGTGACGGCGCCCGTGCCCGTCGTCGTCAGCCCGACCACCTGGGTGCGGCTCGCGGCGTGCGCGCCGTAGGAGACCGCGGTGCGGACCAGGGTCTCGACGAGCCGCGCGTCGTCGACCATCGCGTCCCAGTACTGGATGGCGCCGACCGAGGCGTCGGGGCGGAAGTCGGGGAACATCCGGCCGACGC
>Ga0255334_1001362_pt1 | contig 11293 bp, 5 predicted proteins | sample EtOH5_35cm_T3_12_FD_202080 | JGI IMG/M metagenome (GOLD analysis project Ga0255334, IMG submission 202080) | Sandy soil microbial communities from University of British Columbia, Vancouver, Canada - EtOH5_35cm_T3_129 | ecosystem: Engineered > Artificial ecosystem > Sand microcosm > Unclassified ...
ACGGCAAACAACGATGTGACGGCCGACGTCCATCTCGCGTACCCCGATTTGGTTGTGGTGCCCGTGGGGGCCTACCCCGTGGTGTTTTGCTACAATGTGCCGGGTCTCATGGGGTCGCATGTGCCGTCGCTCGTGCTCAGCCTCAACGTCACGATGGGCATCCTGCTGGCACAGATATCGCGCTGGAACGACCCTCGGATCGTGGCCCTCAATCCCGACCTCGCCCTGCCCGCTGCCGACATCCTCTTTGTCGGAAAGACCGGTTCATCGATCAACACGGGCACGCTAAGCCGCGCCTACGCCCTCATCGATCCCACGTTCAATGCCACCTACGGCACGGGCAACGCCGTCGCGTGGCCCGTGGCTTCGACCAACCGCTCTGTCAACTCGCCATTGAGCGAGTATGTGGACACGCTCAAGACGACCCCCTATGCCATCGCCTACACGGCCCACTATGTCGTCCTCCAGGAGCGCAACCTCCGCGAGGCGCGGCTGCTCAACGCTGCCGGCACGACCGCGCTGACTGCCTCACGCGACACGACCCTCGCAGCTTTGGAAGAGGTGGTGGCGTCGCGCGGCGGCCTCGCGGGCCTCGATCGCATGTCGTTTGTGGTGGGGGCCACGGGGCCCAACGCGTGGCCGCTCAATTCGCTCTGCCTCGTGATGATCCACACGACCTCCATGACCGATGCGCCGAGGGCCACCGAACTCTTGCGATGGCTCTACTGGACGCAGACGTCGAGCCAGGCACAGCACGTGTCCAACGCCACGGGCGTCTATGGCATCGCCTCGGTGCCCGACGTGTGGTCCACGGTTCTGTCTGTGCTGGTCAACGTGACGGTCGGAGGCGTCCATGTCAATACGCTCTATCCGTGCTTTGCCAACGGTACGCTGTGTTCCAATGCAGGCACGTGCTCAGAGTCGCTCGGTCGGTGCGAGTGCGACCCCGGTCGCGCCGGCGCATGGTGCGAGTCGATGGCACCGTCAGACACGGGGGGCGACTCCCTGTCGGCCAGCGCTACGGCCGCCGTCATCGCTGGCGCCCTCGGTGGGACGGCCCTGTGTGCCGTCTTTGCGCTCGGCTGCGTCATCATCGGCGTGTCCCTGTTGGTCAGGCGCAACCAGGGCCGGCGGCGCGAGGACTGGGAGATTGACTCGCACGAGATCGACCTGTCGCAGGCCCCCGTGCTGGGCACCGGCGGCTACGGCACCGTCTACAAGGCGACGTGGCGCGGCGCCGACGTGGCCGTCAAGGTGCTCTCGTGCACCTCGCTGTCGTCGTCATCGTCCTCGTCGTCATCCTTGCAGGGCAGGATGGGGCGCGACGCCGTGCGCAGCTTTGGCGAGGAGGTGAGGGTGATGACGGCCCTGCGCCACCCCAATGTGGTGCTCTTTATGGCTGCCTGCACCAAGCCGCCCAACATGTGCATCGTCATGGAGTACATGGCCCTGGGAAGCCTCCACGACCTCTTGCACAATGAACTCGTCGTCGACCTGCCCATCCCGTTGGTCATCAAAATGGCCTACCAGGCGGCCAAGGGCATGTACTTTCTCCACTCGTCGGGCATCGCACACTGCGACCTCAAGTCGCTCAACCTGCTCCTGGACAACAAGTGGAACGTCAAGGTGTCAGACTTTGGCCTCACGCGGTTCAAGACCGACATGCACGCCGCCGACCAGGCCCAGGGCACCGTGCAGTGGGTTGCGCCAGAGGTGCTCGAGGAATCGCCCGACGTTGACTATACGCAGGCCGACGTCTACGCGTTTGGCATCGTCCTGTGGGAGATGATCTCGCGCCGCGACCCCTACGAGGGCATGACCCCCGCCGCCGTCGCCGTCGCCGTGATACGCCACGATCACAGGCCCGCGATGCCTCCTGGGGCGCCCGCCGACTATGCCGCGCTCGCGACAGAGTGCTGGCAGCGCGATCGCGTGATGCGGCCCTCCTTTATGGAGATCATGCAGAGGCTCAACACGATGCTCGACGGCGGGAGCAACAAGAGCGGAAGCGCGCGCAGCACAAGCACCAGCAACAGGAGCAACGCCGATGGAAGCAACAGCAGCAACAGCAGCAGCAGCGGCGGCGCCATCGGCAGTGCCCACCGGCGCGCCGTATATCATGGTAGTGATGGTGATAATGGGGCCGAGGCGTCGTGGTCGAGCGCCCCCAACCGATCGCGTCGCATCGGCGAGCCGGCTCCCTGTGAAACGCCGATCGGCAGCGGCGGGAGTGCCACTCTCCGAAACGCAAACACTATCGTCGTGGCCGACGTGGCCGGCGCGGCGTCTCTGTGGAAGGCCAACGCGGTGGCCATGCGCGACGCCACCCTCTTGTACAATACTATAGTGAGGCGGCTCATTGCCGTGCACAATGGCGCAGAGATTGCCCTGCCCAATGCTCACACGACCGGCGACGGCTCGTTTGGCGTTGTGTTTGGAACTACGGGCGAAGCGTGCGCATGGTGCGTCGCCGTGCAGTCGGCCCTCGTGGGCGCAGCGTGGCCCAAGACTTTGCTCCAACATCCCCTGGCCGCGCAAGAGTTTGCCGACAATGACGACAAAGATGATAGTGGGAATATGGACCGCGACGACGGCAACACAAGCAGTCACTGCAGAGATAAAGGCAAGGCGAGAGCCAAAGATGGTCACCTAATCTACGCAGGCCTACGCGTCAGAATGGCGGTGCACACCGGTGGCATCAGGCGAACCCACAGCGGTCGCGATCTTGATTCCCTGCCCGTGTATTCGGGCCCAGGTGTGGATCTGTGCTGTCGCCTCGCTGCACTGGCCCGTGGCGGTCGAGTCCTCCTTTCGCACCAGGCCGCGCTCGATTGTGCGGCCGTCGACAGCGCTCACACCGTTTGCGTCGGAACGTTGGCCATGAGCGACACGACTTTGGACATGCCTGCCTCTGATGATGACGGCAACGGCCAGGCGATCTGCGAACTGTGCATCGATGGTTTTGAAGGACGTCGATTCGAGACCATCGGTTCGGTCCGCAACATCGTCCACGACGATAGCGGACACCACGAGGGTACGAGCGCAGACATGGACGTCGACAGTGCGCCCAAGGCGACAACAATCATCAGGGCACCGAAAGAGGACGACTTTCTGGGCTCGGCCAACCTGTGCGAGTGGGTCATCCCCTATGGGGACCTGGAGGTGCGCGAAAAGATCGGTATGGGTTCGTACGGCGTCGTCTACCATGCCAAGTGGAAGGGAATCGACGTGGCGGTCAAGCGCTTTGCCAACCAGCGCCTTGACGAGCGCAGGCGCCTAGACTTTCGCGCCGAGGCGGCCACCATGTCCCTCTTGCGGCACCCGTACGTGGTGTCCTTTATGGGCGCGTGCGTGATGCCGCCAAACCTCTGTATCGTCACCGAGCACGTGCGTCGTGGTAGCATGCGCTCCGTGCTCGACGGCACTGATGCGCAACGCATCGGATGGCACAGACGCATGCGCATGCTGTCGACAGCCGCCATGGGCGTCGCCTATCTGCACGGGCTCGCCGAACCCGGCCCGATCATTCACCGGGATCTCAAGTCGTCCAACCTGCTCGTGGCCGACGACTATACGGTCAAGGTGGGCGATTTCGGATTCTCGCGCATCAAGGAGGCCAACGCGACCATGACCCGATGCGGCACGCCCTGCTGGACGGCGCCCGAGATCATCACCGGCGGCAAGTATGACGAAAAGGTCGACGTCTACAGCTTTGGCATCGTCGTGTGGGAGGTGCTCACGCACCGCAGGCCCTTTGCCGATCGCGCCTTTGCCGACGTGGCACTGGCCGTCGTCGAGGGCAAACGCCCGCCCGTTCCTGCTTCGTGCCCGGCAGCGCTCAGGTCCCTCATGGAGGCCTGCTGGCACGCCGACCCGACCAAGCGTCCGTCCATGGAGGATGTCGTCACGCGCCTGGACGCCATCGCCGTGCATGTCGACCGCGACGCCCGCCATCGCGATTCCGACCACCAGTTTGTCTGATTTCCCGTGCATGCGCGCGCACACATACCTTGTATTCTTACCTTTCTTCTTTTTCGATTTACCCGTGTAAAGACATAGATACCGCACATCTTTTGTGATAGATCACTCCAACACGGTGCGACATAATACCCAGACGGGACTCGTTCAATCTCCTCGATCAGAGCGCCTCAATCAAAAGCCTTTGAGAGATCCAATAGCTATTTCCAACAGTCTGGCGCCATGATGGATGGTACAGTTTACCTTTTGGGACATGTCCGCGGTGCAACATATGCTCGGAGAGTTTTGTGAGCAAACTGCACGCCCCAAGAACTGTGTCCCTTTTGATGCGACACTAATGGTTCACCTGTCCGATTTGGCTATCAACGATCATATCATGTTCACTTTTGGCACACGACACAAAACTCTTGGCAATACAACAAGGCCACATCCCTAGGGCATAGGTCGGGTGGCAGCAAGTCCCACTAGATGGGGTTCACAGACGAGTCACGGCAACGGACGGTAGCAGTGCCGCACCACGGAATCCACATGTCGCGTGGAGCCCATTCGTGTAGACCATCGCGATCCCATGGCACCGCCGATGTCGAGTCGGACAGTCTGCGTGAGGACAACAGTCCGCAACGTATGGCGACAAACATCTCGCTATCGTTGCGTTCTTTCCCGGCGCCCTCGGCAAATGCACATTTTTCGGAATCGAACCACCCTGTGTAGCTGAAATCGTGCGCACTCATGAATCCAGGCTCTGTATGCTCGGCGTACATGCGCACCAGCCGGTCAGCCTTGCGCCACCGCGCACGACAGATTGCACGAGATAGTCTGTACGCGGCAAACCCACCTTGGGCAGAGCGCACAAATAGACTGGGCCAAAAGCTGTAGAGCACCTTGGACAGCAAGCGCATCGTCGGATGTCTGAGAGGGTGCGTGCGCACCAAATCCTCTATGGCGTCGATTGAGGGACGATATCCCGTGGTTTCAGCGAGCCAAGCAAAGGTACCGCGTGTGCGCGCGGCATCGAGCATGCGCTCAAGGGGCATGGTGGCGGCCAACGCCTCGGGCGTTTTGACGAAACGGTCGTAGGCCAGGCAAAACAGAGGATGGTTGCCACCACTGAGGCTCGCGCAAAGGAGGTCACTGGTGAGCGTCTCCACGGGGGCATTACTGTCCTCCAGCACTTCCAAAAGGGCCACTGGATTCCGGACGTTAACAAAGAGCGAACCCCCACCGTCGCCGTCATCACTGACGAAGCAATTGTCGCGTGCGTTTGTCACTCCGTTCCACAACAGCAGACACAAAGGTGAGCGGTGGTTGGCATCTGCGGCGATATTGCCTATCATGCGCAAGACACGCAGCGCGGTGCTGGTCCATGCTGCTTCCCATATCGTCAAGGACCAACCGCAGATATACTGCAAACCCGTCTGAAGGGTCCACGTGCCAGAGAGCGTGGAGAGGTGGTCCAAGAGATCGTGCAGCGCTTCGGGCAGGTCGGCGCGCACAGCCATATTGATGAGAGCATGGGCATGCAATGCAAACCATTTGTTGGGATCGGCTGTGAGCGCACACGCGGCAGCGTCCATTACTGCGATGGCCCGTGTCACGCGGCCTCGGGCGACGCACGCCGCGGCGATGCCGATCCATGCGTCAGAATCGCGGTCGCGCATCCATTCATGATCGATGGCCAAAAGGTCGTTGCGCTCCTGCGTCATGACGAGCGCGTGGTCAAGCGTCTCCCGCTCTGTATCCCGAGAGATGGTCATGGCATCACCATGCGCGGCGGCCGCCGGTGCACCACTGGGCGCTTTAGTGCAGGAACACGCCCCAGGCCCATACCATGCCAAAAGATCGTCGGCGCGCTGCAGCACAAGTGCACTGTCGTCACAAGGGTGGTCATCGACGAGTTGCGCCAAGGCCGAGGCCAACACGAGGCGTCCAGCGTAAAACGAGCCGCGCAGCCTTATGTCATCGTGCAAGAGAACGACCCCGCTCGTGGGCCTCACGACGTACAGATAGATTGCTTCCCAGTACCCTCTATAGTATGCCGCGGGGTGGTCGATCGTGTCGCGCCACCGCCGACATACGCCGCGGGCGAGAAAGCGAAGGCGCGGGTCGATGCCCGTACGCCGCAGGCCATTGGGCAACGGGTCGATGTCGCCGGGAAGGGCCGAACGCGTACACCTCGCGACGCCCCCATTGAGCAGGTGGTCCAAGAGGTCGTGCGGCAGCGAGTCCATCCTTTGCGGATAGTCGCAATAGTTTCTCGGCACACTATCCACGCCCCGCATGGAGAGAGTGGGGCCAATGACAACATAGAGAAAACGCGACCCGCACAAATGGCATTGTCGGTACGGCAACTGCGAGGCAGTGCCCCCCCCCCAAAAGTACACAGACACCTTTGCTTTGGTCGCGTTAAAAGGGGTGTTTTCTTGGGGTGCATACATGACCCTAGACATAGAGGCCTTGCGCCCATAGACATCCCTCGATGTGGCGCCCCAGAGGGACACTGACCGGTGTTATGCTCCCGCACCATGCCGACCACGTTTCGGGGGATGCCCACTCATACTGGACCACCGATAAATGTATGGTTCCGTTAGCACCGTCACTGCTCTTTTCCCGCCAGAGCGAGATGGGAGGATACCTGGGGTTTGTCAGATGACCACATCGACGTGATCACGGCGGGCGCCGTGGCGGCACCGCATCGTACCGCAAGGAATAGGAGCACCTCGTTGGCATTGTGCTGGTATATGTTCTCGCTGGCAGCCACCGTGTAGGACCACAAAAGGCGTACGGCAGGAAGCGCGCGACCGGGAAGCCACACAGCACAAATGCGCTTTAGAGTGCGGTCGGCCTTGCGCCATTTGGAGAGGCACAGCATACTCCAGACCATGTTGACGGCGAGCATGCCATCAGAAACTAGATCAACAAAGATGTCGGGCCAGTGCTTGAGAAGAATGAGCATGCCGGCCGTGGGCGTGCGCGCGCAGGTGTGCCTCTTTTGTGGCACATAGCCATGATCGCGCAGCCAACGCGCGGTGCCGCGGTTGCGATGTTCGATCGCCATCAGGTCCGACCAGGACACGTACGCTAGACACGGCGCACGAGCCGTCTGTTGTCGTGAATCACTACCGCTGATGAGCGCATGGGCAAGATCCGCGCGCCCCATGTCCAAGAGGTACATGAGCAACACTGCAGATGCCCGGGCGTCGCCCACGCGCGAGACAATGGCAACCATTTGTTCCACGTTGATGCTGCGCCAAATATAGCGCGACCACCTCAAAGAGTGCGCGATGGTATCGTATGCCGCACTGCATAGCTTGGGGCTGCCGCGCGCTGTTGGAGGACCAAAGGCGCAAACGATCCTTCCCGATGCGTAGCGCGCCGCGCGTCTCCACAGCTGGCGCCCCTGGTCCACGAGCGACAAGGGGCATACATCTTGTACGAGCGCAAGGAGCGACATGAATGGCTCGGGTCGATCAGCCAAGGCAGATGCATCGAGCGCCATCTTGAGCAGTAGTTCCTTGTTTTTGCTTGAATTCGAAATCCACTCGTTTGCGGCATCGGTGTGGCCCCGTACGATGCTGGCTCCGACCATGCCAGCTGTGGCTACGATCGGGCACGACCAGCCACTGTCGCGCCGAGCGAGTCTACGAGACATGAGGCTGCTGCTGGCGGCCAAAAGCACCTTGTGCAACTGGTAGCGCTCGTTGTAGCGCGCCACGCGCCAGTAGATGCTCACCTGGTCAGTGTTTCCAAGGACAATGTCTCTGTTACATGTGCGGCGAGCCGACAGGTGGGGTTTATAGGTCTCGCTCTGGTCGCCGTCATCATTGCCGTCGCTGTCATTGTCGTTTGGGACGGTGTAGGCCCTGGAAATGGGCGGGGGCGCATAGAGGCATATCAAATCAAATGCACGATCAAAAGCGTCCGAAAGGGCACTCTGAGGTCCAGCGGCGACCATCGATGCCAAAGTAGAGGCCAAAACGAGGCGCCCCTCTGTAAAGGCTGCGCGCCATCTGTCGTATTGGCTCCTATGGCGGCTCAACTCCTTGTCGGTCGCGTAGGAAAAGGTCGTCGGACGCACGATGGTCGGGTAGATGCGCGATAGGTGCGCCCTTTCGGTCGCAGATAGGCAAGAGACAGTGTCGCGCCAGCGGCGGCACACACCCCGCGCCATGGGACGATAGAGGGGACCCACATAGTGGTTGATGATGGATTCCAGCAACTCGTCTGGCAGGCGGTCGGCGGGCACAGCGCACGTCGTCATCCTTTCTCTTGAGGATGCACGCCTCCACCTCAAGAACTCCCCCCGTGCCACGTTTTCCTTGCAATACACGGGTCGCCCCTTTGGGGACTCTCTCTCGGCGACCGCCTCAGCAACAAAACGCCCACTCTCTTGTGCGATCCAATTGGCTACTTTGGGGGAGGAGAGAGGGTGGGCAGAACGAGGCACCCTGTCGACACCGAAAGGGCTGGAGCAACGCGCCGCCAACCCGTTTCCAATCGCATGCCAGGAGAGATTGGTCTCGGATGATGCGTTGCCCGTTTGTCCAAAGACGTAACCCTTGCACGGACCATGGCAAGCGGCGAAAGCACAGCGCGGTCGATATCCTGGGGTCGTCAAATGTGCGTCTGTCCTCTATTATGGGTTTATGCTGCTGCCGCCGCGGTGCTGGCACGCCGAGTGTTTTGCATGCTGGGAACACGCGTCATGATCGCAAAACGCATTGCCTTTTCCCCCCCCCCCAATGTTGACGTTATATAAACGTGCTGATCTGTTTATGTGTTGATGAAACTGTTTGCAAACGTACATTTGCACTTTCCCTGAACAGTGGAAATAGGTTTATAGCACTGCGTCCTGTTCATCGTCGGCGGTATTGGTCTGCGCGTCATACGAGATGGGAACAGAGCGCCAGACCTGCGCGCGGCGCCAAACGTGCTGGCATCCGCGCGCCGCAAGGGCCACCATATGGTACACGAGAGCGAGCGCCAAAAGTGCGATAAATAGCACCGCAACGATGGCGGGCGCGCCCAGCAAGAGGGCGCCCACAATCGGAAAGCCGAGTTTTATCCAGGGAGAGCCGGCGAGTTCCCCCGAGAGCGCGACGGCGTCGTGAGGGGTCTCGGGATCGTAGAAGCAGCGCACGGTCGAATTGATCGGATGATCTGCAAACAAGCGACGGCGCTCGCCGGACGAAATCCAGGCATTGCGCGGCTCGATATTTGTCAACGCCGTAGCGTTGACGATGCTCAATCCAGCGCGAGTGACAAAGTCGACCACGAGCCCCGACTGATAGAGCACCTCGTCCTTTGCTACCTTTTGTGCCACATCGGTGTGGGCCACAACGTGGCAGTCGGCGTCTTGGATGCGGTCCTGGAGGCGTATTGTGTCGACTGCCGAGACCGCAAACGACACGCTGCCCCATGTCATGACCGCGATAAACGCGATAATGCCTCCACATACGATGGTGATGGCTATCTTGTCTCCCATTGTTTGTCTCTTTTCGCCTCGTTTGACTCCTTCCTCTTGTGCCGCTGTTATGTGTGTGCGTCACACAGAGAGGAATGAACCTTTTGTCTGCCACTATGATTCGCCTGTTTCTGGTCAGAGGCGTCCAATTACTAAAGACACCGCCCAGATTCGTTCGATGTGCGTGTGCGTGCGTACATACGCACGTCAGCTTTCGTGCGCCGAATACTAAACGCAGACATCATTCATCCCTCCTCCCACAGCCGTTGCTGTCCCACCCGAGCGGGACGGTAGGAAAACAATCACGATCGACCATTGCGCGCACGCGACGCTGTATTTGGCCAAGGCTAACTATACCCCGGACGCCTGCCCTCAAATATAATGACAAGGGGCGTGACTTGATAGATTTCATTGCATGTATCGCATAACGGCCTGCCCTGTATGGAATTGCTTGCGTAGCACAGTATCTTGCGCTGCAAGCAGAGCCAAACCTACAGCAAAGTGAGAAACGTGTTGAAACAGTTTATATCGATCATGTCCATCGAGTCGCACCTCCCTCTTCAATTGCGCCCTAATGCCAACGGATAGTTATGCGATGGGTAGTTTCTTTGAAACCCATGCTTGGTGTCTCTACAGCACCCAGATAAAAGCCCCCCCTCTAGACATAGTGCCGATCAACCGTTATCCTCACATCTCTCTCTCCCTTATCTTTGGTACAGGGTCAAGAGACGTTTTGATAGTGTTTCACCTATGGGGTGTGTGTCATTTGTTTGAATACGGAGGGTGAAAACGCTAGACGTTGGCGCGCTTTTCGGCCTCGTCAAACCAACGCCACAAATGGATGACCGCGATGCCCTTGTAGGGTGCCCAACGTTTGGCCCTCTGCTGTACCTCTTGTACGGAAAGCGCGCGCCTGTGTTGGCCGCCCTCTGGCGCGGGGTCCAAGAGGAGCATCTTGCGGCGGATCCACTTGTCGGCCGAGGGAAAGACGTCAATGTCGAGCAGGCACGTGAGCAGTGCGGAATCGGTCGTCCATTGGCCCACGCCAGACACATGGTTGGCCAGGATGCGCATATCAGCAGCCTTTGTCGGTACGCCATAATGGCGCACATGGCGGCACAGACTCGTGAGCGACCCAATGTGGTTCTCGTCCAGACCGATCTTTTGCAGGGCCCTTGAATCGCCCAACAAGGACTCTATCTCGTCGGGTCCAAAGTCGACCCCGCCCATGTGTTCATAGAGGCGCTTGCGTGTGGCGCGCGCAGTCTGATAGCGCACGACGCGGCCCACGATGGTGGCCACCACGGCGACAAAGGGGGTCTTGACAAATTCGTCCCAGTCCACGCTCGACTCTCGAAAGACGCGCTCCAGGGGTGGGTCGGCCTCTATCAGATAGTCTTGTATGGCCTCGATGCGCCTTGTCCATTCGGCCGAGCCACGGGGCACATCGTTTAGAACGATCGGCTCGTGCTCCCTCTGCATTCGGCACCCTTTACGATTCAAAGTGGAATAGCACCGGCCTTTCTCTATACCTCTCCTTTTGGCCTCGCGATTTGGGATTGGTCCGTTGTGCAGGTTCGTATCCGATCAAACGCGGACCCAAAATCATCCAATACCAAACCAAGGTCAGCTGGGTGTTGCCACTGTGCAAACACACATGGCACCAGTGTCCTCTGGCAAGAGTCCTGGTCGTCAGTTTGCTCTGCAAGCATTTCGCGTTGCGGATTTTGTTAAAGCCGACCAATGGCGGTAAACGTGCGTCATCCCGTGCGTGCACTATTACCAGTTGGTGGTTTGCCGTCTTGCCAGGCAAAACACCGCCCATACACACACGCACACACACACACACACACA
>Ga0255334_1001363_pt1 | contig 11292 bp, 10 predicted proteins | sample EtOH5_35cm_T3_12_FD_202080 | JGI IMG/M metagenome (GOLD analysis project Ga0255334, IMG submission 202080) | Sandy soil microbial communities from University of British Columbia, Vancouver, Canada - EtOH5_35cm_T3_129 | ecosystem: Engineered > Artificial ecosystem > Sand microcosm > Unclassified ...
TCAAACCTGGCACGTCTTCAAAAAACAGCTCCGTAATGGAGTCTTTGTGAAAGGACTGTGCGTAGGCACTGTCGGCGTCAACCCCGAAAGCCGCGTCGATGACATGGTTCTGCACGTACCGTTTGACACCTAGCGGTTTGGCTTTAGCGATTGCTCCGTGGGTGTGCTCCACATAGTTTAAAAACTCGGCATGCGTCATTCCGGGTTTTCTGCGTACAGCGGCTAGGATTTTTATCATGAGGCGTTCTCGCTTTTGGCAGGGTTGACGGGGTTTGAACCTTAAATGCACTTCGTGCGGTTGGTATTCATCTGATTGTTTTTCAACACCAAAATATAAGGCCAGGTTTGTCCCGCAAACCAATCGGTATTCATGCTGGTAGGTATCGCGCAATAACATGCTTGGTAAGCGCTGAGCTCGTTCCGCCATCGCTCATTGCCACATGCGATTTGTCGTAGGAACTGCACACGAATCAATCGAGACGATTCTCAGAGAGCATTTGGATAACCATGGCTTCGGTGGCGTTGGGATTCATATGGCGGATTCCTCGGCCGCCACTCGACTAAACCCCAATGATCCCTGGGTAGACTTTGCGGTGGCTTCAATTTCTCGCTCGGTTGGACGTGCGCCGGTAGTTCTGCCCAATATCGGTGGGTCTATTCCTAACGATATGTTTGCCCATTCCCTTGGGTTACCGACGCTGTGGATACCTCATGCCTATGCAGCCTGTGCTCAGCATGCGCCGGATGAGCACCTGTTGACCGGTATTGTTCAAGAGGGGCTGAGGATAATGGCAGGGCTGTGGTGGGACTTGGGAACGCTTGAATTCACATCGCGGACTCACGGAATAACCACGTAGTGTTTCGCAGCTTCCTGTAGTGCCGCGACCCGTGATCATGCCAGCGTTGGTCTTTTGAGCGTTCACTCTGCGGCAACGATAAACAAAATTCTTGGTATTGGTTGGACATTATACGGGCGACATACTCGAGGCAGGCTAGTGAGTCTGGTGTTAAAAAATAAGTGATTCCTGATCTCGCCGCAGTACAGCGAGCTAGCGAGTCTCGCATAGACCTCGCGCTGCAACACAAAGCCGGTTTTACGTTTAATCATCGACTAGATCGATTTGCATCTGCCCTGGGTGTCGTCGACACCCCCTGAAAACACAATAACTCTTGATTCGGCCGCCACGGCCATCAGCAGGCGAGGGGAATAACATGCAACATACCCAAACCGTGACGCTCGGTGATAACCGAGCCGTGTCCGCTACAACAAAACTTTATATCTGGGCTGCCGCTATTCTCCTATGTGCAGAACTGATCGGTTCGGTCAGCATTCCCTTGGGCCCCGGGAAGGTCGTGCTTCTTCCTATGGTATGGGCCTTGCTGCTCGGCGCTGCCGTAGGGATTGCCAGCAAGCGCATGCCCGGAACGATTGGTATCGATACCCGCGCTCAGGTGCGTTCCGCCTCAATCCTGCAGCCGGCTCTGTTGATTTTCATCGCCAAGCTCGGCTTGGTGGTGGGCGGGTCTCTGCCGGTGGTGTTTGCGTCCGGTTGGGCCCTGGTCTTTCAGGAGTTCGGCCACTTCGTCGGCACGGTGCTCTTGGGTTTGCCGGTGGCCCTGCTGCTTGGGATCAAGCGAGAGGCGGTAGGTGCGACGTTCTCCGTAGGGCGTGAGCCAAGCCTCGCAATCATTGGCGAACGCTACGGCATGGACTCGCCCGAAGGGCGTGGCGTGCTCGCTGAGTACCTGACCGGTACGCTGTTCGGGGCGTTGTTCATCGCCATCGTTGCCGGCTTCGTCACCAGTCTGGGCATCTTCCACCCGAACTCCCTGGCCATGGGCTCGGGTATCGGCTCAGGCAGCATGATGGCAGCGGCAGCAGGTGCCATCGCTGCCCAACAAACCCCCGATGTGGCCAAGGAAGTCATGACGCTGGCAGCAGCGTCTAACTTGATCACCACGACGATCGGCACCTATTTCACGCTATTCATTTCGCTGCCTTTGGCCGTGTGGGGTTACCGCGTCCTTGAGCCGATGATTGGGCGGACCACCAAGGCGTCTACTGCTCAGCATGGGCCGATGCATGATGAAGTCTCACTTGAGACTGTCGAGCTGGGTTGGCTTGGCAAGGTCAGCGCGTGGTTGGCTGCCTGCGCGCTGGCACTGATCGCCAACTACGTGGGCTACAAGACGCTGTCGGGGGACGCGTTCGTGGGCGTGGCACTCATGTTGTTTGCAGCATTTGTCGGTGAGGGGGTATGTAGCCTGCTGCGCCGCAAGATTCCTGCTGTATGCATCGTCTCGCTGGTGGCGATGTTCATGACCTCTCCGCTCTGCCCCTGGGCTACGGAGATTGCTCGCCTTACCAGCTCGATCAACATCCTGGCCGTCATCACTCCGATGCTGACCTTCGCAGGGCTCTCGATTGCGAAAGATATCCCGGCTTTCCGCCGTTTGGGTTGGAGGATCGTGCTGGTGTCGTTCCTGGCCAACCTAGGTACTTTCATGGGAGCGGTGATGATCGCAGAATTGTTCCATTAACAGCATCCGCTAGGCATGGCGTGGCGCTGCCTAGCGCCGCGCGCAGCCCTGGCGCTTTTCTAACGCAGCAACGTCGGCCGCTATTGGACCTCAACAACATTTCTTCGCCAAATCAGCGATCGCGTAGCCTAACGTCGCGTGATTCTGCCGCATGAATGCTGCGTAGTATTTGACCGATGGTGCTGGAGGATCTGTTATGAGTACCTCCAGTTTTCCTGAATCGATTTCTGACTGGAAAAGCTCCTTGGGCATGCAACTCGTCCCTAAGCCGGCACAGACAAGTCCCTTCAGCGCAACCGCTGGTGATTGCCAAGTGGGAAGAGAAAAAGGCTGAACCGCGACATTCAAGCACTCGCTCCGCTGCATACCAGCAGAACGAGTCAGCTTGATTGCATGGACACGCCGGCTTCTCCCGCCATGCCCGGCAGAGAATTAACTACCGGGCAAGTCAAGGTCAGCGTACAGGCGGAGCGTATTGGAGACCGCCTTGGCTCCACAATGCGTTCAGCCCGCGTTTAATCTTCATGTCACTGCCCGTCCCCAGATTGCGTTCAAAGGATTCGCCGTAGTTGCCGACCTGGGCAATAATTTTCGCCGCCCAGTCATTGGGCAGGTTCAGGTCTTTGCCGAGTGCACCTTCCGTTCCGAGTAACCGCGCGATGTCGGGATTCTTGGAAGATTTGACCATGTCGGCGACGTTCTTCGAGGTAATGCCCAGCTCCTCGGCATTGAGCATCGCGGCGAGCGACCAGCGCACCACGGTGAACCAGTCTTCATCGCCTCTGCGTACCGCAGGGGTCAATGGCTCTTTTGAAATCACGTCGGGAAGAACCGCGAAGTCATCAGGGGTTGCGAGTTTAAGGCGCTGGCCGTAAAGCTGCGATTGGTCCGTGGTCAGAACATCACAACGTCCTGACTCCAGTGCCTTGAAACTCTCATCAGACGTATCAAATGTGATGGGGGTGTACTTCATGCCGTTGCTACGGAAGTAGTCCGACAGATTCAGCTCGGTAACCGTACCGGCCTGGATGCAGAAGGTGGCGCCATCCAGTTCCCTCGCGCTTTTGACGCCGAGCTTTTTATTTACCAGAAAACCCTGGCCGTCATAATAAGCGACGTTGGTGAACTGGATGCCCATGGCTCCATCTCGGGACGACGTCCAGGTCGTGCTTCGAGAGAGCATGTCGACTTCTCCCGATTGCAGTGCGGTAAAGCGCTCCTTGGCGGTCAACTGAGTGTACTTGACCTTCTTTGCGTCGCCGAAAACGGCTGCTGCCACGGCACGACAGACATCGACGTCGAACCCATGGAATTCACCTTTGGCATCCGCATATGAAAACCCCGGAAGGCCGTCGCTGATGCCGCATTGTACGAACCCTTTCTTTTTAACGTTATCAAGCGTTGCCCCCGCGTGGGCATTGATTGCAAACACGGTGCCGAGGGTTAGGCACGCTACGGTTGAGGCCAATTTCAACAGCTTTTTTTCTTGTTTCATTATGATGCTCTCGTGTTTGGGGCGGGTAAGTTGCTAAATCCGCACGCAGCCAGGCCGTCGGCCTGGTGTTCTGGCGTAGCGTTCAACATCAAAATCTGGAGGGCAGAAACAAGAGCAGGGCGTCAGGGAACCCAGCAAGGACTGTATTTCTTTTTATTATTTGGCATGGTTGTCTTCTTATTGTTGTTTCGGCTTTGAGTGCCGGTTTACGGTGGGACGGCAACGTTCCATCAGGTTAACGGTAGTGATTGCTCTACCAATTGGGTCCAAACAGCTACACCAGGCTCAATGACCTGATCGTTAAAGTCGTAGTAAGGGTTATGCAACGCGGCTGACGGTTTCTCTCCATCGACCCCCATCCACAAGTAAGCACCGGGGCAGGCCTGGAGCATGAAAGAGAAGTCTTCCGAGGCCATTGAAGGATTACATCCCCACTGGACTTTTGACTCGCCCACAGCCGCAACCGCCGCCCGGCGAACCATTGAGGCTGCTTGCGGATGGTTTTCCGTGACGGGATAACCAACGAGGTACGTCAACTGTCCCTTGACGTCGAAGGTCACCGGTAACTGTTCTACGAACTGACCTATCAGCGCTTGGACCTTGTCGCGAACCGGAGACTGCAAGCAGCGTACTGTTCCCTTGATCACCGCCGTTTCAGGAATGACATTGATCGCTTCGCCTGCGTTGATTTGGGTGACACTGATCACCGCACTGTCGAGCGGGGATAGCCGCCGAGAGGGGATCGTCTGCAAGGCGAGGATCAGCTGCGCCGCAGCAATGATGGGGTCCGCCCCTTTGTCCGGCATAGCGGCGTGACAGCCTTTGCCTGTCAGGGTGATTTCAAAGGTATCCAGAGACGCCATCATGGGACCGGGATTGATCACCACGTGCCCAGCCGGGGCGCCCGGCCAGTTGTGCAGACCGTAGATGGCATCCATGGGAAATTGCTTGAACAGTCCGTCGTCGATCATTTTTTTTGCCCCCGCGAGACCTTCCTCGGCGGGTTGAAAAACAAAGTGGACGGTTCCGCTGAAATGCCGGGTTTCACTTAGATGGCGAGCGGTGGCCAGCAGAATTGCCGTATGCCCATCATGCCCACAGGCATGCATGCAGCCTTGATGAGTCGATTTGTGGCTACAGTGTCCCAGCTCCTGGATGGGCAGGGCGTCCATGTCGGCTCGAATGCCGATGGTAGGGCCCTGGCCATTGCTCAAGGTGCCGATCACGCCGGTACCGCCCAACCCGCGATGGACTTCGACTCCAAAGCTTTCAAGAAGCTGTGCAACACGGTCAGAGGTCTGCAGTTCGTTGTAGCCGAGCTCGGGGGTCGCGTGAAAACCACGGCGCCAGGTAATGGCGTCTTCTATCAAGGCTTTGGAGATCGACATGGTGCTTACTCCAGGCTCGCGCCGTAGCCGAAGCTGGCGGCAGGTTTAGCAGCGGTTTCGACCCAAACACTTTTCACTTCGCTGTATTCGCGAAGAGCGTCCAGCCCGGAGGAACGACCATAGCCGCTCTCGCCGTAACCGCCGAACGGTGAGCTGACGTGAATAGTCCTGTAGCCGTTGATCCAGAAGGTCCCCGCGCGGACTTGCTTGGCCACTCGGTGTGCACGACCGACATCTCTCGTCCATACACCGCCGGCCAACCCGAAGCGACTGTCGTTGGCGATGCGGATTGCATCGGCTTCGTCTTTGAACGGGATGGCGACCACCACCGGCCCGAAGATCTCCTCCTGTGCGCAGTACAGGTCGTTCGTTCCGGCCAATACGGTTGGGTTGATGTAGTACCCAGGCTTGTCCGGAATGGGATCTGCATCTTGGCCGACCAGTTTCGCGCCATCTTTCAACGCGCCTTCGACCATGGTTTTTACATGGTTGTACTGTTTGGCGTTGTTGATCGGGCCTATCTGCGTTTCAGGATCGCTCGGATCGCCGACCTTGAAGTTCGTGGCTGCCCGGGCAAGGGCTTGGGTGAATTTTTCAAAAATCGACTCCTGGACCAGCAAGCGAGAGCCTGATACACAACTCTGGCCAGCACCGGAGAAAATTGCTGCTTGAGCGCCGCGCAATGCGACGTCAAGATCGGCATCCTCGAACACGATGTTTGCCGATTTTCCACCCAATTCCAGCACCGCAGGGATGCAACGCTGCGCGGCTGCGACGGCGATGTGTCGGCCTGTTGCTGGCGAGCCCACAAAGACAACTTTGCGGATGTCAGCCTTGGCGATAAAGCCTTGGCCGATGGTGTGACCAAAGCCTGCGATGATATTGACCAGACCCTTGGGGACACCTGCACGCCCGATCAATACGCCGACCACGAGCGACGACAAGGCGGTCAGCTCAGAGGGTTTGAGGATGACCGCATTGCCCGCGGCGATGGCCGGTGCGATCTGCCAGCCGCATGTAAAGATCGGAGCGTTCCAGGGCGTAATTTGCAGGACAGTGCCCAGTGGCTCGTAAGTCACGTAGTTTAGATGCGAGGTCGGAACAGGAATGACTTCGCCGTGCAGTTTGTCTGCCCAACCTGCGTAGTATTCGAACATTTCCGCGACCTTGGACACCTCGACCTTGGCGTCACGAATGGGCTTGTTGCCCGTCAACGATTCGATCTGTGCGAGGCTGTCAGTGTTTTCGCGAATAAGCGTGCCGACCTGATACATCGCACGGCCACGCGCTTGGGCAGTGAGCGCCCACCATTGGGCCTGTGCTGCCTTTGCCACTTTGTCGGTCTGTGCAATCAACGTCTCATCAGCATCGGGGAAGGTAAGCAACACGCTGTCATCGTGAGCATTTCGTACTTCTACCGTGGAGCCGTGACCATCGATGAACTCGCCACCGACGAAGCTGCCGACCACACTGCGATCACCCCAGAATGGGCGCATCAGTTCAAGGATTTTTTGAGTGCTCATTGATTATTCTCACGGCCATAAAGTTTGGCATCGGTGCGCTGGACAATCGCGCAGAAGTCTTCGTTATCTGGCAGCGATTCGCTGCTGGCTTCCCAAAGCAGGGCGACGATCCTGGACAGGGGAAGGTCGAGATCCAGGCTGTCGGCCAGGTCACTGGCGAGCCCAACGTCTTTGCGCATCAAACCCATGGTGAAACCCGAGTCATACGCCTTGTTCAGGACCCAGTTAGGGAACATGACCTGGGTAGCGCCACTGCGGCCCGAACCTGCGTTCAACCCCTGCAACAGCTTTTCAGGTTCCACACCTGCTTTAGCGGCCATCGAGACGGCTTCCGCGGTGCTGATCAAGTGACACGCGGCGAGCATGTTGTTGGCGATTTTTGCCACGTTGCCGGCGCCACATTTACCTACATGAACGCGCGTACCGCTCATGCCTTCCAGTACCGGCATGGCGCGAGCCAGATCCGCATCCTCTGCGCCGATGACCATCGACATGGTCCCGGTAGCGGCACCCTTGGGCCCGCCGGAGACTGGTGCATCGATGAAGGCGATACCCATTCTTGCCAGTGCAGTGGCGACCTTGCGGCTGGCTTCAGGGGTGGAGGTGGTGGTGTCCACCACGATCAGGCCTTCACGGCCGAATTCGATAATTCCACCCTGACCCAGGCACACCGCTTCCACATGTTCGGCTTTAGGCAGGGACAGGATCAAAACATCCGATTCCTTGATCAGCTGTTTACGGTCAGTGATCGGTTTGACGCCTTTCTCTTTAGCCTGGGCGAGCGCCGCTTCAGAAAGATCGAAGCCACTCACATCAAAGCCTTTGCCAGCGAGCGTTGCGGCCATGCCACCGCCCATGTTACCCAAACCAATGACGCCAACTTTCATAGTCATTTGAACAGTCTCAGTTAATAGTTCTGTACGAATTCGAGGATGACGTTGCCGGCCGCTTGCGGCTCAACGAAGACCCTACCGGGAAGGTCACGATGGGGAACTTCGTTGTGTTCGAGGATCGATCGCAATGTCATGAGGCTTTTTGTGTGCAGGCGAATGGAAATAGCGTGAGGGGATTGCTGAGCCCTCTTGGGCAGGTCCATGCCTGGAAACTCCTGGGCCGCTGTCGTAGCGTCGATGGCACGCAACACACCGCATTGGGTATCTGCTTCCAGGACGGCGCCTTTATATTTCACCGCATCGCCATAGATGGCGCGCCAGCGAGGTTCAAGCAGCTTGGGGTCTGCCAGATAGGTGATGGCGAGAATCCCGTCCGCGCCATTTGGATGGTTCTGCCAGCCTGGAACCCAGATCAGCTCAGGACGGTGTTGATGGCAGATAAAGTTGGAGGCGTCGGGCAGTGCTGGGTCGATAAAGAGCGCCAGCGACACCACCGCTTCATCGTGGCGACCATCGGGGAGGGTCATTCTGCGGCGGAAATCAATACGCCCCTGGCTGTCGAGTCCAGCCTCGACCATCCGCCCATGGTCGGCATCGGCGTCCTTGCTGTGCAGCGCCACCAACGAGACACCTTCCTCGCCGCGGTCAAGGAATTGACCCAACTGGCGTCCGAAGCAGAAGCCGTTCACCGAGTTGGTACCGAACTTGGACGGGTCATCGACACCAATCAGCTCGATGAAGTTGCTGGGGAACATCATCAAGGACGTCACGCTTCCCCACGGGTGATAGCTGACTGGAGAAGGCGCGAATCCCATCCTGCGATAAAGCTCCAAAGCCTCGGCGTGATTTCGCACGGTGACCAGGGGGTGATCGATACCCTGCGGAAATTGAGCAACGGCTGTCATGGTGGTGGCTCCTGGTTAGCCTTGGGATTTTGTTGTGAAGGTGGCGAGAGACGTTGGGGTATTGCCGACAACCTTGGCCGGAGTCCCGGCGACAACCGTTCCAGCGGCCACGGATTTGAGCACTACCGAGTTGGCCGCCACGATCGCGTTGGTGCCAACTTCGATGTTTCCGAGCACGGTCGCTCCCGCGCAAATCAGTGCGCCTCTACGGACTTTCGGGTGTCGGTCGCCGGCTTCGTTGAGCGTGCTGCCCAGCGTCACCCCGTGCCACAGGCTGACCTCATCCTCGACTACGGCGGTTTCGCCAATAACGAGGCCAATGCCGTGATCGACAAAAAGGGATCTGCCCAGGCGCGCCGCCGGATGGATATCGATAGCCCAGGTGTTTGCTGCCCAGTTCTGCACGAGCACGGCGCTTTGCACGTCACCCTCAGTCCACAGCACATGGGCAATGCGATAAGCCTGAACCGCCTGGATGCCACGGAACGTGAGGAAAGCCGTGAGGTGGTCCAGGCAGGCAGGATTGACGACTTCCAAATGGTTGATATCGGCGGCGGCGGCCTGCGCGATGGAGGGGGTGGCGGCGATGATCGACTTGAACCAGCTTTCCAATGCCACGTTGCTGGCTTGCGCTTGCAGCTGACGTGCAAGGTTCGCGGCGAGCGCAGCCTCGAAGGTGGAATAGGCCAGCAGGTGGCTTGTCGCATAGTCGCGTAGTGCCGGGTTGCGCTCGGCCAGTTGGTGGGCTTGATCGCGAAGGCGCTGCCAAAGGGGGCTCATATCCATCTCCTGTTGCTGATGGATCGAGTATGGACACGCCGCGGAAGCTCCAGCAATATTCACAAATTCGAAACTTTGTTGCCTTTAGCGCAACACAGGAGATGTATGAGCTTGGTGCAGGATCGTCGAATCCTCTATTTCTTCGAGGCCGTAAGACTTGGCAGCGTACGAGCTGCGGCTGATTTCCTGAACGTCGCGCCGTCCGCCGTAAGCCGGCAGATAAGCCAGCTCGAGCAGGAACTCGGTGCGCCACTGCTGGAGCGGCATCGGCGGGGTGTAAAACCTACCGAGGCCGGTGACCGCGTACTGGGCTATTACCGCCAGCGTCTGACGCATCAAGAACTGTTGCTTGATTCCCTGCAGGCGTTGCGAGGGCTTCAGAGCGGATCCGTGGTGCTGGCGGTGGGAGAAGGATTCATCGATGGATTGGCAGGTCCGCTGAGCAACTTCTCAGCGCTCTACCCAAAGGTCGAAATTCAGGTGAATGTATGCGGTAGTAACGAAGTCATACGGCAGGTCGTAGAGGATGAAGCGCATTTAGGCTTGGTATTCAACCCGGCGGCTGATCCGAAAATACGCACCCACGCCTCCCAACCGCAGCCGGTCCGCGTGATCGTTAATCCACAGCACCCTTTGGCCCAAACCAAAAGCCCGATTCCGCTTGAAGGATTGGACTCGTACCGACTGGCGTTGCCAGGTGTCTCCTTTGGCATCAGACAGATTCTCACGCTCGCTGAGCATCAGTTGGGTGTCATGCTAAATCCGACCTTGACCTGCAACACCATCGCCATGCTCAAGCGTTACTCCATGCAAGGCGGAGTGACGCTCCTGCCCACGTTCGTGGTGGACGAAGAGGTGGAGGCCGGTCGCCTTTGTACTCTGGCTCTGCACAACGAAATTTTTGCCAGCCCGCGAGTGCATTTGATCAGCCGCTTGGGAAGGCAACTGAGTGTCGGCTCGAGTCGCTTACTCACCATGTTGCTTCAGGACATGTCTGCGTTTAAATCGCGCTGATCCATCCGATTCTTGATCGACGTTCGTCGCGGGTAGCTGCCTGTCACCAAGGGCCGCTATCGACCCTGATTCGCAGCCCTGAACTAACCCATCATGCTCAGCGACTGGGTGCGTTCTGCCGCTATAGCACTCGGCTGCGAACTCGCAATCCTGTTCACGGCTTCATGGTGGGCAACCACAGGCCGAGTGGCAGATTCATGAACTGATCGCGCGTTCGGCGGGTGTATCTGATCAGGTCATCGAAGCGCTGCGTCAGCAGACATCGCCGCGATTCACCCGAGATGATGAACTGCTGGTTTATCGAGTGGGCAAGACGCTGTACGAGACTCGCCGTATCGACGACGGTCTTTATGCGCAAGCTGTGCAAGCGTTTGGAGAGCCCGCTGTCGTCGAGTTGACGGGGGTATTCGGATATTACGCACTGGTTGCGATGACTCTGAATGTCTTCTCTGTTGCGTTCAAGGTCCAGGATCGAGTCCAGGATGCTGACGTGCACTGAATCGGCTTGTTGCTGGAGCAGTTTGCACCGCGAGATGAGCATCTAGGCCTAACTCTGTTCAGGAACTCGCGATTGCACTCTCAGAAATGACAGTTCGGCATACCAGAATAAGTCCCGTACAGGCGGGGCAGGGACAAGGTGCGCCCATTCCTTCAGGGCATGATCGGTAGTTCAATGAGATTCGGGCAGCCTGAGCGAATACCTTCTTCGACAGCTCCCGCAATATCGCCGGCGCGCTCGATCCTGCGGGAAGG